>Ga0265319_1000274_pt1 | contig 38543 bp, 24 predicted proteins | sample 4824metaG_FD_192443 | JGI IMG/M metagenome (GOLD analysis project Ga0265319, IMG submission 192443) | Rhizosphere microbial communities from Carex aquatilis grown in University of Washington, Seatle, WA, United States - 4-8-24 metaG | ecosystem: Host-associated > Plants > Roots > Rhizosphere >...
AAGACGCTCGGCACAGTACCGACCTGTACCTTAACCTCCTGTGAATATTTGAAGGCACCGTTGTGGTCGATCTGTTTCAGCCGGTACGAATACGTTCCAGCGCTGGCGACTTTTTCATTGTAGGAATAATTATGCGGAACGTTACTTGTGCCATTACCCGCCACAAACCCCACCCTTGTCCAGTTGCTCATTGTTGATTGTTCATTGTTCATTGACTTCCGGTCAATTTCAAATCCCGAATTGTTTATTTCCGTTGCCGTTTTCCAGTTCAGCACTGAGTTCAGTCCGTTTGTTGCCGCAGTAAACGATGTCAGTTCCACCGGCAGCGATGCGACCACCCACGTCGGCGAATTGCCAAACACAGCGTCATTATCGTGAGCACTGCTCGAATCGTGCGCGATGGTTCCGGTCCCTTCGTCGAATTTATAGTATGCGACAAGATGAGAATAATCTGGATGTGACGGAGTTATCGATTTGATCATCCATGCCTGGATCGTATCCTGACCCACACTCTTATCCCAGACCCGCACTTCATCGATCTCTCCGTCAAAGAATTCGACGCCATTCGTTACCCCTACAGTATAGTTTGATGCGTCAGGAACGGCGTGAGTTCCTGAAGGGTTGTCAGTGCCGACGATATTGCCGTCAAGATAAATCGTGCGCGTCGTTCCGTCGAATGACGCCGCAACATGATGCCATACACCCGATAAGTCTCCCACAGAAGCGATCTGATCATCGCCCCACCAATAATTGTCGATACCCGATGGGTCGAGCCGTAATACGTTTACCTCGTCTTGGTTTCCATAATTTCCCCAGCCGATAATGCCGAACGCGCCCATCGAATTCGGTTTGATCCATGCTTCAAGAGTATAAGAGGAATTTTCGATCGGGATATTCGACGGTGAACCAACGCTCACGTAATCATTATCACTCGCGGTAAAACTTAGCGCATATCCCTCCGGGAGTCCGGTTGTAAAACTTTTTTCAGCGCCAAGAGAATATCCATTGCTGCTGTTCGCCGAAATCCGATAGTAGTAGGTGGTGCCCTGGTGAAGTCCGGTCAGTGCGCCTGATTCGGAGGTGACCGTATTCCCGGTCGCGGTTAATGGAGCTGCATCGACGCTGTCGGGATAATTGCCTGAACTTGTGCCGTAGACAAACCGCACGGACGTACTCAAGTTCTGCGCGTTCACTGTTCCATTTATATTAGCCGTTGTAAATCCAATGGCAGTCGCCGCAGTTGTTACGACGGGACTGATGTAGACTGTTGACGGTATTAAAGGATATGCCGGGTTTTGGCCACCTTGAATTTTGAAATAATACCTACCAGAAAGTGCATTAGATGTCGGGCTGATACAAAACTCCATTTCAGATGAATAGTTGGGATCAATCGATAATCCAAAGGTTGAGGAGGATTGTATCATGAAACCGTAGCCGAAATGGGGGGAGTTTTCGGGCAATTGGTGCGTTGTAGCCTGGTTATTGGTGAAATGGGACGATGGTGCAAGCTTCCATGCGTTCGTGCTGCCATCTGTCGTGATCTCCGTGTACGTTGAATTGTCGGTGCTGTAATACAACGAGAGATTATTGTCATTAAGATCTCCACCATAAGTTGCAGTGGTATATAATTCAATTCGAAGTCGAACGTTGCCTTGGGTATTCAATGAGTCGTTAACATCATAATTCCTGCGCCATGTAGCACTTGTTTCGCTCCCGTCATCGTTCCGCCACCGAAAATTCCCTTGAGATGTGCTCTGAGCATCCACGGCAGACGCAAATGCGAAAAGCAACAATACTACATAACACAAAGCGTTAACAACCTTCATTGGGTTCTCCTTAAATTGATATTTGTACATCTTACGTTGAATATTCTGGGGAGGTAAAAAGAAAGAATGTTATTAGAAGCCATCTAAAAAATGGTTGCCATCCAGAAAACAGCCGTAAATGTCATGCTGAGCGCAGCGAAGCATCCATGACATGAAGCCCTCTGGATTCAAGGTGCGTCATTGTCATGGATTCTCCCGAAGGTCGCGAAGCGATCCCCTTGGGAGATGCCTTCGGCATTCACCCCGTATTGAAAGCGACGGTCGACGACTCCCTACGGGTCTATGACCCGTAGGGTCGTTCAACGAATCTACGATTCGTAGAATCGTAGATAGACGACTCGTCGAGGGTTCAGAATGACAATGATTTGTCTGTATTCCTTCGGAACGATACGATCAAGAGTTTTTGAGATACTTCTAGAAGAGAGTCTCTAACATTGAGAAAACGCCCTCACAACAAGACGGCAATCTTGTTGTGAGCTGGTGCACCGAATGCAGGCACTCGACGCCATCGAATGACTTTTATTTTATCACCATCATCTTCTTCGTCATCTGCTGTCCGGCAAATTCAATGCGGGCAAAATATATTCCGCTTGCGAACCGCGAGGCATCGAACACTGCCTGATGGTATTCTCCCGCAGAGGCAACGTCATTAAAGAGCGTGGCAACTTCCTGGCCGATGGTATTGTAGACTTTCAGCGTAGCACGGCCGTCGCTCGGCACCGTGAACTCGATCGTCGTCGTCGGGTTGAACGGGTTCGGATAGTTCTGCAAAAGCGAAAAAGTCCTCGGCGCAAGCCCGACTTCGACCTGAATTTCCTGTGAATACTTGAAGACGCCGTTGTGGTCTATTTGTTTCAGTCGGTACGAGTAGGTGCCCGCCGTTGTAACCTTGTCCGTAAATGCATACGTCCTCGGCGAATTGGAATTTCCCGCGCCGGGGATCGAGCCTACCTCCATCCAAGCCCCGCCTCGCACAGGGAGAGACCGTTCGACGCCGAACTCCGCATTATTGATCTCCGTTGCGGTGGTCCACTGCAATTGCGCAGTTAAGTACGTTGTCGCTGCGGTGAACGTTGCGAGTTCGATCGGAAGACTGAGGGGAGAACCGATCGTCATTCCCTGCGTGTACGGCGCGGAGGCCAGTTGGTCGACCGCTCCGCCGACGATATGGTAACGCATGATATGGTCGGACCCTAGATCGGACCAATACAAGTTTGTTCCTGCATTGTCGAACGCCATCCCCCGGGTATAGCGCGAGAGGTTTCCGGCCACATCCACGATCGGAGCCGGGAGAGTGCCGGCGTAATTTGCCTTCTGTAAGGAATCAACACCAGTATTGATCCAGTAGATCAGGTGGGACGTCTGATCGATCGCAAACGACCATGCCTGAGTAATATTCGCAACGACTGTTTTGACATTGTTGCCGCTGGTATCGCACGACATGATTGCTTTCCACGGAGACGATTCATTCAGCCAGTATAATGTGTGGGTGCTAAAATCCATAGCAAGGAAACCGGGAGAATAGACCGTCGTACTCAGTACATCATGAATATTCGTCCCGTTAATATTCGCCCCGCGGATTTTGTTCGTTCCCGATTCTGTCCAGTAAAGAAAATTTCCATCCGCAACGATCCCGCGGGGTATCCCGCCGCCATGAGAATTCATGTCGATCAATGTCGTGATGGTGTATGAATTGTTGTAATCCACTTTAATCGCTTTTGAAATAGGCTCCGTCCAGTATACTGCCGAGGAGGTTGTTGCAATGCCGTAGGCTCCGTCTAATCCATTTGCAAAATTCTGCTCCGTAAAGGTAGCAAGGTCCGCGCTCCGCAAAGAGGACGTCCCTCCTTCAAGCCAGAAAAGAGACTGTGAATGGAGCGACACAGCTGACAAAAGAACGAGCAAAAACATGCAATGAAATTTTCGATTTTTCATGGTTCGATCCTCGCCCTTAATCTTGTGAAGGAAAAATTCCGCCCAACGAAATTATGTAATTGATCGCAAGGAACGGCGGCATATTTTCGTGCGGCTGTGAACTGCCGGTGTTGTTCATTCCCGTGACATTCATTCCTTCCGTTTCTCCCGAGGCAAACTGCGGCACTCCTTCAAGGTTAGCCGCGATGTAGTTCCCGGCGGGGGTCTTCGTCGTCCCGACCTGAGAGCTCACCTGGAATGCATGGTTGTGTGCCGGAATCTGATTCGTCGTTAATGTAACCGTTTCTTCTCCCCCTCTCTCTCCAATAATTCTATTCGACAATCCCGGGCCCTGTCCGGCACCGATAGGGATGCGTCCCTGAAGATCGGGGAGAGCAAACGTGCTTTCTCCGTCTCCCCCGAACGTTGTGCCGATGAGATCGAAGAGAACTTCGTTCTCGGCTATAGGCAGCAGTGAGCCGTCGCATGCCGCCCAGCCGTTATCCTGCAAATTACTATAGACATTGCCGGGGAAAAGCTTAATCTCGCCGATATATTGGTCGCTTCCATTCAGATAAACTCCTTCGAGTGCAATACAAACGTTGAAGACTTGATACGGAGGCATGTTATTATGCGCCTGGCCTCCTCCTGATGCCGACAGAGTATTTGCCCCGAGCGTCGACTCGCCCGCTGCGCCGAACACGAGATCGTTTTCAGCATTGGATGCGTACACAAGACCTGTCGGATTATTGCTCGTTCCGTCACCGCCATTCGCCTGGAGCGAATGGTGATGAGAAGGCAGCTCGGTTTGAAGGAGGGTGACGCCGGCGCTTCCGCCGGATTCTCCTATAGTGCGGAGTGAAAGGCCGTTACCCTGTCCGGCGCCAAGCGGGACTCGCGCTTGCAAATTGGGCAATGCAAAATTTGAAGTCCCATTGCCGCCGTAGTACGTGCCGATCAGCGAAAAGAGTGCGCTATTTTGAACGATCGAAAGAAGCTGCCCATTGCATAAAGCCCAACCGGTCGGAGCAAATCCATACGGGGTGATCATCAATTCAGCCAGCATCGGTTCCGCATCCAGCGTTGCATTGATGGATTTTGGCTTGACAGTTTTTGTCCCCGCAGAAACATCCGTCATACCGGAAAGCAACGTACCGCCGGCAATGCCGGCAACGATTTTCTTAAAGAATGTGCGGCGTGGAGGTTCTTGTATCATCACATTCGTTGTATCATTTTTCATGAGTCTGCCTTTCTTCAAAATTGTTTGCCTCGCGCGGCAACAAAAGTTTTTTAGGACCATCAACCGCGGCTCGGGAAGACACCTCCCAATGCAATGATATAATTGAGGACGAGATAGGGCGGCATGTTATCGTGCGCCTGGCTTCCGCCGGCAATTGAAACTGCATCCGCCTCCATCGTTTGGTTAGTCGATGAAGCGTATTGTCGGACTCCTTCGGAGCTGACCGCCGGAACATTATTGAGCGGAGCATTCGACGTTCCGGCGCTGTTCGTCGCTTTCACCGAATGTGTATGGGAGGGGATCTCGTTCAGAATGAGCGTGTGAGTTTCTTCGCCTGATGTCTGGCCAAGAAAGTTATCTGTCCCTACGTGAACAGGCATGCGTCCGCGGAGGTCGGGGAGATTAAAAGTTCTAATTCCATCGCCGCCGTACGTCGTGCCTAGGAGAGCAAAGAGAGCAGCGTATTGCTGGATTGCCAAAGTTTGGCCCCAACACAAAGCCCAACCGGTCGGAGCATAATTTATAGGCCACGGAATGATCTGCCCGAGCAACGGCTGTTCGCTTGTTACCTCCTTCGTCCCGAAAGGTTTAACTTTTTTCCCTTGACCGATTCCTTTCCCCAGCGCAAACACTTTATGAAAGCTAAGAGCTGCTGCCGCCAGCAGCGCCCCCTTCGCAAATCGCGAAAGAATATTTCGCCGCGGAACAATTTCGGCCGCAACGGAAGTATCGTCGAGATGATCCATCGCTCCTCCTTTAATATAGAAATGAGAATGTTGACTGTCTTTTTGTGGCTTGACGAGACCCGACATGAATCAGTAAAATGCTAACTCTTTGGAAATTGAATTAAAAGGAGAGTAACAATACTTCGAACAACTCGCTCCGGCGCGATTGCTGCCCCTAACGCTCCCGAATTCCATCACTTAGATTTTGCCTTCCGGTTAGTGAACTCCCTGAAGAGGAGAACCGCATACCGTGTGGCAATTGAACATAGAATCGCCTTCGCAAACAATCATTCTCGATGTTCTGATGCGTTACTATGAAATACTGCTTCGCCTGACATCGTCAAATAGAAGAGGATGAACAGGCATTCTAAAGTTACTGAGTGATAAATGGCAAACGATTCGCTTGTTCGGCAAGGTAGGTCTCGGCCGATAAGCTGTTGGAAAGATACTATGTACCAAAACAAAATGCAAACCTTAAGGACAATTCGCTAAACTATTGTCCCGCGATGACATATATCTAACAGATCCCGAACCCAACAGCTGTGATCCGCGGCAACATTGGACATTCGAACTCGAAAAAAAGTCGGACACTTTTCGGTGCCCGACTTTTGATTGCCTACGGATTCCCGCCTCCGTGCTAGATCCGTGAACTCCGGGATGTCACTATTTGACAAACAGCAGTTTCTTCACCATCGCCTGCCCCTTGAACTGGAGCCGCGAGAAGTAGACGCCGCTCGCCAGTCTCGAGGCATCGAAGATGGCCTGCTGTAGGAATCCCGCTTTCAAATCCCCATCCACCAGGGTCGCTACTTCGCGCCCGACGATGTCATAGATCTTCAGTGTGACTCTTCCGTCTTCGGGAAGCGTGAACTCGATCGTCGTAGAAGGATTGAACGGGTTCGGATAGTTCTGGCTTAGCGAGAAAACTCTCGGCACGGCTCCCACTTCTACCTGGACATTTGTGGAGTATCGGAACGCACCGTTTCGGTCGATCTGCCTCAGGCGATAGGAATATGAACCCGACGCGACGTTTCGGTCTGTGAACGTATATGATTTGGGCGAGTTGCTTGTCCCAGCTCCCGGAACGGAACCAACCGCCGCCCATTGCTGAACTGCTGCTGGTGTCGGCACGGTTTGGCCGGAAGCCGACGCCGGAGCTGCAACTGCCGGCGCTCTCTCGATCTCGAATGTCGCGCTGTTGACCTCAGTTGCCGTCTTCCACGATAACGTTGCATTCGACCTGTCCGACGTTGCACTGAATGCGGCGAGTTCAACAGGCAGCGCTGCATTCGTACCAAGCATAAACTGACCAAGCGACGCGACGCCGTTGAACGTTATGCTCGTTGCGGTCATGCTCGATCCCGTGGCTGCCTGAGTCCAGCTCCCGTCATCGTTGCTGTTGCGATGAAATAACTGGAAATGAGACGCCGGTATCGAATCATTGGCGGTAAACGTCGCCGGCACCGTGAATGTCAGATTTGCCGCAAATGTTCCGGGAGTTCCAAACGGCGTCACGATCCAGTATCTGTCGCTGAGCATTGTTAACGGACTGGACGGCAGCGAATCTGGCGAAACGGTGATCGAAGTTGAAACGAGGTCGGTCGCATTGTCGAAAGCATCTGTCGTCGTTAACGACACCGTTCCGAGCGATGCTGCCCCGGAGGTAAAGCTTTGCAATTCCGTCGTTGTCGCCAGACCGATTGGCGCGGTCGATAGTACCCACGACGGCGAACTGACAAGCGTACCGTTGTTGCTTCCAAACGCGTCTGCGGTCGTGGAACCTGAACCCTCGTTCAGTTCCCACACCGAAACAAGCCCGGTGAGTGATGAGGGCGACGTGTGGTGCATGTCGTCGCGGATTTGAACGTTCGTACGCGGGGTGTTCCATATTCGCACTTCTTCGATCTTTCCGTTAAAGGCTCCGGTCAGCCCGGCACCTCCGCCTATCTGTGCGGAATATCCTGAGTTGCCGTAATACGCATTATAGTTGCCATAACCGTATTGCTGAGCGGCATGGATATTCACGCCATCAAGATAAACTGTCATGGAACCGATATTGTATTGTGCTCCGCTAAATACGAGTGCCACATGATGCCATTGATTATCATTCACATAGACTCCTGTATACCAGGTTCCATCGTACCCAAAATCTGCCAATTGCCAGTCGTAGGTAACCAACTGATCATCTTTCATGAGCAATCCATATTGATATACCTTCAAGACAACTCCGCGGTATCCGCTGTTGCCGCCGGGAGTTTTGATCCACGCTTCAACCGTTCCATTAGTCATTTGCAGCGAACCGGGATTGCCGAGGTCAACGTACGATGCACTCCCGTCAAAGCTGAGTGCGTTTCCGGGGGTCGGGGCAAATGGAGATGGTATTGTAACGGAATCCGCCGGGGCAGCCGTTGTGAGATAATTCTCTCCGCCGCCGCTTCCGTTGAATTCAAAGATTTTTACATAATACGTTTGGCCGATGCTGGCGCCGGTTATGATCACCGAATCTTTCGCTCCGGCACTTCCCGATGTGATCGCGACAACGTAATTGCTGCTGCTGACCTGGGAACCGCTGCCGTAATTTGCGTTGGCGGTGTAGGAACTGCCGTCCGCAGGGTTTGTATTAACAGCCGACGATAGTTTGATGAGCACAATTCGATTTGTGCCGTTGCCGTTCGTCCATTTTAATTTAAATGAATTCTGCGTGGTATCGGAAATGCAGGGAGCGCTTGCCTGAATCGTCGGTTCGGTGAAGAGACCGTTGCCGCTCACTTTTATCGTATCCGGTGAACTCGGTTCATCGCTGACAAAAATGATGTTGCCGCTCTTCGCGCCGGTTGTTGTTGGCTTGAACCTGATGTAATAGGTTGCGCTATTCCCTGCGGCGATCGTCGTATCCCCCTGGCAGAGGACGAACGAAGCACTGGTCGAAGTCACCGAAAATATATTCAACGGCGCCCCGGAGTTATTCGTGATCGTCGCGCTGTCCTTTTTCGTCGTGTTCACGACGATACCGCCGAACAAAATGTTGGATATTGAAGCGCTGAATGCCGGGTCGGGAGCGGTCGCCTGTGAAAGCGCGAACTCCGAGAATCCTGTAAATCCTGTCCGATGACCAACGGGAGCAGAATTTGACCCGGTCCCGGGGAGCGTGTTTCCCGCCAAAGCCCACGGAGAACTTGAGTTCGTTCTCTTCACGACGTGGACTTTTTTATAGTTGGCAATTCCATTAAAATTCGTCCCGGTAAGATCGAGGGAATACGTTCCGCCGCTCAATCCATCAGCCGCATTGATCGCCCAGTATCCAGAACTCGAGGTGCTGTCCATTGTTGAAAGCCCTTCGGTCAGCGGAAAGCCGTTGTTCCCCGGAGCGCTCGTCGAGAAACTTCCAGTGAGCGTACCACCGGAAGCAGGAGCGCCGGTAAATCCGACGTTCGCGCCGTAATAGTTAGAACTTCTTCCGAGTGGAAAAAGGATTGTGGATGCCGTATCGGCTGCGATCCACCGTTTCAACAAACCGTCGTAATAGCCGGATGTGCGCGACACATATCCGGCATGAGACGCGCTGATTCCAACGGTGAGCGTGTTTCCACCGCTTCCGAGGACTCCCCCTTTCAACGCGAGCGTATCTGTTACATTGAGATCGCCGGAAAGCGTTAACGAAGCCGTTCCTGAAAGTGTAAGATTGCTCAGAGAGCTAAAAGGAATGGAATACGCCGCGCTTCCTTCCAGCGTCAGCTTGCTGAATGTGTTCCCCGCGGGGACGCTGAACGATCCTGTAGTATTGAGCGTCATGTCCGTAGCGGTCATGTTCGCGACCGGAATGCCGCTGTCGTTTCTGAATTTCACGGTGCCCGCATTTCCGGTGAGATGTGAGACGCCCGTATTGTTTTGAACGTCGAAGGTGAAGACACCGTTTCCGTTAAGCGTTAAGGTGTCGCAGGTAATCCCGTTCGTTTGTGAAACCGATCCTCCGGTGCAAATCGCTAAATTGTTCGCACCGGTGCTGACTGCGCCGCTAAGATTAATGTTGCTTGTTGAACCGCGCAGCTTGGTGTTGGCATTGAACGTGTAACCTCCGACAGTCATGGTTCCTGTTCCGTTGCTGCGGCCAAAAGTAATGCTCGTGAACCCGCTTTGAATCGACCCAAGCCTATTTAAATTAAGGTTAAAGGTTCCGCTCCCTCCTGCAATCCCAATGCTCATCGTACTGTCGTACGGCTGCAATGTTAAAGACCCGGTTCCCTGTAGGTTGCAGCCGTCGATCGCGATAGCATCGTTCCCCGACGCCGTCCCGGCCGTGATAATAGTCGGCCCTGAATGCGTAAATCCCGATGCTCCTCCCATATTGATATTTGTGTAGTTCGAGTTTATTCCCGGAGCAGTGCCCGCTCCTACTGCCGTGATCGAGACCGAATCCATCGCGGTAATGTACGATGGGGAGCTGTACGTATAAATACCGCTATAGTTTGCGCTGCCCCCTGCGAGCGCAGTCACAAAGACTTTTCCGCTGTCTGACTCGATGTACTGGTTGCCCCCTCCCCAATCAAATCCATAGCCCGGATTTCCGCCTTGTGCTTTAATATCAATTCTGCCTGTCCCCGAAGAGTAGATAGCCGAAGGGTTTTGCATTAATATTCCAGAGTTGCTGTTGCCCGTTCCATCTCCTCCTCCTGTCGCATTGATCGTGATATTTCCGTCGGCTGTTACTATGCGGCTGTCGTAACCGTTTCCTAGCCAGACCCCGTAATTACTATTTCCCGAAGATCCTGCGGTCGCGTTGATTTTGATATTTCCGGAGCCGGTCGCGACGATCCTGGAGCCAAAAGAAAACTGCATTCCGGTTCCGTTTCCTGAGCCAGTCCGGTTCGCATTAAGAATGATGTCTCCTCCCGATCGGATCGCTGTGAGCGTCCCTTGCATGAAAATACCGGTGCCTCCGTTGACTGCCGTTCCGGTCGCACAAATAGTCCCGGAGGTTGAGAAAAATCCCGCGATAGCAGAACTGGGATAACTGTATATACGGATACCATCGTTTCCACCGGATGTTCCCGCGCCGCCTGTACTCGTTACTGTGATCTTCCCCGAGTTGGTTTGCACTGTTCCATTGGAGATGTACATGCCGTAGTTGGATTGTGTGCCGCTCCCTCCAGCCGCGTTGATCGTCACAGAAGCAATTCCTGTTGCCGTAATATTTGACGTATTCATGGCCATGCCATAGACCTGGCTCGCACCGGGAGCAGATCCGGCAGTAGCGGTGATGGAAATATTTCCGTCTACTGTTTGTATCGAAGAAGTGCCGTTGTTCCCATCGCCGACGGTTACTCCATATGGATCGTTGTAGCCCACTGAACCTCCGGTACCGTTTATCGTGATCGTTCCGCTTCCTGTGGAGATAATTTGAGAACCGCCGTACATGGAAAAACCGGGATATCCGTATCCATTATTGGCATCGCTTCCTGCATAACCAGTTATCGAAATTGCGCCGGTTGCGGTTTGAATAGTAGGAGAGCCGCCCGATGTTGACATTACAACTCCGCGCCCCGTGGACCCAAAGTTACTGGAACTATTCGCTCCAGTGCCCACGATGGTAATGTTGCCGCTCGTCGTTTGGAGAACGCAGCTTCCGTAGAGTTCGACTCCGTCGTATCCGCTGGTGCCTCCAGCTTGACTTCGCAAGCTGATGAGCCCGGAACCTGCGTACAGTTTTGTGGAGTAAATCGTCATAGGTTGAAAGTATTGAAACCCGCCCACAGCTGTGTTGTAGGGGTCGGACCCGGCGCCGATAACAATATCGCCGTTGTTGCTTACGGCATACAAACTTGCCGTGTTCCCAACGTAAAAGTATCCGTCGTTTTGTGAATTGTCTGCATCGGTATCGAAAATGATGTTGAGCTTTCCGCTTGTGGAAACGATCGTGTCGTTGGCGGCAAACTGTATGGAGGCGTTAGAGTGAAACGTCAACGTCGCATCGCTTCCCGAAGTCTTGTAAATTGCGATCCCAGCGGAGTCAACGATATACGCTGATGAGAATCCGCTGGCAATGGTCACGGACGTGCCGGCATTTAACCGGCTGACGATCTCACTCGCATTGAGTTTTGCTGAGGCATATGACGACTGCGTCCACACGTCGGGGTTCCCGCCGGACCACGACCCGCCGCTGCTGGCTGCATTCCCGATGGTGATATTTTGTGCCTGGGTTTCAACAACAGTGACGAACACTGCAATCAGCACGAAGAACATATTCTTCGCGAAAGAGGTGGCAAAGTCCTTCATACGTCATCCTTTAATAAGTGAGTGATGGTGAGGTTGTTAGGCTTTTGAGAAAAGAAAATTTTATTGTTCATCTGCCTGCGGACAAAGATGGTATTTTATCTTCAGGAAATATGAATCAGCTTCTTTAACTCGAACAGATTTTCCTTCAACACAAAATTGCACGCACCCGCCCGGCGCGCTGCATTGCGGAACGAATCGGAGCCATGATTAGTCACGATGATAACCTTCGCGTTCCGGTCATAGCCATGGATCTTCTCGGTTGCCGTCAGCCCGTCCATCGACGACATCTGAATATCCATCAGGACGAAGTCCGGGTGAAATTTCTTGAACGATTCGACGGCTTCGTTGCCGTTCGCGCACTCGATCACGTCGTCTTGAGTATCGCAGGCGTTGATCCTGACCATTTCGCGCATCGCTGCGCTGTCATCAGCAATAAGTATCTTCATTTCGTTGGTACGGCAATCACAAATGGGGGAAAAATTCTGAGGATTATTTAATAAGGAAAGGAGAAGAAAGGAATACGTATCGATGCGTATTTATCTACGTACTAGTACGTAAACATGGTCTAGTAACTTCTGAAAGGGGCAGATTTCGTTTGGGTAAGAGTCCTGGATGGAAAGCCTCGTCATGTCATCCTGAATCTCGTCGATTGTCAGACGGGGTGAAGGATCCATGACACTGAAAGCTCGTAGATTATAGAGCAATGACGACATAGATTCTTCACTTCGTCCCGCTTTCGCGGGACTCGTTCAGGATGGCATTGATGAGGCGGTGTGGTGGAGAATGTTGAAGTTGCCAACAACCATATGTCACCCTGAGCGGAGCGAAGGGTCTATGACACTGATGCTCTGGAAATCAACGATGCTGCAATGTCATAGATTCTCCCGAAGGTCGCGAAGCGATCCCTTCGGGAGGGGTCTACAGAATCGCCTTATGTTCCAGCGCGAACCGCAGCAATGCATTGGTGCCGCTGATCTCCAATTTTGAGCAGATGTTGGACCGGTGTGTGTCGACCGTACGAGGGCTGATGAAAAACTCTTCCGCGATCTCTTTTGTCGATTTGCTGTTGGCGATCAACCGAAGGATCTTCCGTTCCGTCTGAGTCAGAAGCGAAAGTCCGAGTTTGTCTTCCGTCCCTTGCGATGCTTTCCCGCTTCGATTCACCAACAGGCTCGATAGCGCAGGGCTGATATAGTACTTTCCTCTGGCGACGGAGGTTAGCGCCTCCACGATTTCCGTCGACACGCTGTCTTTCAAGACATATCCGAACGCTCCGAAATCCATCGCTCTATTAAAAATCGTCTCTTTATCATACATCGTCATAATGATGATGTTGGTCGAAATCTTCCTTTTGTGCACCGCTTCTGCAACTTCCAGACCTGTCATTTTCGGCATATCGATGTCCAGTACGGCGGCAAACGGTCTATGTTCTTCGATGAACTGCAGCGCTTGTTCACCATTGCCCGCCTCGCCGATCACGGTAAAAGATCCATCCTCTTCAATGACTCTTCGGAGTCCTTTGCGAACAATGGGATGATCGTCTGAAAGAAGAACAGTTGCTTTATCGGACATGATGTCTCTCCATTGGATTGTGGATGGGAACAGAAATTGTGAGGGTGGTCCCCTTGGTCTCCGCCGAATCAATCTTCAGAGAGCCTTTCAAAATTTGCACGCGCTCGGCGATCCCGGCCAATCCCAGCCCCGTGGAGGTGTCGGGGGCGGAGGCGTCAAAACCCCTGCCGTTGTCATGAATTCGAAAATGCACCGCATGTCCGTGCTTCTTGATCTCAACATCCATCGCCGTTGCACCGGAGTGTTTCAGTATATTATTTATTCCTTCCTGAAGGATGCGGACCACATTTATCTCATCTTCTTTTGAGATCAGCCCGTCGATCATCTCGATCTCGCCATGGACATTGAAGGCATCCAATTCTCTGACGTCGTGCAATATGCTGCGGAGCGTTTCAGATATTCCGAGACGGTCAAGTTCCGGCGGGCGGAGATTATGTGATATCTCCCGGACGTGCTTGATCATTTTTGTAGCGGTGGAGGAGATATGGTCCAGCTGCTCGCGGCTTGCGTCATCGATCTTTTCGCTCTTCAGTCCGATCAGTGCCCGGTTCTTGACGATCAGCAACTCCTGACCGAGCGAATCGTGCAGCTCCTGAGCGATGCGCGAACGTTCTTGTTCCTGTCCCTGTATTAGCATATGAGAGATATGCTCCTGCCGATGTGTTTCCCTTTTCAAGCTCTTCACTCTTCTATAATAAACGATCGGTCCCGCAGAGAAGAAAGCGATGACAAGGATGGTACGAAACCACCATGTCATCCAGAAGGGGGGCAATACTGTGATGGCGAGAGATGCTCCCTGCTCATTCCAAATTCCGTCTCCGTTTGCTGCCTTAACGCGAAAAACATAATTTCCGGGACTGATATTCGTAAACGTGGCCTGACGTGAAGATCCGATGTTGATCCAGCTTTTGTCCAATCCCTCGAGCATGTACATATATTTGTTCTTTTTCTGCGCCGAATACTCCAGCGCAGAGAACTGGAACGAGATCATATTCTGGTCGTACCGAAGAACAATATGTTTCGTTTCCGTGATCGGCTCAGCAAGAGGGGAATTCGTTTCCTGGAATGACACCGGAGCATTGAACAGCTTGAAATCGGTGATGACGACGCGAGGGGGAACATCATTGTCTTCGATCGTTTCGGGGCGAAAAACGTTGTATCCATAGATCCCTCCAAAATACATCGTCCCGTCTTGAGCCTTGTAATACTCGTTCCGGTTGAACTCGTCGCTTTGAAGCCCGTCTTCGACGTCATATGATTTCACTTCATCTGTACGGGAGTCGAACTTCATGATGCCGCGGTTCGTGCTCATCCAGAGAAAGTTTTTGCTGTCAGATAAGATCGCGTAAATCACATTGTTGGATAAACCATTCCTTACCGTGAAATTCTGAAGTCTTTCCGTCACGGTGTTAAAACGATCCAGACCGCCGCCATCCGTACCCACCCAGAGGATCGAATCCGGCAGGAATGGGTCGTCCCGGATGGACAGCACATGATTGCTGCTCAACGATGTAGAATCGAGGGGATGATGTTGAAAATAACGGACCGATTTGACAGCCGGATCGTATCGTATCAATCCCAGCGTGGGTGTCCCGACCCAGAATATTCCGTGCATATCCTGAAAGATGCAGGAAATATCTTTATATGAAGACGGATTGAGGTCATGCGCCGAGAGATTTGAATCAGGGTAAAGTCTTACGTATTCAAAGGTGTTATGTTTCTGATCAAGTTCGGACATCCCTCCAACCGTTCCGACCCAAATACTATTCTTGCGGTCTTCAAAAACCCTGCTTGTCGTCCACGACGGACTTTTTTCATATGTCCGCGGATTTGTCGGTATGAGCTCGATGCCTCTCCCCTTCCCGCTGATCCTGAACAATCCTTTCTCAGTCAGAAACCATGTCACCGCAGATTTATCCTGTATCACGGAGTGCAGTGTTCCACCGCGAAGCTTAAAATCTACTTCGTATGGTATCCCTCGTTCGCGAAAATAGTCATTGATACGCTGGGCCTCATCCTGGAATAACTCAGAAAGGAAATTTCCTTCACGTTTGCCGAATCGTTCGGCGCGCGGCCGTATCACTGATACCCCAAGGCCGCTCGTGCCCGCCCACACAACGTCCGATTGGTCCACCCAGAGTGCCCTCGTAAAATGCTCTTTTTTCAGTGCGGTAACGATCTGGCAGCGCAGCGACGCTGCATCGATCTTCACCAATTGAGTGCTGGTTGCAGACCAGAGATTTCCATCATTGTCAAGGCGGATGCGGGCGGGCCAGAAAAGGCGGTTGGAGTCGTTGGCTGCGAATATATTTTTGAACGTCGATCCGTCGAAAATATCGATGCCTTTCCGATGACATATCCAGATGCGTCCGCTGTTGTCTTTCGTGACCGTCGTAAGCTTGTCGAAGTCTCGTGACATCTCGGTACCGATGTTGCGTAGGTACCGTGTCACCGAAAGAGTTTTCCCATCCACTTTCGCTAAACCGGACCCTGTGCTCACCCAGACATTACCGATTGAATCTTCTACGGCATCGAACGTGTAAGGGCTCGGGAGGGTGTTCGCCGAAGACGAATCGGAGCCGATACGTTTGAAGCCTCCTCTCCGGGTGTCAAAACTAATCAAACCGCTTCCCATTAATCCGATCCAGAGAATTCCCCCCGACCCGGGAGAGATAGACGTGATATGATCCGCCTTCATTCCTGCAGCTGGGACGTCCTCGAATGCGAAATGAGTAAATCGTTCAGTGGCCCGGTCGAAACGGTTGAGAACCCCTTCGGCAGTTCCAACCCATAAAACACTGAGACTGTCTTCGTACAATGCCGTGACATTGTTGCCGGAGAGAGAGGCCGTGTCCATCGGATCGTTCCGGTATATGACAAAAGAATATCCGTCGTACCTGTTCAATCCTTCTTTCGTACCGAACCACATAAATCCTCGCCGGTCCTGGATGAGATCATAGATAAAATTCTGCGACAGTCCCTGGTCGATCGTCAGTTGTTCGATACTCGACTGGGCATACGAAAAGAGCGGGAGTATGGTCAAAGCGATTACATATCTCATCGTCAGACAATATGAAGGCTATGAACGAAACTGTTTTCCATTCCGTACGACAACGCAAGAACGACCGGAGCATGTTCAACCAGTGAGCATTCGGGCGCAGTGCGAAACGGGCATTGATTTTGCATTTTCTAATGTAATCGGCAAACTTTTTCAGCGAGGGTAAAATTGCCAAAAAAGATTACGACAAGATATGATGTAATGAAATAAAAGGCAAACAACCGGCAACTGTTCTGGTGAGTTGCTTCGCCTAATCGACCCTTCGACGCGTCCCGATAAAAAGCATCGGGACTTGCTCAGGGTGAACATGTTCTGTTCATCCTGAGTAAGTGAGCGGAGCGAACGCATCGTCCACGACCCTACGGGTCGTAGACCCGTGGGGAAGGATCACGTTGCGAGCATTTAAATCAAAATAGCCCACTACTGCACCGTAACAAACTTCTGGAAAGATATTTTGGCTGGAGGCCCCCCCCGGGGGCGAATCGAGCTTCGCTTATCATTTCAGCACTTCCTCTTCCTCGACATACTCTATCGTTTTGAGGATTTTCGCGAAACGTTCCGGCATAACGGCAAACGCATGGTCCCAGCACAGGGTGTTCGAAATGAACCAGTTTGCCAGCGTGTCGCCGTCGTCGTTCGACCAGCGATCCCAATGGCCGTCGCTCGGCCGCTGAATTCTCCACATGAACGCTTTGCCGCATTGGGTGCATTTCGAATGCTTGATCATGGACATAATTATTGCTCCGAAATATTTGATTACCGACGCAGTGCAGCTGCGGACGCCGTCGGCGGCTCAGGAATTATCCTCCGCGCGCAAATGAACGACTTTATCTTGTTGGGATCGAAGACCGGCGAGGCCGGGTCGAGACTGCTTATTTTTACCATGCCCGACGAATGGATGAACATCCTGTTCGACAAATACATTCCCACGTGAAGAATCTCCGCTGGTTTGTTCTCCCCCGCTTTCCGTCCGAAAAATATCAGATCACCCTTGTGCAGATTTTGATATTTTTCTCCCGGAAGAACTTCAATCCCTTGCCAGGCTTGCTGGTAGGCGTCACGGTTGAGTTGTACGCCATTCATCGAATACACGGTTTTCGTAAAGCCGGAACAGTCCATTGCCTTGGTTGACGTTCCTCCCCACAGGTACGGCACTCCGAGAAGCGACCGCGCGGTTCTTTCCACCCCTTCGGCCGTTGGTTCCGTTTTCTTTTTCCACAACTCCAGATCTTCAATACTTCCCGCGGGTACAAAACCTTTCCGGCCGTCGGGCAATTCAACGGAAGTCCATATCCCGGCAGTGCCAATATTCTTTAGAATCGAACCAGCGACAAGATCGCAAACCGGGCCCGAATGAAGTTGGGGATACTGCCGCACCGTTTCGTACGTGGCGAGGACGATCACTTTTCGAGCCGCAAGCCAGGCGTCAGCCTCGCCCTTTGAGCAGCGGACAAATGACTCGCCCTTCATCCACCCGAGGTACTTATCCGGCGTCTGGAGATAATCCCAGCCGTCTCTCTCACGAAGCACCCGAACGACGCTTCCCATCGTCGCTTGCGAAACAAGTTCCGACGACTCGTCGCTCTCGCCCCGCATATTTGCCACGCTCACACTCACGATACCCCAGCTCCGTCCTGCAAGCTTCGGGTCGGGAAGTACCATGATGCTGTCTGTGACTTTCTTGACAAGGGGAGATATCGCTCCAACGACCGCATCTTTCGCGTCCTGGTTGTCCACTTCTCCGAGAAGCGCAAGCCCTTTGTTTGTTCGCGTCATCGTTACATTGAAGACCGCGAGTTTTTTGTCCGGAGCATATTTCGTTTTGACGCGTACGATGATATCCTCGACACGCCGATTCTTCTCGGAGAGGTCCGTGCATCCCGAAAGACTGAGAAGAAAAGACACTAAAATAAAAAAAGAAATAGTTCGTTTCATGATTGTCCGGCTGAACCCGCGATTGGTGTGAAAATAATATACAAAATCAAAGAAAAAAACGCGAGAAGAAAAACGGATGAGTAGTGTCTTAATTTGAATGGACAGATAAGAGGCCTGAGAAATGTCATTCTGACCCTCGACGAGTCGTCTATCTACGATTCTACGAATCATAGATTCGTTGAACGACCCTACGGGTCATAGACCCGTAGGGAGTCGTCGACCGCCGTTTTGTGGCGGGGGAAGAATCTTTCTTACCGCATAGACCCTTCGCTACGCTCAGGGTGACATATCGTTGTAGATGTCTTCATCATTTTCAAACATTCCAACGCCATCAATGTCATTCTGGGAACGTCTTGTGCTACTCATTATTCAAATTAGGACACTACCAATGGATGAGAACAGAAGTAAGGATCCGCGGATCACGGAGTAAATGAAGACCGAAAATATCTGTTCGATATTCCTACGACCGCAAGGACCAGGATCATCAACAGTGTGCTGCAAACGGCGGCACCTCCAATATTAAACAGGCGCAGCTGAGAAAGGATCTCCACCGAAATGGGCTTTGTACTGTACGTGTACAAGAGGATGGACGATACGAATTCTCCCGCCGAATTGATGAACACGAGGAGGGTTCCCGACACAATGGAAGGAATGATGAGCGGGAGAATGATCTTTCGGAATGTCCGGCTTCCCGGCGACCCCAGCGTTTCAGCGGCTTCCTGCATCGAAGGATGAACGGCATCCAGTCCTGCCGCGGTGGATCGATAGAGAAGCGGCAGGTTTCTCACTGCGTACGCTATTGGCATTATCCAAAACGTTCCTATCAACACCGATTGAAATGAGAACAACGATGGCCGGTTGAAGCTCAGGATCAAGCCGACGGCGATCACGGTCCCTGGTATCCCGAAAGGAAGAGAGATAAGAACTTCGAGCAGCCGTTTTCCCCTGAAATTCTTCCTGCTGACGAGATACGCTGCGGTCACGCCGATGACGATCACCATGACAGCAGCCGCGGCGGACATGAGCACGCTGTTGATGAACGGATCAAAGAGATGGGGTTCGACGAATAACCGCCGATAGTTCTCAACTGTAAATGTGGAAGGAAATATCTGAAATGTCCATGAACCTTCTTGTATGAACGACAGGACGACGACCGTCAGCACCGGAAGGGCGAAAAGAACGGCACATGCGAATGTTACGGTAAGTACGACAATTTTCGTCAAACGGGTATGGGCGATCGTTGAACTCCTCGGAGATCCTTTCGATGCGATGTCATGACGGTGAGAGTCCTGCCACATCCTCAGCAAAACAAGAACGCAGACAGAAATGATCGACAACAAAACTGCCAACGCCGCTGCCGAAGCATTGTCGCCGTTCAGCTTCGCGGTATAGATTTCGAGCGTCAGGAATCGCGTCGTTCCTCCGAACAGCAGAGGTGCAGAGAACGAGGCCATGCTCGACATGAATGTCATGAGCGAAGCCGCGACGATCGCCGGAGTGAGCATCGGAAGGAGAACTTTTCTCGTCGTATATGCGCGTGTTGCACCAAGGCTTGCCGATGCATCGAGCGCGTTGCCGTCCAGCTGTTTCAAAGCCGACGACACGAAGAGGTAAAAGAACACGTAGAACGAATAGATGTGAACGAGAACGATTCCCGTCCACCCTCCCACCGTAAAAAAAGATGGCGATACGCCCGAGATGGCAGCAAGGATTCGAGAGAGCATTCCGCTTTCGCCTATCAGGAACAAAAAGGAAATGACGCCAACCAACGGAGGAAGCGCGAGCGGGATCAAAACAATTTTCGAGAAGAACGATTTTGCCGGGAAATCGATATACTGAAAGACGTAGGCAATGAATATCCCCACTGCCCCGCTTCCAATCACGCTGAGAATGGATATCGCAACGGAGTTCACCGTGGCTTGAAGCAAAGACGAATGCAGCAGATCCGTGTACGCGCGAGCCCCCTGCGAAAGGCTCTCTTTCAGCAGAGAGTAAAGCGGAAACACGATGTAGCCGCATGCAAGAAAGACAACGACTACGAGCATCGAACCTGAAACGGCGGTGAAGCGTTTCGATGTGCTATCCATGAGCGACCTTCCGCTGAATCGATCCGGCGAACGAAACCGTTGCAAGACCGCCGACCTCGCCCGTGAATCCCTTATCTGAAGACGAGCGGATTGCTTTAATGGTCTGGCCGGCAAAGTCGAGGGTGTATTCCACGCTCGAACCGGAAAATTGCTTGTCGATGATCCTTCCTTGTGCCTTTCCAGGAATTGCGGATAGCACAATTTCTTCGGGCAGGACGGCAAGTTCTTCGACCGCAGAAACCGCAGAGACTTCGAAGTACTCGCTGCATACCGCCGGCGAAAAGAGATTTGCGTGTCCGATGAACGCCGCAGTAAAGGCATTCTTCGGATGAAAATATAGTTCATCGGGCGTGCCGATTTGACGAACCGCTCCTCGGTCCATCACTGCGATGCGGTCTGACAACGCGAGGGCTTCTCCCTGGTCATGCGTAACGTAGATCGTCGTTATGCCGACTTCGCGCTGGAGGCGCTTGATCTCGGCCCGAGTTTCGAGCCGCAAAGCATAGTCGAGGTTCGAAAGCGGCTCGTCGAACAGAAGCACACCCGGTTCTACCACCACAGCCCGCGCAACGGCAACGCGCTGCTGTTCGCCTCCGCTCAAGAGCGGCACCGGCGTCTTCTCCTTTTCCGACAAATGGACCTTCGCAAGAATGCGCTGGACTTTTGCCCGTATCTCATTCCTGGGCATCTTTTTTACCTCGAGGCCGTACGCTACGTTTTCGTACACCGACATATGCGGAAAGAGCGCGTAATTTTGAAACACGATCCCGATGTTCCTCTTTTGAGGAGGATAGGAAGAAATGTCGACGTTATCAACGATGATTGTTCCGGTGGAGGGGGCCTCAAGTCCCGCGATCAGTCGAAGCAGAGTGGTTTTGCCGCAGCCGCTCGGACCGAGGAGTGAAAAGAATTCTCCTTCGTGAATTTCGAGTTCGATCGGTGCAAGAGCCCGGACTTCGCCGAAAGTTTTCGAGAGGTTGTGGAGATGAAGGGAAGACAAGAGAGCAATTAAGAATTATGAATTAAGAATTAGGAATAAAGAGCAAGGTGATGTTCAATGTTAGTTGTTTACTATTTACTGTTCACTGTTCACCGTTTACTGTTTACTGTTCACTGTTCACTGTTTACTATTTACTGTTTACTGTTCACTGTTCACTGTTTACTATTTACTGTTCACTGTTCACTGTTAATTGCTTCCCCCGCGGCCTTTGATCTCCTCGTCCCACTTCCTCATCCACTCCGATTCATGAAGGGAGATCATTTCCCAGTCGACATGCATCGGAGTGAATGTCGTTGACGTGATCCACGAAGGAAGTTTCTCTTTTGGAATGCCGGTACGAGCCGGGATGCGGTAAAACTTGTTGGCTTCGATGATAAGACTTTCTTCGCTTGTGACATACTCATAGAATTTCTGCGCCAATGCCGCATGTTTTGCTCCGGAGACGATCGCGATACCGTCCGTCAGCAAGACAGTTCCGCTCGTAGGAACATTATAGTCAAACGGATAGTTGTTCAATTTTGCCTGTAACACAATATCGGGCATATCCCAAACCGACACCGCAGCCTCTTCACGTGCAAGCTTCAAGTACATCTGCGTCGGGTCGGACGTGTATGCTTTCGTATTGGCATCCAGGCGACGGAGCCACTCGAATCCATTGTCCGTCGAGCCGGACTTCGCCACCGACGACGCGATCATTGCAGAAAAAATAACGCGCAGTGTTCCCGAAGCGAGCGGGTAGCGAAGAATGATCTTTTCTTTCCATTGAGGGTCGAGGAGATCATCCCAGTCCTTTGGGGCTTTGTCCTTCGCCACCAAATGCGAATTGAAAACGATCACCTCCGGCGTGATGAACGTTCCGTACCACATGTCGGCGGGACTTCTGAACTCAGGCGCGATGCTGTCTGCCCAGGAAGGACGGTACGGGGAGAGAAGGCCTTCTTTTTCTGCACGCATGAATATTGTCGACGGGGCTCCCCACCAGATATCGGCCTGCGGATTAGACATTTCGGTCCGAATTCTGTCGTATGCTTCCTGAGACCCCATGTCGAGCCATTGGACGTCGACGCCCGGATTCGCCGCTTCAAACTTCTGAGCGAATTCTTCCAGCATGTCTTTTCCGTGCGGCGAATACACGATCAGGGGGATTTTCGCAGAAGTCGAACAACCGGCTGCTGCAGCAATGAAGACGAGACACGGCAGCAACATGACCCACTCTGCCCTAACGGACTTCCTCATGTTTCTCGTTTTACTTGCTTCCTTCCAATGAGATCATGTTGGCGAACATCCGGAATGCCCCTTTGTTTACTTCTTTCAATTCCCGGTACCAGACGTAGGCAGTGTAGAGGTAGTTTCCTTCCCCGTACTTTGCCAGCAGAAGGCCGGTATCAAGCGGTGATTCGCCCGGGTCCGAGGAGGATACAAGTTTTTCATATTGAGCCGGAACGCTTGCGGGCATGTACAACGACCGTTCCTGCACCCAATCGTCCCAAGCAGTTGAATCGATTGTGTTCGGATAATTGAAAAGTATGTTCCCGGGCTTGAGCACCGCGACAGGCGCCGACTCAACGGTGATACGGCTGCGGGAGATCGCGAACGGATACGGAGCGTATTCCGGTTTCCATTCTTCGATGCGCTGGTACATGACGATGAGCGTGCCGCCGTTCTTCACATACTCGAGAAGCCGGGCATTGTTCTTCACCAGGTCCGGGCGAAAGAGATACGCCCGGATGTCGACGATGATGGCCGTGAAGGCATGCAGATCCCCCGACGTCAATTCGTTTTCACCAAGCAGCCGGTGCGCCACCTTAAGATCACCAAGTGTCTTGCTGAATACGTCGTCGTAACTTTGCACGACACCGATATTCAGGCGAGGAGCAACATTAACTTCGAACTTCTTTACGGTCGCCGTTGCGGTATCGCCGTCGATGAACACCCGTACCGGATATGATCCTTGCGCCAGATTGAGAGGCGGGATAACGCTTACGCTGTCCGTGTAGACACTGTCTTCCCTGCCGATAACGAACTCGGCGTTCAGCGCATCCCAGCCGTTCGGAACGATCACCTGCACCCTCCCTGCTGCCTTATTCGGGAAATAATTTCTTACCGAGAACGGAATTTTCAGGGGCTCATCGGTGATCCGGAATATTTGTGAAGCAAGGGAGATCGTCTGCAGCGGAGCAACATCGCCGAACACGGGGATCGTTTCATTCTCGCGCTTTCCGTCCTTCTCGAATGAGACGCTCACGGTGATGAGCGGCAAGGTTTGATACGTCTCGTAGAGATGGCGAACCCTGGGGTACGTAAAGCGAGCGTCTCTTGCGACTGTGATTTCGTATATTTCTTTTCCCTTGTCGTCCAGCCTGCGGCTCGTCCAGCCTTCTGGAAGGATGCACGTCGCAACGAGATTCGTAATCGGCGTGATCTGCTTTATTTCCAGCGTGAATTTTTGATTTCGAACAACGATCGAATCCGACAGCGTAACCCCGAGTACCCGTTTCGCCGGAACCAGGGGAAGCTTTGTTTCATCCGGTGTGTGCAGACCGCCGAGAAAATCATTCCGCACATTCGCAATCGGCCCGCTCGACCTGACAAGCACGTACCGCGTTGAATCGAAGAACCGTCCAAACCTTCCGCTCGCGATGACCTTGTCCATCCCCTGCGTCCGATGTTGCGCGAGCGCCTCCATCGCCAGCTGCACCGCCGTCTTGCCGATCAACAGCGTATCCGTGGAGACGGCATTAACGACATCCGCCTTCAGCAGTGAATCCCGCTGAAAAAATATCCTCATGAACAATTTTTTCGGCTGGAACAAACTCACGCCGGGTTCATTCAACTGCTCGGGATGGTAGGTTGGATCGGCCGCGAGCGAAAACGCCTGAAGAGCCGCGATCCCTACCGCCTGATGGTTGCCGTGGCCGGAAACGCTGTCATGGTTCGTGAAAAGGACTTCCGGCTTTAATTTGCGGATAATGTACACTAGCCGTGCGATCGTATTATCTTTGCCCCAGAAGTCGAATGTCTCTTTGGCGGTCTTCGAAAAACCGAAATCGGGGAAATTGAGAAAATAGACATCAGACCCGATAATGTGCGCCGCACGTTCTGTCTCTGCAGTCCGCAGAACGCCAAGGTCAGCGTACAACTCCGGTCCGATTTCGTTCTGCCCCCCTTCGCCGCGGGTAAAGCAAACGGAGTACACTTTGACGCCGTATTTATACCTGTAGTATGCAAGCGTCGAACCGTCTTCGTCGTCGGGGTGGGCCGAAAGATTCATGATGGACGGAACATGCTGGGAGTATGCCGCCGTCGTCAGAATACACGCAAAAACGAGATTGAGGAGAAACCTATTCATATCGTAAAGGTAAAAGGGTTTCAGAGATGATTTTTGATCAATATATTTAATCAATTTGCGATGAACAATCAACATTGATCAATCAACATTGGTCAATCAACAATCATCAGTCAACAATGATCAATGATGGTTGAACAATCAACATTTATCGATAAACGATCAGCAAAAGACACATAATGCGTGAACATCCAGCCTAAAGTTTTTCCCATTTCTCTATTTTTCCTGGAACAACTCTGAAGAGCGGGTGAGGTTTCGGAAATGATAGATATTCGAGAGATTTGAATCGTACGGGGTTTCGCTTTTTCAGCTTCTTTCTGAGATGCTCGAGTTCATACAGGAGTTGACCTCGCGTGACATTTATTTTTATCCGTGGTGATTTTTTCCCCAGCTTGCTTTTGTCGAAGGAATAGTTCCGTTTCGTTGACTCATGAAAGACGGCACGTAAGTACCGGTCAATCGCTTCGACGCTGTTCCGTTGCGCCTTGAACCGCACTAACTGCGGATGTCGTGTGTATCCTTTTGTCGATCCTTGCAGAACTTTTCTTGCCAAAAGACCCTCGCGCCAAAGCGCAACAAGTCCCTTCGCATCGAGGTACCGGGGGTGGAGCGACCACAATCTCATAACCGGACTTTCATCGGAGTTCACTCATCATTGCGGGTCCCAGCGCTGATTGGCCACGGGGGGTGCCGTAGGAGGCATGATCGAAACGAATCCATAGCCGGCCGACCGGTGACAGCTGTTGCAGGCGTCAAGCGTTTCACCGTACGCGGATGCAAATGCCGCGCTCGTTTTCGCAACAATCGCCTGGCGCATCAAGGGGATCTGAGTCTGCTGGAGGCTTTGAAGGACGCCGGAGATATCCAGGCCGTTTTTGAACACATGGAGCGCTCTCGCCCCGTCCATCGTTTCGCTCATTTCATCCAATTCATACGAAGCGAGGTCCCAATTCGATGCGTTGACTGCGAACCATATTTTAGCCGCGTGCAGTTGGATCGTCGTCATGTATTCTCCCAGTCCGGGCACCTGCTGCCTGAGCTGATCGAGCTGCTGCTGCATATATTTGAGTGAATCCTGAAGAGAAGCGACAATGGTTTTCAGATCCTGAGGCTGTGCGCCGTCTCCCGCGGAGGCGGTTCTTGAAGAAAGAACAACTGCGACAAGAAGCGAAAACGATATCGCTGCGCCAACAAGTTTCCTTGTATCCATACCATCCTCTCCCTTACATTAGTCCTGCTATGAGAAAAAGCCATCCGACAATTGCTGCTCCAACAACAATCCAGGCTGCATGAAGATTCCAAATCATGATCGCTGATGCCGCAACGATAAAAATGGTCCACGAACCGGGGCTCACGAGTGCCGAGCTGCCGAGCATCACGCTGACCGACAGCATCAATCCGAGCGAGGCGGCGTTGACGCCGTCCAGGAAGCCGGCGATCGCCGCCGATTTCCGCAGTTTCGGCACGAACGGGCCGATGATGAGAACATAGATGAACGACGGGAGAAAAATGCCGACCGTTGAAACTGCCGCGCCGGGAAATCCAAGAATCAAATACCCAATGAAGGTTGCAGTCGAGAGGACAGGACCCGGCGTAAATTGCCCGACGGCGATCGCGTCAAGAAGCTGCGCCTGCGTCAGCCAATGCCTCGCATCGACGAGTCCGCCTTGAAGGAACGCTGCCAGAACGTAACCGCTTCCGTAAAGAATGGACCCGATCTTTAGAAAGAACAATCCAAGCGCAGAAAGAGTAGGGGTACCTGGCGTTGGCACTGGAACGTTTGATGGAGCAAGGAAAAGAAATGCAGGCACAGCAAACACCAACAACAATGGAATACGATGCTGCATGAACCGATTCCGGTTTCCCCATAGAAGCCCGAGAACGCCCGCGCCGGCAAGGAGCAGTATTGCATCAACTTTTAAAAAACTCAACACGCACACTGCCGCGCCGATGACAAGCATAAAAGGTTTTTTGACGTGCGGTTTGCCGAGCCGTATTATTGCTGAGAGGATTATCGCAATGACCGCCGAACGGATCCCCCACATAAATCCATTGATCTGCGGGAACGAACCGTACAACGAATAGAAATGCGCGAAGAGAAGCGAAATGGCAACTGCAGGGAGGATAAAGCAGATCCCCGCAAGGATAAGTCCCTTCCACCCCGCTCTTACGTAACCGATATGAATCCCCATCTCGGTTGAATTCGGCCCGGGAATCATATTCGTGGCTCCCAGCAAGTCGAGGAAGTATTCGTGCGTGATCCATTTCCGCCGCTTCACGACCTCGTCTTCCATCATCGCTATATGAGCCGCTGGTCCGCCGAAAGAAATTGTACCGAGTCTCAGAAACAGAAACGCGACTTCCCTCAGCGCACTCTTCGTCCGTTGAGGCGCAGCGCCGTTGTCGTCTTTTTGAGCCTGCATGAATTTATCGTTCCAGAACTATGGAGAAATACTCCGTGGTTCTCTGTGCCTTCTCGGTGTCACTCTGTGAAATAAATTCTTGTTACACAGAGTGGCACAGAGAATCACGGAGGTACACAGTGTTGGTCACAGAAGCTTTTGGTCCTTTTCAAGTCGCATCCAATGAAGCAGCCGGTGTGCAACCGGCGCGATCATGACTCCCGCAACAACAAGAAATATCATTCCTGAATAAAGGGCATAGAACGAAGCAAAAAGTTTTCCGGCCGGCGTATGGAGTTCGTTCACCGGGCCCATGCCCCCTAAAATCATGGATGCATTCAGCAGTGCATCTATTAAGGCGAGCCCTTCAGTTATACAGTAACCCGCAATACCGATACCTAATGATACAGCGATGATTGCAGATGCAAAGAGCCAGTGGTAGAACATCCGGCGGAAGAAATGCAACCGGCTTAATAAGGGTTTAGACGTGTGCTCGTACATTTGTTAGTCCGGCGTCCGGGTCTTTGTTAATAAGTTCTAGGTTTTAGGACTTAGGTCTTAGGTTTTAGGTTTTAAGAATCAATGTCATCGTTTCAATTCTTACAAACTGCATACTGTTCACTGTTTACTGTTCACTTTTCACTGCATACTGTTCACTGTTCACTATCCACTGATCTCATACTACCTCATCTTCACCAGCTTCTGCGTGGCCGCAACCTGCTGCCCGTTGCCGCTGATAACTACTCTGTAGAAATAGACGCCGTTGGCGATTTCGTCCCCGTCCTTGTCCCTGCCGTTCCAATAGAGATTGTCGCTCGAGTTTTCGTACCCGTTGATGCCGATGTGTACCTTTGAGGAAAAATCAAGATCCTGGATCAGACGCCCGGCGACGGTGTAAATTTTTATATGCACGCTTTGCGGGTTGTCGGTCCCGGCGAGAATGAACGTAAATGTCGTTCCTCCGCCGAACGGGTTTGGAATATTGTAGACATTGGAGAGCTGCAGCGTGTTCGTCACATTGACCGACAGCAGTGTCGTATCCGAAGAATTACCTGCGGCGTCTTTTGCAAAATATCGTACGTTATGCGGACCTTCTGTCAGCTGCGGAGTCCAACGAACCTGGGCGATAAGCGGTGCAGATCCTGCTGCAAACTGAATCGCACCGTTCCCCGTATAAAACACCGGATTGCCGTCCAGCTCGATATAGACGTTTGAAGTATCCGCCTGCGAGATGGATGCTCCGTTTGGATCGCGAATCTGAAAAACTACCAAGGGTACGGCGCGAACATAATCGCCGTTCAACACATGTATATTGTCGAAGGTGACGTCAACGGTTGGACTGAGCGTATCGGCGACAACCGTGTACGGGATGACAGCGGAGTTATTTGATTTGTAATATTCAGTGATTGCATTATTGGGGTCGGCCTGGAATGTGAAATTGAATTTCCCGCGTCTTCCACGGCTGTCGTACTGCACCTGGATGCGGGCAGAGTCCTGCGCGCTGATCACCGGCACGACGGCGCTTTTCAGCGTTCGATTAGGACCGCTGTCATCGGTCAGGATGGAGATCAATACGCTGTCCGCCGGCGAGGAGCCGACATTATAGACGCTCGCTCCGACATTGATGAGCTCCCCTTCCTGCACTGTCGATCTATCCAGCGATGCTGTGTTTTGCGAGAGCACCAGTTCGGGAGGAAGTTGTGCGTTGATGCTCCAGTTCGTGATCGACGGAGATGCCAGCGACGAGTTCGCTGCAAGATTGAATATCAACCGTGCGCTGGGATACCGGATCGCAGAGATATTCTGAAGGTTCACAGATGACGAGTCGTACGAAGAAAAGAGTGTATCGGAGAGGCCGTTGTTTCGAATGCCCAGCATCGTCACAGACAAACGCGTACCGGCTGGAACAACTCTGCTCAGAGAAAGTTGGTTCCATCGACTGACCGGGCCGATCGGAGGAGTTGCTATGCTTCCCGACTGCTCGATTTGGACGATCGTAGTATCGAGAATCACTTTTCCGGTGGTCGTGGGATGCCAGGCTTCCTGAACACTACCGGGCGCTGCACCTTTCCTTCCGATAATGGCCCATGAGTCTCTATACTTCACCGAATCGATGTAGACGCTCCCTATAGCATGGTATGCATTCCTTACGGCCGTCGTCATGTTGTTGAAACCTTCGTCGACAATAACCGCCACCACCATAGCACCGTTCGAAATAGATGCAAGAAATTGAACGATAGAATCGGCTAGGGCAGGTTTAGCGTACAGATCAAAACTCCTTTGTTTAATGATAGTGTCGGCGCTCGGGTCGAAAACAACAATAGAATGACCGGTCGTGAATGTATTCGGCAATTTGTTTACTCCGTTGACCTCAACCGTGCCGAAGTCTCCGTCTAAATAGCCGCCGGAGATCGCCTGGATAGTGATGGAGGTGTTTTCAATCTTCGAACCGGCACCCTGAGAAAAAAGAGAATGATAAAATGCGTTTCCCTGCCATCCAACCGAATCCACCTGGCCTATAACTTTCACCGGATCGGCTCCCTGATAAAATGTTCCGGTCGACCAGTTGCCCGCATTCGTCTGGAATTTCGCCCGCCAATAATATCTTTTCGAGCTCCGCAGAGACCCTAGGGAAAATGAAGTAGAGACAACACCCATCGGGAGATTCGACGTCAGCGGTTTTACCGCCGTGGAATAATCGCTAAGCGTATCAATCTCCAAAGTCACAAGTTTGGTCGGATCGAAAATTTGAGTGGTTGGGTTCAACAGAATAAGATTAGAAACCGACGCAACAGACATGGGTTGCGGTTGAACAATTTTAAAATCTGTGGAAGAAACAAAAAAAGCCTTCGTTGCTGAATTATCGCTTTTCGTTGACTCTGTTATCTTGTTTGCAGGGTCGATCGTAACTGTAATATCATGTTCATCGGCCTTTTTGCCTATGGACATATATATCGTCAATGTATCATAGACGAGAGGGAAAGGTCTCCGCAAAAGCCACGATTGAATCACCTGGGAATGATACAGATGCTGAATTTGAACATCCACGCTGTCGCCGGGGACCGACCCATAATTCGTATAGACAATATTCACCGCTACGCTATCTTGTGCGTCGGTCAAAACTGCTGAAGGAGAGGAAATGAGGTTTTCCTGGATCGCCAGGTTGGGGACAAACGGAATTCTCAGATCAACGGTCGGATCGCCAATCAATGTATTGTTATACAGCATGATCTGATTCACCGTGCCCCCCCCGGATTGAGATATCTCCCTGATCTTCGCCGTCAAATGGGCGACTCCTACGCGAACGATAGAATCTTTGAGCATTGCCGAAAAGAAGATCGGCGGAAGCGAGGTGGCGATGCTTTCAAAGCCTAATGAAGAGTTGCCGATATACCCGATGGCGCTTGCCGCCGGCCCGACAATGAAAAGTTCACTGAACGATTGAACCTGAGGTTCAGCAAACTTTCCGGTGGAGCAGCCCATATCCGTGATCAACGGGTAGCGGCCCCGGGAATTTTTTAACTGAAGAGGGTCGCCGATACTGTTATCCCACGTTTGAGTACCGCTGTGGCCGATGTATGAAATGAAAATTCCGCCTGTCGATATGGCATCTGAAACCTGCTGCGGGGTATAGGGGCCAAAATTGGATTGGGGGTTCGCTGTCTTATAGAAATCTTTAATAATGCCGCCGATGGGTGCCGGTGCTGCCACCGAATACGCCACTTCGTCGTTCACCGATTTCAAGAGATCAATTTGCCCTGGAACCGTAGGGTCACCGCCGGAGAAGAATAAATAATGCTTGTTCCAATCGTCATTTGGAGTTGTGATAGTAGAGTTATAGAATGAAAGATATTGGGTGAGATCCCCGACATTGTCAACCGGAATCCGACCCACGTACATCTGAGGTAGATTCGTAACCGTGTCAAGAAGAGCATAGGCCACGTCGCTGACCGGATATCCTACTGAAGGAACATAGTTGATCGCGGTGAGGCTGTTGTAATAGAACTTATAGTCGTAACTTGCATCACCAAGCAGGACAAGATATGACGGGACCGGTCTAGTCCATTGGAACGACGACTGGACAAATGCCTGAACCGCTTCAGCAGTCGGATAGCCGAACCCGAATTCATCGAAGATGTCGCTGACATTAAATAGTCGCCCGGTCAAATGTTTCGATGCTGCCACACTCTGAACGTATTGAACTGCTTCAGGGTAAAATTTTGAGTGGGTGACGGCGATGTAATCGGTCTGGCGATTGTTAAACCTTAGCCCGGCGAAACTCTTTATCGCCGTAAAGACAGGGGTGCATACGTTCGTCTGCGCCATGATGATGTACTGTTCATGCGAACCCACGGTATCACAGAACATGACGGTGTACGGCGCCGAAGCGGAGAGCTTATAATGCAGTATTCTCTCAGCCGTCGGTTTTATTCTATAGAGAAGAAAATTCGGCGATTGCAGGCCGGAAATTTGAATGGTACGAAAATGTCTGTCGGTAAGAGTCCTGAAATCAAAAAGGAGCGTATCCCCGATCACTTTGAGCTGCCGCGGATATTCGATCTCAAACCAATCGTAAATAATGTTATTGGTCGTCGCAGTTGTCGGGTACGAGTATAGCACGACGGAATTATATCTGGAAGATTTTAGAGAGTCTGCCAGCACACGCCCCTTCAAGACACTCTGGTCTCCCAGGTTAAGAGTTACGGTGTTCAAATCAACCCCGTTGTTCATCCGAATTGCAATTTTATGTGCAGCCGTACTAACATCGGCTCCCCAACTGGCGATCTTTGCATAGAGGGTCACGCTGTCTGCTTTTGTGACAATATTGGTGGGGATAAAATACTTCGTTACAGTGCCTAAACCGCTCAGAAAACCCCATGGCCACAAGTCAAAATAGTTCCAGCGATAGTCTTGTGAAGAATATTCGTCCGTCGCAGAAGTCTGCAAACCGGGAGTTGAGGCTTGCGGTCCCTGCAATTCCATATGGATAAAAGCCGTGTATGTCTTCAGCGTGTCGGAAGTTACTGTGTTGGCCGGATTTGTCGTTAGGCGAATACCATTCTTCGTCCCCCAGGTCAGCCAAAGGACGGTTGAATCGGTGTAGCGGTTAAGATACTCGTTATATTCTTGTGATAGCGCAGTCGTTATGATCCGCTGCTTTCCTGTATAGTTTCGCAATGCAGGAAATTCGAGATAATCGCCGGGGTTGAAAACTCCATCGCTGTCGCCGGACACAAAAATCGGAATTTCCATTCCGCGGTCAAAGACCTGAAATGTCCTTGGGTCTACGTCGGCAATTGCAGGGTATATCGAATCCAACTCCGTTTGAGTTATCCGGTAGATACCATCAGTTGGAATAGCCATCTTGACGTACTTCGACGACGTGTTGAACCACCCCCCCGTCGTATCGTTGATGACCGACGCCTGGTATTGCACAGCATCATCAAAATTCACAATCATCTCCCGAAGAATACGATCAAAATGGGGGTCACGCATTTTGGCTTGCACACGAGGAGGATTGGTTTTTGTTGTCACCATGGTGAGCTGCAGGTCGATGGATTGCGCGATGGAAGAAGCGTGAGTCGACGGATTATTATAGAATGGAGAGACTTCGATCCGCGCCACGTAATAACCCCGGTACCAGCCGTAGCCGACAACGGTAACGCCGGGAGCAGACGGCAATTCCTCCGACGGAATTTGTTCAAGCGTTTCCTTAATGGTCGCTGTATCGTGTCCCGACGGGAGACGCTGCACACGATAAATACTCTTCAAAGAAGTCTGAACGGCAGTAAAACCTGTTACGCTCGGTCTGATTTCCTGAGACGGTGAAAGGGCATAATACAAAACTCTCTGAGAAAGTACGGCAGGCTTCGTGCCAAAGTTCTGCGGCTCCAGCGACAGCTTTAACTTCACTGTAGTGAGGTTTTGTGAAATGACCTGCATCGATCCCCAGGAATACCTCTTCACAGTTTGTGCGGCTGGAAAGAGGAATCCCGATTGAAGGAAGACACTTAATAGCATTAGCGCTGAAATTCGCGCGTTCTTTCTCATAACTGTCGAGCCTTTTGAAGGAAAATATAGAAAATAAACCTCGGGATTCCGAGAAAATACCTCTTCCACAAACGCCGCGGTTCCTGGACAAATCTGAACAGCCATTCGAGGTGGAATTTACGCAGCGCTTTCGGAGCCCTTATTCTTTTCCCCGAGATAAATCCGATGCCTCCGCCAACTGTCATTATCACGGGCACGTGAAGTTCATGAGAATATTTCCACAGCCACGCGTCCTGTTTAGGAGTTCCCATCCCGATCATAAGAATATCGGCCCCGCTTGCATTGATTTCAGCGAGCACCGCTTTGTCGGCGAGGTCAACGAAGCCGTGATGAGTACCGGCAACGATAAGACCGGGAAGCCCGGCACCAAGCTTTCGCTTCAATGCCTCTAGTGTCGGATCGGCATCACCAAAGAAAAATATCCGCCAATTGCCGAGGTTAGCTTTTTCCAGCAATAGTTCATAAAGGTCAGTCCCGTTGAAGATACTTTTGAATCCTCCTTCCTTTCCGTACAGGAATCTTCCGGCGATATACATTCCGTATCCGTCAGGCAATACCGCATCATACCTTCGATAAAGGTCAAGAATGGCGGGATTGTTCCGCCCGATCACCGCCTGGAAGAAATGCGAGTACCCAATCGCCAATCTCGTTCTTGCACGGACGGATCCGTCTATCCGTTCGAGGACCTCGTTGTCGATGGATGTACTATATGAAATTCCCAGAATGTCTATTGTTTCAGAGAGCATCGGTGCGATTTGCACAATGAGATTTGTACACGTCCATCGTTTGCTTTATGAATCTATCGTAAGTAAACGTCTGGAGGAACTTTTCTTTCGCATAGTTTCCCAGCTTTTCTACTTTTGCAGGATCCTGCAACAAATCCTGTATTGCATCGCCAAGCTTTTGAGGATTGTTCGGGGGAACGAGAATCCCGGTTTCTCCAGGAATGACAAATTCAGAGACTCCCCCGACATCTGTCGCTATGTGCGGCTTGCCGATGCTTGCGGCTTCTATCAAAACGTACGGCAATCCTTCCCGCTTGGATGACAACACCATGAAATCGGCAACATTGAACAATGCCTCCACATCGAACGTACCGGCAAGGAACATCAAATGATTTTGCACTCCCTCCTTGGAGGCTAATTCCTCTAACATTGTTTTTTGTTTCCCGTCACCGAGAACTACAAACATGACGTTTTCAACGAACCCTCTTCTCTTGAGGATGCCAACGGCGCGCAACAAAGTGGCTCTATCCTTCGACTCAATCAGTTGACCTGCACTTGCGACGATCTGCCTTCCTTGTGGAATTTTCAAATCAATGAGTACACGGAGTCTTTCATCTTTACCAAATTCCCTGAACGGCAAGATTCCTGAATATATTTGAGCGACGGTCCCCGGGGCTTTTCCAAAATCCCTGATGAGCATTTCTTCTGCCGCCCTACTGCAAGCAATCGTCATGTCTCCGAAAACCGAGAATCGCTTCAACGAACTAAACGCGTTGTGACAAGTCGATACATGTGGGAGCGACATCCTCCGGGCAAGGACCCTCCCTAAAACATCAGTGTACCGTTTATGGGAGTGGATCAAATCAACCTGCTCCCGGCGGATAATGGAGAGAAGAATTCTGTAGGAATCAACGAACCCGAGCAAGCGCTTGCGTCCGCTTTTAGGCAAATAGAGCGGAAGATTTACGAACTGTATGTCCTTGCGCAACCTGCCTCGAAACGGTCCGTCATTGGCGGCAACGATCGGCATTATGCCTTTATCGACCAGTCCGTTAGCCAGGTCGACCACGTGGCGGGCAACGCCTCCGGGGCCCATTTCATCTGTTAATAAAAGTATGTTAGAGATCTGTTTCAATAGTTGAGTTTCGAGGAAACGAAATGGATTGCTTGCGGCGGAAATGCTGCTCATTTTGCCGGATCGCCATTAGCATGCAAAGTTGAATCGGAAAATCTGTTTTGAAAATCCTTAAATGGAGCCAATACAAATCGTCCGTCTTGATAAAAAATTACTTGTGCCCGTTCTCCTGATACAGGATAGATCTTGATACTGCGCGCTATGCCACGACGTAGGCTCGAAAATAACATAGGGCGCTGGATGATGCCGAAATTCTGAATGGGCTCCATTGATTGGAATTTCCTTGATGTTTTTGGAACAAAGCCAGAGAGGGAGTCACAGCTCTCTAGACAGAGAGTGTCAGAGGTTAAGCGAATTTTATATGGGTTATGCCAATTCGTCAACATGCTTCCCTCGAATGTCCCGAGAACTACAATTGATGGAGCCCGTTGTGGATTGGAAATCGATGCACGGTTTGGGGAATACCTCACGGGCATGGAGGATTCCACCCATGCCTGCCCGATCCTGCCGATCTGAGCCACGACAAGCAGAGTGTCGGCGGCAGTATGATCTGCTGAAACAGCTTGTTCCGCAGACCTCTCAAGAATTCCAATTGTCCTATACTTTGCCACCAGAATACAAGAGAAAGCTATAACGGCCGAGAAATAGAGGATAAGACCAATCCGAATGATTCTGCTTCGTTGCCACGTCGTATTAAAAGCCAACCTTCCGGCCGAAATCGCGAACGGGACTATTAGATAAGAAAGTCTTGCTTGAGGAAAAGAGCGGCAATAGATTCCAAGAGAGAGAATTGAAGCAAAGAGCAAGAAAAAGATTTGTTTCCGTATTGTGTTTTCGACCAGCCGAATCGAGATTGTGAAAGCCGTCACCAGACCAACAACTGAAATGACCACAAGAGCGAATAACAATGGATAGGTAAGTGAGATTGATGCGACATCAATTGGATCGAATGGAGCGAAAATAGATAGAGCACCATGAGATAACCATGCGCCTAATCGTTGCAAGCTCATCGGCTCATCAAGGCTTTGATTGCCAACGAAAACGCCAAAAACTGAAATTCGAATGAAGAAGTATATTGTTGTAAGAAACCCAACGAGGGCTATGATGTGCCAAAGATGTTTACGATTAACTTCCTTAGATGATGGGGTTGGTGGAAAAACAAAAAAAACTGCAAGATAGATGAAAAGAAGGAGGGCGGATTCCTTAGACATTATCGCAAAAACAAAACATAGTGCTGCTCCCACCATTGCGTTGATCTTACCATTTCGGGCATACCTGTCTGCAAAAAGAAGAGCACCAAAGGTTCCCGTGAAGCATAAGAGATCAGTCCGTCCTGAGATCCAAAATACATTCAACAATCCTTGAGGCAGAAGGAAGAAGGTTAGTCCCGCAAAGATATCAATCCTTTCAATACCGAGAATCAGTCGAGGAACCAGTCTCGAGCAAAGATAGGCATTGAACAAATGGATCAAGACGTTGAACAGAAAATAGGACCAAGGGTGCCAGCCACTGATCAATAAATTGAACGCCAGACTTAGGCTAACCATTGGACGATAAAGGAATCCTGTCGTCGTGCCGCTGAAGTCATTGAATATCGGGAAAGGTTTCAGAAGAGCTGCCGAAATCAATTGATAATCATCAGCACAAAAATGGAAGCGCAATAGGAACGGGGCAATTGCAAAGGCAAAGGCAATTATACTCAATGCAATCGTGGTCACGACATATGTTGGATTTTTTGTTTGCAATTCAAGGCGAAAAGAGTCGTGTTTTATCAATGCCAAGGGATATACTTTATCGTCGAATTTGTCAATGCGAGAAAATGAATTTCACATTCTTTGCCGAAACGGGCCTGCAACGGTGCAGTTGCTGCAGTTGAACGATACGTATCTTCCATCGCATTCGTCGGAATGATAAGGATATCCAATTGACGCTAGCCTTGTTCAATGATTTTCAATAACTCTTCCGAACGCAGCTCCCAGGTATTCCGTGCAGCGAAATCGACACGATCTTTTCGTTTTGCATCGCCCTTCTCCTGCAGCGCTTGTTCGACTCGCTCCAGGAATTCGTCGTGGGTGTCGGCCAGTGCGATCAGGTCAGCATAATGTTCCAACTCAGCTGTCTTTGTCGCGACGACGGGGATTCCCAAAGCACTGTACTCGTATAATTTCAAAGGATTAATGACACGCGTGATGCGGTTCTGCAGGAATGGAATGATACCGACATCGAACCTTGATATTAAGTTCGGGAGCGTCCGATAATCTTGATACCCTAGGATGGTGACATTCTTAAAAGCCGCGAGCCGGCGAACGAATGCTTTTTCGGCAGATGAGCGGACGATCAGCGAGCATTGGGGGAATGCTGTCGCGATCTTGATCAGTAATTCTCTATCTGCCCACCTTTTGTCGAGCGCGCCGACGTATCCTATGACACTTCCCCCTTTTCTCGGTGCAGCACTCGTATGAATGAACCATTCTGCTACGGCATTAGGCAAGAAATGCGATATTGCCGAGCCATGCTGCGTACTGAAGAGCTCGGCCATTTCATGCGCGCTAAAACAAATCGTATCCGCATCCTTCATCAAAGCTTGTTCTGCCGTTTTCATTCGCAATAGCGTTCCCGGAGTCCGGCTTGGCATTTCCAGCGCATCACATATATCATAAATAATTTTTTTAGCAGGACAATTCTTCCGGTCGATAAATCCGAACCACCAATACGGAAACATGACCATCACAATCGTCGAATCCCAATCTTGTCCCTTAAACGCTTTCGCGAACCAGCGTCGGAAGATCCAGGCGTCGTACCGCGGGATCCAGCTGCTTCTGAAGAATGTCGGCACCATCGGCGGGATTCGAATTGTCAGATTCTCTACTGAAGATATCTCCGGGCCGACGCGTTCGTCGATGCTTTCTTTACTAAACAATTTTCTCCAGGCAGAGCGAATCGTAGACGCAGCGGACGGCATGCCCTCAACGTATGTTACGTGATACCCCTTCCGCGCCAAAGCATATGCCAGGGCATGCTCTCTTTGGGCCAGCCCTGAAAAACTAGTATTTCCTAAAAAAATAAAAGAATAACGGTGCATGACTCCTCGTGGGTCAATCTGATGGATGAACCGAAATATTTGCATAACAACGCAGATATTCTTCGGAAATCTTTTCCGGCGAGTTGCAAATTCGTACCCGCTCCTGAGCTTTTTTCCCAAACTCCCTTGCCTCTGCTTGATGTTCCAGAAGGAAGATCAAACTATTTGCGAG
>Ga0265319_1000276_pt1 | contig 38436 bp, 33 predicted proteins | sample 4824metaG_FD_192443 | JGI IMG/M metagenome (GOLD analysis project Ga0265319, IMG submission 192443) | Rhizosphere microbial communities from Carex aquatilis grown in University of Washington, Seatle, WA, United States - 4-8-24 metaG | ecosystem: Host-associated > Plants > Roots > Rhizosphere >...
CGCCGCGCACCTGATCCACTGGGCCCTCAGAAAAATGCTCGGCACCCACGTCCGCCAGTTCGGCACGCACAAGACGCCCGACCGGATGCGCTTCGACTTCACGCATTTCGAGGCGCTCACCCACGCCCAGATCAAGGAGGTCGAGCAGCTCATCAACGAGAAGGTCATCGACAACGCCCGGGTCGTCTCCGAGGAGATCGATTACGACAAGAAGCCGGCCGATGTCCTCGCCTTCTTCGGGGACAAATACGGCAAGCGCGTCCGCCTGGTCGACATCGGCGGCTTTTCCAAGGAACTTTGCGGCGGCACGCACGTGACCACCACCGGCGAGATCGGCGTCATCAAGATCGTCGCCGAGATGGCCATCGCCGCCGGCACCCGCCGCATCGAGGCCGTCGCCGGCCAGGCAGCCTACGACCACATCGCGGCCAAGGAGGCCGCCCTCGCCGCCGTCAGCCTCCGGCTGAACGCCGGCGTGCAGGACGTGGTGCCAAAATTCGAGACCGTCCTCGCGCATCAAAAGGAGCTCGAAAAGAAGCTGAAGGCCTACGAGGCCAAGGCCTCCGCCGGCCTCGCGGAGGAACTCGCGACCGCCGCCGTGGCCAAAGACGGCCTGAAATGGGTCTCCGCCGTGGTCACGGTCGAGAACCAGGACGCCCTCCGCTCCCTCGGCAGCCAGGTGCTGCACAAGGTCGGCCCCGGCGCGGTCATCCAGCTCGGCGCACTCATGGAGGGCAAGGTCAGCCTTGTCGCCTACTGCTCACCCGAAGCCATCCAGGCCGGACTCGCCGCCGGCAAGCTCATCGGCGCGCTCACCGCCAAGCTCGGGGGCAAGGGCGGCGGCAAGCCCGACTACGCCCAGGGTGGTGGCGGCGACGCGGGCAAGCTGGCGGAAGCATTGAAATTGTAAGAGGGGCTTTAGGCCCCCGCTTCCGCCAAACCGTCGGGGCGTAAGGTCCCTCCAACAGCCAGACCATCCTGAAGCTCACGGACCGGAAGCATTCTCCGGGCCGCCACCGCCTTGGCGGGCAGATCAACGGCCGGCTGCTGGCCGGGGACTGGTTCGCCCTGAGATCCTTTCCGACTGCCATCTGGCATTTCCGTTACCGCCATCTGGCGGTTCCAGCTTGTAACGGCCATGAACGCCGGTAGCGTGGCCGCATGAAAACAATCCGAACCAGGCCGACCACCTATGAGCAGGTCCATGACAACCATGCGATGGTCCAACGGGTCGAGGAAGGACTGCCGGTGAAGGATGTCGTGAAGTTCAGCCGACAGGCCGGCTTCACCAACGACGAGCTGGCAAAGCTGATCAACATTCCCGCGCGCACCTACGCCCGGCGCGTGGCCGGCCGGGGCCGCCTCAAGCTTCACGAGGGCGAACGGGCCGCACGCCTGATGCGGCTCTTCGACCGGGCCAGGCGGTTGTTTGGCACGGAGGAAAATGTCCGCCAGTGGCTGCACACGGAATTGCCCGCGCTGGGCTGGCGCACGCCGGTTGATTTTGGCCAGACCGAACCCGGGGCGCGCGAAGTGGAAAACCTGCTCGGCCGGATTGAGCACGGGGTCTATTCGTGAATGTCTTCGTCATCTGGCGGCTCACACCCCGGCAGCACGAGCGGGAAGCCTTCACCGGCGAAGGCGCGGCTCTCTATGGCGGCCGCTGGAACTTCCCGGACATCCCCCTCGTCTACTGTGCGGAGTCGCGCGCGCTTGGTGCGCTTGAAGTGCTGGCCAATATCCGGAATCCGAAAATCCACTTCTCGCGGCCGTGGGTGGCGATACCGGCGCAAATTGACAGGGAGCTGATCGAGCAACCCGCGAAACTGCCGGAAAACTGGCACGCCAACCCCTACCCGCTCGAGACCCAGCGCTTTGGCGGGGAATGGGTCCGGGCCCGGCGCAGCGTGGCCCTGCGCGTGCCGAGTGTCATCGTGCCCGGCGAGTTCAACTACCTGTTGAACCCCGCCCATCCGCAGTTCGCCCGGATCCGGATCGGCAAGCCCGAGCCGTTCACCTTTGACCCGCGGCTGGCCTGAATCCTACTCGTCGCGCAGGGCGACGAGCGGGTCGATCTTGGCGGCCCGCCGCGCCGGCAGGTAGCTGGCCAGCAGCGCCACCGCGAGCAACCCGAGCGACACGGCGGCATAGACCGCCGGGTCGGTGGGCGCCACGCCGAAGAGCAGGCTCGTCATGGAGTGGCTGAGCAGCGCCGCGCCGACCAGCCCGAACCCCACCCCGACCGCCGCCTTCCAGAGACCTTGTTTCAATATCAGGCCGACGATCTGTTCCTGCGAGGCCCCGATGGCGCCGCGCACGCCGATTTCGCGGGTACGCTGCGAGACGTCGTAGGCCAGCACGCCATAGATGCCCAGGGCGGACAGGAACAGCGCCAGACCCGCAAAGGACGCGAGCAGCAGCATCACGGCGCGCCGGTTGTCGTAGGATGAGTTGACCACCGTGTTCATCGGGCCGGCGTCGAAGAGCGGGATGGTCGGATCGATGGCGCGCACCTTCTCCCGCAAGGTCAGGACCACCTCGCCCGCGGGCCGCGCGGTGCGCATGAACAAGGTCAACCACCCGGGCCGGCCGCCCTGGATCAACTGATAGATGAACGGATTCCCGCTCTTCTCCTCGACGCCGTTGTGCGGCACGTCGGCGACCACCCCGATGATCGTCGGCCAGTCCTCCGGCTTTTGCGGCCGCCCGCTGAAGCTGAAACGCCCGCCGATCGCCGAGCCGTTGGGGAAAAACTTCCGCGCGAAGCTTTGGTCGACCACGAACACCTGACGGCCGGGCGCGAGATCCCCCTCCTGGTAAAACCGACCCTCGAGCAGCTTCAGGCCGAGGGTCTCCAGATAGCCCGGAGTCACCGGCACCCGATATGCCCCGGGCTGCGGCGAACCGGGCGGCAGCGTGTCGTTCTCCAGGGTGAACGCGTTGATCCCCAAGTCGCCCTCGAAGGGCCGGTTGAAACTGATCGCGGAGGCATCGACGCCCGGGATCTCCCTCAGCGCGTCAAGCAGGCGCTGACGAATCTGCTTGGCTGCCTCCTCCGTGGCGCGCAGCGAGCGCGGCAGGGAGACGCTGGCCGTCACCACGCGGCCGGGATCAAATCCCGGATTCACGTCCATCGCCTTGGCAAAACTGCGGATGAGGAGCCCCGCCCCGGTCAGCAGCATCAGCGCGACCGCCACCTGGGCGACGACCAGGAAACTGCTGAGCGCGCGCACGCCGCGGCCGGAGGAAGCGCTGCGCGAGCTGCTCTGGATGATCTCGGCCAGGTTCGTGCGCAGGATGTGGAACACCGGGATCAGCCCGATCAGCAGGCCGATCGCGAGCGTCAGCCCGACCGCAAATCCCAGCACCCCGAGATCCAGCGTCGCGGGCAGCGACTGGGGCAGCAACTTGGCCACGTAATAGTTGCTGGCCCGCAGCGCGGCCCAGGCCACCCCCAGGCCCAGCGCGGCGCCGAGCGAGGTCAGCAAGAGGCTTTCCAGCATGAGCTGGCGGGCGATGGTGCCGCGGCTCGCCCCCAGGGCGGACCGGATGGCGAGTTCCGACTGCCGCGCGTTGGCGCGCACGAGCAGCAGGTTGGCGACGTTGACACAGCCGATGAGCAGCACGAAGGCCACCCCGCCCTGCAGCATGAACAGGGTGGTCCGCACCGGCCGGACGCGCTGCTCCTGCACGCCGCCGACATTCAGCGTCATGCCCGAGCGGTCGACGAACGACTTCAACTGCGGCGGCCCCGCGTCGACGTAGCGCTTCTCGAGGGTCTTCGCCTCGGCGTCGGCCTGCCCCGCGCTGACGCCCGGCTTCAGCCGGCCGAACAGCTGGAGACCGACGCCATAGCGCCCCTGCGGGTTCTCGGCGCCCGGGCCCCAGGAAATTGCCTGGATATATTTCACCCGGGCGTCAAATGCCTCGAACGCGTGCGGCGCCACGCCGATGATCTTGCAGACGTCGTCGTAGATGCGCACTTCCTTGCCGAGCACCTCAAGGCTCCCGGCGTAGTCCTGCTTCCAGCAGGACTCGGTCAGGACGACCACCAGGTCGGCTCCGGGCTTGTTCTGCTCCTTCGTGAAGAACGTGCCGATCACCGGTTGCACGCGCAGGATGTTGAAGATTTCCGCTCCCGCCTTGGCGCAGCCGACCTTTCCCCGCGCGTCCCCCTCGCCCACTATCCCGGTGAAAAACTGCCACAGGGCGAGCGTCTCGTAGGACGTGGCGTTGTGGGAGTAATCAAGGTAGATCGGCACGTTGGCCGGCATCTTGTCCAGGCCGGCCTTGGCCGCTGACGTGTAGAGCTCGACGATCTGTTCCGGCCCGGAGAACGGCAGCGGCTTCAGCATCAGCGCATAGACCGTCGAAAAGATCGCCGTCGTCGCCCCGATGCACAGCGCCAGGGTGACCAGGGTCGCCGCGGTAAGGCCCGGGCTTTTCCCGAACAATCGCAGGGCATGGCGGACATCGGACCACATGGGGCCAGCAAAGGTGTTCCGGACGGCGAGACAACCTCCAAGCGCCGTTCATTCCCGGCTGGAAACGGCCACCCGCCCGGGTGTATGATGCCGGCATGGAAATCAGTTCCATCGTCTCACGACTCTGTGATGAGGCCGATGAATTTCTCGCGGGAGTGACCAGGCGCGAGGAAGCCCGGGCCGGCCTCGCGGAGTGGCTGACGATCAACCATGCCAAGCTGGCGCCGGCCGACCGGAAGACCGTGATCGACCAGGCCATGCGCATCCTGAGCCAGGAGGGCTTCTTCGAGCGCGTCGCCGGCAGCGAAGACTGACCCCGCCGGCCCGGCGCCGGGCGGCGGGTGCGGGCAGGGACGCGGGCAGACCGCGCGCTACGGCATCAGGCGCTCGATCGCCCACCGGTCGTCCGGCTGCCGGGTGTAGCGGAACCGGTCGTGCAGCCGGCTGGGCCGGCCCTGCCAGAACTCAAAGGTGGCCGGCGTCACGCGGTAGCCGCCCCAGTGATCCGGCAGCGGCACCTCGCCCTGCAGGAACCTGGCCTTCATCTCGGCGAACTTGGTCTCGAGCAGCGAACGCGTGGTGATGACCTCGCTCTGGCGCGAGGCCCAGGCGCCGATCTGGCTGTCCCGCGGCCGGCTGAGGAAATATTTCAGCGACTCCGCCGCGGAGATCCTCTCCGCCCGGCCGGTCACGCTCACCTGCCGTTCCAGCGGCAGCCACGAGAAGTGCAGTGCCACCGCCGGGTTGCCGGCGATGTCGCGCGCCTTCCGGCTCTGGTAATTCGTGTAGAAGACAAACCCGCGCGCATCGAAGCCCTTCAGCAGCACGACGCGGAGCGAGGGCGTGCCGGCCGCCGCCACCGTGGCCAGCGTCAGGGCGTTGGGCTCGAGCAGCTGCGCCGCGATGGCCTCGCGCATCCAGGCGTCGAACTGCCCGAACGGGTCCGGCCGCAGGTCGGGCCGGTCGAGCGACCGGCTCGCGTAGGTGCGGCGCATATCCTCCAGGTTCACCCCCGCAGGGTGCGCCGCTTCGCGCCGGAGGGCAAGCATCCGTCCGTCCGCCGTTGACGCCCGGGCCGGATGTGCTTCCGTTGGGTATGATTGCGCCGCCCCCGGCCACCCCCGCCCTGTGCGTGCTGCTCGCCTTCAATGCGAGCAACCAGCTCGCCGTGCGCCGGGCCGGGACCCGGCTCGGGCACGCGTTTGTCGGCGCCGACGAGGCCATGGCCGCGGCGCGGCTCGCGGCGAGTTTTCCCGCCCATACGCCGCCGCGGGAATATTTCACCTGCACGGCCGGCGGACCGGCCTACCGCGTGTTCTTCACCCAGGTGGCGGGCGCGCCGGCGGACGGCGAGGTGGAGTTCCTCACGCTGGAACAGTTGCAGGCGGCCCGGGCCGCGCTCGCCCCCGCCCTCGCGGCCGTGCTTGACGGGCTCGAGCCCCACCTGATCGAGATCCCGTACCTGCATCTCGGCGAGAACGACTACATCTACAAGTTCCGCGTCGAGCGGGACCGCAACCGCGACATCTACCAGCAGGATGACTCGGCGCGGGCCCTGTACCAGAGCCGGCTGTGCGAGGCGATCAAGGCCCTGGCCCGGACCAACGAGCGGTCCGCCTCCCGGCCCGCCATCCTGGATTTCGGCGCCGTCCACTATGTCATCCCCAGCCACTTCGGCTTCTGCCTCGGGGTCAAGAACGCCATCGAGCGCGCCTATGAGACCCTGGCCGAGAATCCCGGCCGGCGCGTCTTCATGCTCAGCGAGCTGATCCACAATCCCTTCGTCAACGAGGACCTGCTGCGGCGCGGCCTGCGCTTCCTGCAGACGGACAAGGGCCAGCCCTTCGGCACCGACGGCCGCGCCGCCCCGTGCGGGGGCACCGTCCCGCTGCTGTGGGACACCCTCACCAGCGACGACATCGTCATCATCCCGGCCTTCGGCGCGACGGATGAGGACAAGAAAAAACTCGTGCGCAAGGGCATCCGCGTCGCCCAGTTCGACGCCACGTGCATGCTGGTGGAAAAGGTCTGGAAGGCGGCGCGCACGTTCGGCCGCGAGGGCTACACCGTCGTCATCCACGGCAAGAGCGAGCATGAGGAGACGAAGGCGACCTTCTCCAACACGCGGCGCCACGCGCCCTCGATCATCATCCGCAATCTCGCCGAGGCGCGGCTGCTGGGTGACTACGTGGCCGCGCCGGCGCCGGAGAAGCGCACGGCGTTGCAACACCATTTCGCCGGGCTGTGCACGCCGGGCTTTGATCCGGCGCGGCATCTCGACCGCCTCGCCGTCGTGAACCAGACGACCCTGCTGATGAACGAGACCGCCGCGATCATCGATTACTTCAAGTCCCTTTTCGTGGAGAAATACGGCGCCTCCGACGGGCCGGGCCATCTCGGTGGCACCGGGAAGAAGGACACCCTGTGCTACGCCACGCAGGTGAACCAGGACGCCCTCCAGCGCGCCCTGGCCGAGCCGCTGGACGCCGCCTTCATCATCGGGGGCAAGAACAGCTCGAACACCTACCAGCTGTACCGCCTGTGCCAGCAAAAGCTGGGGCCCCGCGCCTTCTTCATCCAGTCCGAGGCCAACATCCGGTCCCGCGACGCGATCGAGCACTACGTGTTCCCTGCCGCCGGCGGCGGCCAGGGCGGACACACCGAGGTGCATCCGTTGTGGCCCGGGGACGACACGCCCAAGCGCGTGCTGATCACGGGCGGGGCGTCATGTCCGGACGGGCTCGTCCAGCAGGTGATCATGCGGATCAACTCCTTCTTTCCGCCGCCGCGGCTGCACAACATCGAGAGCGTGCTCGCCGGCCTGGCCGGGAACGAGGCCCCGCTCAGAACTTGAGGGAGACGCCGCCGCGGAGGCCCACCGCGTTGCCGACGTCCACGTGGGCGATGCGGCCGCCGACATTCTGGTCGAAGCTGCCCAGCTTCTGCGCCGTGATGCCGCCGAAGAGTCCGGTGGTGTCGTTGCAGGCCCAGTCCAGATTGAGGTCGGCATAGTAGCCGCCAAGGAACTTGCTCGTGTCGCTCTGCTCGGTGATGGGTGTCGTGACGGTGTTGCCGACGTCGGGGATCTCAAAGGATTCCGTGACCGTGTAGTGCGTGCCCGCATAGGCGCCGGCCAGGCCCAGGCTGGCGTTGATGCTGAGGTGCTCGGTGAGCTGGCTGCGCACCGCGGGGCCGAGCTTGACCATGTAATACGCGCCCTTGACCTGCCAGCGGCCGTGGACGATGACGGAGCCCGGGGCGCCAACCGTCGAGATCTGGTCGACCGGGGTGTCGGAGATGGGCACGGTGGTTTCGAGCCCGTTCGTGGTGATGAGGTTTCCGCCGGCGTCGAGCAGGTCGGTGTAGGACGCCGCGTTGTAGGCCGACGTGGTCACGATCCCGGTGGTCGCATCCGTCGTGGTGGGCAGGGCGGGCGCGGCCTGGCCGTTGAGCGAATAGAAATCGGTGTTGGTGTGCAGGGTCGAGCTGACATCGGCCGAGACCTTGTTGTTGATGTCGTTCATCGTGATGCCGCCGAGCAGGCTCCATTGCGTCCGGCCGGTGACCTTGCCGAAGGCGTGGGAGAATTGGAGTTCGATGCCGCCGACGGGGCCCTGCTTGTGCACCGCCGAACCGCCGTCACTCGAGGCGCTGTAATTGTTCATGGCGATGTACCCCGGGCGGACCATGGTCTGCTCCGGTGTGACATAGGTCCAGGTGCGCGTGAGGCCGGGGGTGTAGCTCAGGTAATCCCCGTCCGTGAGGGTCGAGTTCGTCACGCCGATGACATTGCCGTTGGCATCCGTCGTGGCGATGGGCACGTTGTGGGAGGACTGGTAGCGGCCGCCCGGAGTGGAGATCTGGACGCCGTCCAGGTCCTTTTCATTGGGCCGCGGGGCGTCGACCCCCACCAGGCCATCGTCATATTGCCGCGCGACGGCGCCGTCCGAGATGGGAATAAACGGGGAGCCCATCGGGACCGACCCCAGGTTGGTGTAAGTGACCCGGGCCCCGGAGCTCAGCATGCGGAAGCCGATGGTGATCGAGTTGCGGGGCGAATAGGTCTCCGCCTGTTCGCGGGCCAGGGCCTCGAGGCGCAGTTCCTCGCTGGAGCTGATCTCGGCCTGGGCATGCAGGATCGCGGGGGCGGCCAGCAAGGCCAGGAGTGCAGCGGTCGGCAGGAGACGGTGGGACATATGGCGCATGGGCATAGGGGCGGTATCGGCACTTGGAAAGGCCAAACTCACTTAGGTTCCATCAGGCCTTTTCCATCGGCTCCTTGGGCTCTTCCTTCATCAGTCCGGCCTTTAACATGGCGCGCTTCACGTCCTCCGCCTTTTGCTCGAGTTCGGTCTCCCGCTCCTGGTGGGCCTGCATCTTCTCAAACAGGGAGGATTCGCTTTGCTCGAGAAATTCCTCGCGCTCCTTGAGCGCGGCGCGCTGCTCCTTGAGCGAGGCCTCCTGGCGGTCCAGTTCCTCCTTGAGCTTGCCGAGGGCGGCGAACTCCTCGGGGTTGACGCTGGTGCTGGCCTGGGCGGCCGGCTGCTTGCGCATCGCATCGATGACCTTTTCCCGGGCCTGCAGCAGGGCCTCGGTCTCGGCCAGGGCGCGGTCGCGCTCGGCCAGCTTGTTCTCGGCGTCCGCCAGGGCCATCTCGCGCTCCCCGACCTTGGTCTCGAGGGCGCGGAGCGCCCTTTCCAGATCCTCCACCTGGGTGCCGCTGAGCCCGGGCTTGCCGCCGGCCCACGGCGGGCGCGACTGCGACATGATCGCCCCGATGGATTTGCGGGCCTCGGCCGTGACCTGGCTGGCTTCCTGGGCGCGTTGCAGCGGGCTGGCGCGGCGCGGAAGCACGAGGGGCTTGAGCCCGCCGCTCGGCCGGGCGGAAAACTTGGGGGCCACCCCTGGCGGCGGAAAGCCCGCGCCGGGGGCCACGGGCCGGAACGGCGGCGGGAAGGCGGCGGGCGGCGGGCCGGGCCGGCCGGGTGGCGGCGGGAAATTGGGCGACGGGAAACGCGGCGCCCCGGAGGATGGAGGCTGATTGTCCACTGGGAGGGTCTAGCAGAATCAACCCCGGCCGAAAAGGCGCGAAAAGAGCCCGCGCTTCCGGTCCTCCGCGGGGGCCGCGGCGGCCGAAGGCTTGACGCTGCCCTTCAGCGCCGTGCCCGTAAGCCGCACGGCGATCGCCTCGCGCGCCGGGTCATTGAGCACGATAAAATAGCGTTCATAGGTCCCGCCCTCGGCCAGGTGCTGCAGCAGCGCGGTCTTCTGGTCCTTGAACCAGTCGAGGGCGGCCCCGACCGTGGCCCGCATCATGGCCTCGTGTTTCTCGGCCTGCTCGCGGGTCATGGCCTTGGCGGCGGCGGTCTCGGCGGGGTTCAGCTTGGCGCCGTAATACCGCGCGAGGCCGAGCTGGTCGGCGCGGGGCAGGCCGGCGGCGACGAGCCCGATCGCCTCGGCAAGGTGCAGGCCGGTCGTGCCCTTGCGGTAGGGCAGGAACAGGCTGATCCCCTCCTCGTCGCCATGGGTCAGCGCGTTGAGCGCGGTGCGGAAATCGCCCCCGAGCACCACCCGCGTGGACATCTTCTGGCCGAGGTTGGCGAACTCGCCGATGGTCTTGACCCCCTCGGTCCCGCAGACCAGGCGTGTGCCCTCGCTGAAATTAGCCAGCACCATCGGGTAATTCTCGGGGATGCCGAGCCGGCCCAGCGTCTTCAGGATCGGATTCTCCTTCGCCGAGGTCTCCTCAACCTGCGCCACCATGTCGCCGAACGGATCGTCAAACGCGAGCGTCTCCTTCAGGATGCCGATCAGGTGGTCGGCCCGCTCGGACTTGCCGGCGATTTCCGGCATCATCAGCAGCTCATCGTAGGTGAAATCGATGTACTTGGAGGGCTTCTCGTCCTCGCCCTGGTGCGGCCATTCCTGGGTGTCCAGATTCTGTGCCAGGCTGACCAGCGAGGTGTCGGCCATGATGGAGTGGCGGAATTTTTTCCGGATCTCGTCCCATTCGGTGGAAGTGAATTTGGCCATGTGGTGTTTCTCCTGCGTGGAATTGGTCAGTGCGGCGCGTTCTCGATGATCTCGTTCGCGAGCTTGAGGTAGTCGTTGGCCACGCTGTCCTCGTCGTTGCCCTCGGTGCCCACGAGGAAGACCGGCAGGCCGAGGGTGACGGCGCGGCGCACGATCATCGCGTCGCGGATCTGCGTCGTGCAGATCTTCGCGGCCGGGGAGCAGCCGCGCTTCTGCGTCTTGAATTGATTCAGCCGAAGCTGCATGCGCATCTTCGGGACCTCGATGTCGGTGTTGGCCTTGATGGAATTGAAGACGATGCCGTAGACCTGCGCCGCCGGGCCCATCGCCGTCGTGCGGAAGCTGGCCGAGGTCTGCTGGAACCGGAGCATCTTTTCCACCAGCAGCGTGAAGCCGATGAGGCTGAGGGCGTCGGGATTCGAGGGCACGTAGAGTTCGCCGGCGCAATACACGCCGTTCTGCGAGGCACGCAGGACGTTGGGCGGACAGTCGAAGAGGATGAAGTCGTAGTTGGCCTCGATCTCCGCCAGCTGTTCCTGAAAGATGACATAGGACGGGCGCTTGGGGTCGGGCTTGTATTCACCCTCGAGGTCCACGAGGTTGAAAGTCGTGGGCACGAGATCGAGGCCCGGCAGCAACTTCTCGCCTTCCTTGCCTTCGACCACGTCCTTGATCACGCAGTCCTTGAGCCGGGCCACCCCGGGGTCGAAGATCGAGTAGACCGAGCCCACGCCCGTGGCATTGATCTTGTTCCACCGTTCCAGCCGCATGAGCCAGATGCTGGCGTTCGACTGCGTGTCGAAATCAAGCAGCAGCACGCGCATGCCCCGCCGCGCGAGACTCGCCGCCGTATTTACGATCAGCGAGGTCTTGCCGACACCGCCCTTGTAGTTGAGGAAGGCTATCTTGCGCGCCATTTGATATTCGTGGGAATTTATCGGCAACATGGCATGGCGACTGAAGGGGGCGAGTTAAAAATCTTACGAATTTTTGGATTTCAGCCGCCGACATTAACCGCCTCACTGCAACCCATGAACGAACCCAGTCTGCAGGAGAAATATGCGCCGCTCAGTCTGTGCTTCGGATGCGGCCCGGCCAATGACCGCGGCCTGCGCATCCGCAGCTTCGTCCGCGATGGGGAGGTCGTGGCCGCCTGGCAGCCGGAAAAACACCACGAGGCCTTCCCCGGCATGCTCAACGGCGGCATCATCGGCTCCCTCCTCGACTGCCATTGCAACTGGACTGCAGCCTGGCACCTGATGCAAGCCCTCCGGCTGGAACAGCCCCTGTGCACTGTCACCGCCGACTATGCCATCAAGCTCCTGCGCCCCACCCCGACCGACGGCCCGGTGGAACTGACGGCCCGCGTGGTTGAAGCTACCGCCGACCGGGCGACGGTCGAGGGCGTGCTCACCGCCGCCGGCAAGCCCCGGGCCACGTGCCGCGGCACCTTCGTGGCGGTCCAGCCCGGCCATCCGGCCTACCACCGCTGGTAACCCCGCGCATACTTTGCCCAATTGTCACGTGTAGCGCACCCAATTGTCACGCGCCGCGGCGATGATGGCCGGATGGCGTATGCTGCAAACATCCTGGCTGTCGATGACGAACCCGCACTTGCCGAGCTCATGCACTTTCACCTGGTGCGGGCCGGCCACCATGTCACCACCGCCGCCAACGGCTGGGAGGCCATCGACTGCGTCAAGCAGCGGCGGCCCGACATCATCCTGCTCGACCTGATGCTGCCCGACCTCGATGGCTTCGGGGTCTGCGAGATCCTGCGGCGCGATCCCCTCACCGCCACCATCCCCATCATCATCGTCTCCGCCTGGTCCTCGCCCGATTCCCGCCACCTCGGCCTGGAACTCGGCGCCCTCGACTACATCACCAAGCCGTTCAGCCCGCAGGAACTGGTCGAGCGCGTCAACCGCCTCATCCACGCCCGCGCGGTCTGAGCACCCGCTCAGTTCCGCCCGATCCCGAATTCGATCGGGACCGTCACGCGGAAAGGCACGACCCGGCCATGTCGTCGGCCCGGCTCGAAGCGCCATTGGCGGACGGCCCGCAGCGCCGGCTCGGCAAACTCGCCGCGCGAACAATCGACCACGGCGGCCCGCACGACCGCGCCGGCCGTGTTCACCTCGAACTCGACCAGCACCGTGCCGCCGATCCCCTCCTGCCGCATCCGGGCGGGATAGGCGGGCGGCGTTTGCACGCGGGCCGCCGGCGCATGGTCCAGCTCGGTGGCCGCATAGATGCCGGGGATGCGCGCAACCCCGGCCAGACCATCCGGACCGGGGCCGATCACCGTGGGAATGAGCCTGATGCCAGGAACCGGATTTCGAGTCCGCGGATCAACCGGCGGAGCCAATTCGTTGATTTTGTCCACGACCGGGAGCGGATCAACCTCCGGCGGCAAGGGCCCGCCCGCCAGCGGTCGGACGGTTTCGTCTGGGTCGCCCTTTTCGGGCGGTGACACGACGGGGTCGGCCGGCGCCGGATCCGGGGGTGGCAACGGCACTTCCACCACCGTGGTCGCCCCACGGTTGGGCTTGCCCGGAAAACCAAAAAGCAATGCGGCGTGCAAGGCCACGGCAATCGAAACCGGCAGTAGGTAGCGCGGGGTGTTCATAAAAATCGTCTCCACCTGCTACCACGGATGAAACTGTCGGACCTTAGACGGAATGAACCCATTGCCTTGGGGGGTGCTTTCAAAATTGTTCACGGCGTCCGGGGCCGCGGTCGGCCAGCCCGCCGCCACGATGGCTGGTGATCCGGATTGATCTGCCGGGAGGTGCCGGCACGCTGGCCCGACATGGCAGGTTCGTCCGGCTTATCGCCCCGTTTCATCCTCCCCGGCTCCGCGGACCGCGCGTCATCCCGGCGGCGGCGTTCGGCCGGGCTGCTGCTGGGCGCCATCCTTTCAACCGTCACCGGCCGCGCCGCACTGCCGGATTATCTGCACGAGGCCCTCGGCAAGTACACCGCCGAGGTGCCGGCCGGCTGGGCCTACACCCAGACCACGGTGCGCGGTGACGAGTCCACCGTCGAGCGCTTCGATCCGTCGCTCCCGCCGGCGGGACAATGGACCTTGCTGCGCCACAACGGCCGGCCGCCGGTGGCGGATGAACTCGCGCAATACGTCAAGTTCAAGGCCGCCAGCGCCGCGCCGCTCGTGCAGGCGCCGTTTCAGAAATCCGACATCGATCCCGGCAGCATCGCCCTCGTCCACGAGGGCCCCGAAGCGGCCGGGTTTTCCTGCGCCTTCCGGTCCGAATCGGCCGGTTCGGACAAGATGCTGGGGCACCTGCGGCTGTTGCTCACCGTGCACAAGCACCCGGCCTACGTCCAGCGATTCACGCTCGAACTCCTCGCCCCCTACTCGCCCGTCCTCGGCGTCAGGATGAACGCCCTGACCGTGCAAATGAACTTCACCCCGCCCGGCCCGGACCGGCCCAGCCTGCCTGCGGCCAGCACCTCCGTGTTCGCCGGCCGCATCTTTTTTTTCCCCACCGGGGAGACCCTGCGCGTCACCTTCACTGGGTTCACCCGCACCGCGCCGCCGGCGGGCTGAACCCCGTCCGGGCGAATCGCGTTTGACAATATTCCCCAATGCTTTGCCCTAGGTGACCGTTGCACCCAATAACGTGAAAAGCCTCCCCTTTCGCTGGCAACTGACTCTCTTCATCGTGATGATCTGCGGTCTGACGCTGTCCTTGGCGTTCGCGGGGCTCTACCTCTACGATGTGCAGCAGTTCGACACGGAAATCCAACGCCGGCTGGAGAAGACCCGGAGCGTCCTGATCGACAGCCTCGAGCCGATGCTCGAGCAGAACCCCAACGCCACCGATCTCCCGCTGCACCTGCTGGCGGCCGATGTGCAGATCACCGCCGCCGCGGTCTATTCCGCCGACGGTCGGCTGCTTGGCCGCTACCTCAAGCCCGGCACCAACGAAACCATCCCCCCGCTGCAGCGGGGCGTCTCCCAGATCCTGACCAATGACCCGGGGGTCGTCTGGTACCCCATCCGCTCAAACACCCATCTCCTGGGCACGCTTTATCTCAAGGCCGAGTTGAGCGATGCGGATGTCGACCGCTTCTCCAATCTCCTGCGCGGCTCCGGCATCGTGTTCCTGGCCTCGTCCCTCCTGGCCTTCGTCGCCGCCTACCGGCTCCAGCGGCGCATCACCCAGCCCATCACCGAGCTCGCCCAGGTCTCCGCCAGCGTGCAGCGCGAACGCGATTACGGCATCCGCGTCTCCAGCTCGGCCAGCGGCGAGATCGGGCTCCTCATCGATTCGTTCAACGCCATGCTGGACACCATCCAGTCCAACACCACCGCGCTGGACCACGCCCGCATGGCCGCCGAGGAGTCGCGGGAAAAAATCCATGAGGCCAACGACCAGCTCGAAGAGGCCAACCGCACCCTTGAGGCGCGGGTCGAGGACCGCACCCGCCTCCTCGTCAAGGCCAGCAAGGACGCCGAGGAGGCCAGCAAGGCCAAAAGCAGCTTCCTCGCGAAGATGAGCCACGAGCTGCGCACCCCCCTCAACGCCATCATCGGGTACAGCGAGATCCTCCGCGAGGACGCGGTGGACGACGGCGACACCCGGACCGCCGACGACCTCGACAAGGTGCTCAACGCCGCCCGCCACCTCCTCGGGCTCATCAATGACGTCCTCGACATCTCGAAGATCGAGGCCGGCAAGATGGAGCTCTACCTCGAGACCTTCGAGCTGCAGAAGATCCTCAGCGACGTCGTCGCCACCGCCACCCCCCTGGTGGGCAAGAAGGGCAACTCCCTCCGCATCGACTGCCCCCCGGACATCGGCACCATGCACGCCGACGCCACCAAGCTCCGGCAGATGCTGCTCAACCTCCTGAGCAACGCCAGCAAGTTCACCGAGAACGGCACCATCACCATCAAGGCCTCCCGGCTGCCGGGCGTCGTCGCGGACACCATCGAGCTCGCCGTCATCGACACCGGCATCGGCATGAACTCCGAGCAGTTGTCCCGGCTCTTCCAGGCCTTCAGCCAGGCCGACGCCTCGACCTCCAGCAAGTACGGCGGCACCGGCCTCGGCCTCGCCATCTCGAAGCAGTTTGCCCAGATGATGAAGGGCGACATCAGCGTCAGCAGCACGCCGGGCACCGGCTCCATCTTCACCATCCGCCTACCCGCCGACGTGCAGGTCAAGCAACCCGTCGTCGTCCACACCGGCCAGCGCCTCACCAAGTCCCCCTTCCCCCTCGAGGCCAGCAAGCCGCGCATCCTCATCATCGACGACGACGATGAGGTCCGCCTTGTCATCGCCGAACTGCTCAAGATGAGCGAATATGAGACCAGCGAGGCCGGCTCGGGCCAGCAGGGCCTCGAATACGCCGCCCAGAACAAACCCGACCTCATCATCCTCGATGTCATGATGCCCGGCGGCATCGACGGCTGGACCGTCCTCACCAAGCTCCAGGGCAACCGCGCCCTGGCCGATGTCCCCGTCGTCGTCCTCAGCGGTGCCAACGACACGGAAATGGCCATGTCCCTCGGCGCCTCCAGCGTGCTGCTCAAACCCGTCAACGCCGCCCGGCTCACCGCCGAGATCGCCCTCCAGCTCAGCCCCCTGGCCCGCTGCTACGTCCTCGTCGTGGAGGACGACCCCGACGGCCGCGACATCGTCGTCCGCATGCTCGAGAAGGAGGGCTGGCAGTTCCGCGCCGCCATCAACGGCAACGCCGCCCTGCACGTCCTCAAGAAAGGCCACCCCAGCATCATCCTGCTCGACCTGAAGATGGCCGGCATGAACGGTTTCGAGTTCCTCGAGAACCTCGGCCAGAACCCCGCCTGGGCCGCCATCCCGGTCGTCATCATCAGCTCCATGGACATCACCCCGGAAATGCGCGACTACCTCAGCCCGCGTGTCCTTGCCATCCTCCAAAAGGGCAAGTTCAACCGCGAGGATCTGGCCGCGCTCGTCCGCCCGGCCATCCAAACCTGCGTACTTGCTGAAAACTGAATAATCCCTATCAATCCATCCCGCCTCCCATGCCCAAGATCCTGCTCGTCGAAGACAACGAAATGAACCGCGACATGCTCTCCCGCCGGCTGGAGAAACGCGGCTACACCCTCCTCATCGCCGTCGATGGCGGCGTCGGCGTCGCCCTGGCCAAGAGCGACAAGCCCGACCTCATCCTCATGGACATGAGCCTCCCCGTCATCGACGGCTGGGAGGCCACCAAGCAGGTCAAGGCCGATCCCGCGACCGCCCACATCCCCATCATCGCCCTCACCGCCCACGCCATGGACAGCGACCGCCAGAAGGCCATCGGCGCCGGGTGCGACGACTTCGACACCAAGCCCGTCGAGCTCAGCCGCCTCCTCGGCAAGATCGAGGAACTCCTCAAGAAGTTCCCGCCCAAGGCATGAGCGAACCCGGTTCCATGTCCCCCGGCGAGGCCGGCACCTCGCCCGGCTCGCTGGCGCCCCTCCTCCGCGCGCTCCGCTCGCGCGACATGGAGGCGCTCTCCAAACTGCGCCACTCCCTCCGCACCCCCCTCAACCAGATCATCGGGTACAGCGAGATGCTCATGGAGTCCGCCGAGGAGAACAACATCGGCAGCATCCTCACCGACCTGAAGCGCATCCACACCTCCGGCGGCCAGCTCCTCGCCCTGATCAACGACGCCCTCGCCCCCTGGAAGATCGAGACCGGCAAGATCGACTTCGCGGCCATGCGCCGCGACATGCGCACCCCCCTCAACACCGTCATCGGCTACGCCGAGCTCTGCCTCGACGAGGCCAACGCCGGCAAGCACACCGACCTGGTCAAGGACCTCGAGAAGATCCTCCGGGCCGGCAAGAACCTCTTCGCGCTCTTCGAGAGCGAGGCCTATCCCGACCAGATCGACATCGGCGGCGGCTCCGGCGACTTCGGCCTCGCGGGCGACGCCACCCTCGGCGCCATCAACCCGCCCATCATCCCGGTCACCACCGCCTCCGACTTCGGCGTCTCCGCCGCCCCCCTGCCCAACGCCAGGCTCCTCGCCGTCGACGACGACGAGATGAACCGCGACATGCTCGTCCGCCGCCTCCAGAAACTCGGCTACGACGTCACGGAGGCCGCCACCGGCCGGGAAGCCCTCGCCAAGCTGAAGGAAGGCAACTTCGACCTCGTCCTCCTCGACATCCTGATGCCCGACCTCGACGGCTTCCAGACCCTCGAGTTCATGAAGGCCGATCCCCGCCTCCGCCATGTGCCGGTCATCATGCTCACCGCCCTCGACGACGTCGAGAGCACCGTCCGCTGCATCGAGGCCGGCGCGGAGGATTACGTCCCGAAGCCCTTCAACCCGACCGTCCTTCGCGCCCGCATCACCGCCTCGCTCGAGAAGAAGCGCCTGCGCGACCAGGAACAGGCCTACCTCGCCCAGCTCCAGGTCGAGCGCTCCAAGTCCGAGCGGCTCCTCCTCAACGTGCTGCCCAAGGCCATCGCCGAGCGCCTGAAGGCCGGCCAGCGCACCATCGTCGACAGCTTCATCGACTCCACCGTGCTCTTCGCCGACATCGTCGGCTTCACCCGCATCGCCTCCCGGCAGTCCCCGCACCGCACCGTGCAGCTCCTCAACGAGATCTTCTCCGGCTTCGACCGCATCGCGGAACAGCTCGACCTCGAGAAGATCAAGACCATCGGCGACGCCTACATGATGGTCAGCGGCGTGCCCGTCATGCGCAACGACCACGCCGAGGCCTGCGCCGCCGCCGCCTTCGAGATGCTCGAGGCCGTGCGCGTCTTCAACCGCCGCCACCAGCTCGACTGGAGCATCCGCATCGGCATGAACAGCGGTCCCGTCGTCGCCGGCATCATCGGCACCAAGAAGTTCTCCTACGACCTCTGGGGCGACACCGTGAACATCGCCAGCCGGATGGAATCGCACGGCCAGCCCGACCAGATCCAGGTCAGCGAGATCACGATGAAGCTCCTCGGGTCCAAGTTCGACTACGAGCCCCTCGGCGAGATCGACATCAAGAACTCGAACCGCATGCCCGCCTACCTCCTCCGCCGCAAGGCCGAGCGGCGCTGACGCCGCCGATTGCCGCCGATTGCGCAGGGCTGCACCTTGGTGCAGCCGCCGGTGCGCGGCGTGTGGCCCGTCCGCGGCTGGACCGAGGTCCGGCCCTCCCCCCTGACTGGAGCATGGCCGCCGTGGTCGGCCGATCCCGTGAACCAGGCTAGCGGCCGCACCCATTCATCCTCGCCCGTACGCCCGCTTTTCCCCAAGGTTGATCGGTGCGCTCGAAGCCTGATTACTCAGTGAAAACAGTCGCGCATGCCAAATGAGATTTCCCCAATTCGCGGTCAGCCTGGCTCTGCTCCTTGGCGGATGATCGCCGGCGCACAATCGTTCGACGATCTGGCCGAGGCTTATGACCGGACGGCCGCGATTGAACGGCAGCACGGGTTCTTCCTCGCCCATCTGCCGCGCAACCGCGATTGCGCCCTCGATGCGGGCTGCGGCACCGGGCTGCTCAGCCTTGAGCTGGCGCGCCATTTCCGCTCGGTCGTCGCCCTGGATATTTCCGCCCCGATGCTGGCGGTCGCACGCCGGAAGCGCAGCGCCCCCAACCTCGAATACCGCCGTGGTGACGTGGATGATCTTCCCGCCGCCGCCCGCTTCGATGCCATCGTCAGCCACACGATGCTGCATCATCTCCCGGACATCCCCGCGACGCTGGCGAAACTGAAGGCGGCCCTGGCCCCGGCCGGGCGGCTCATCGTGGTCGATTGCGTCAACCGCTTTCCCGCCTTCATCCCGCGCGGGGACGTTTGCTACCACGCCTTCGCCGCGATGCAATGGCCGTCCGATCTCCTCCGGCGCGGCCCGGATGCCGCCGGCACGTTGTGGCGATTCCGCACGTCCCCGGCCTGGATGGCCCACCTCCGGAGCGACCGCTATTTCTCCCCGGCCCGGTTTCGCCAGATTTACGCGGCGTCGCTCCCCGGGGCGCAGTTCACATGGGTAAAGCCGTTCCTGGGGGTGGTGTGGACAGCCTCCTACTCCTTCGCCGACCACTTGAACACCAGCGTCGTCAGGCCGGGCAAGGTCAGGCTCAGCGACTGCTCGTAGCCGTCGGCCAGCGCCGTCGAGGACTGCTTGCCGCCGTGGTTGCCGAAGCCGGTGCCGCCGTAGTAAGACGAGTTCGTGTTCAGCACCTCCTTCCAATAGCCGGCATGCGGCACGCCGACGTTGTAGCGCGCGCGCATCATCGGCGTGAAGTTGCTCACGACCAGGTAGACCGTCTTCTGCGCCTCGTCCAGCCGGAGGAAGCTGATGACACTGTGGTCCCCGTCGGTGCAGTTCACCCAGCGGAAGCCGCCCGGCCGGAAGTCGCTGCAGCTGAGCACGGGATCCGAGGTGTAGAGCCGGTTCAGGTCGCGCACCAGCAGGCGCAGCCCGTCGTGCTCCGGCTGCTGCAGCAGGCCCCAGTCAAGGCTGGCGTCGTGGTCCCACTCGGCGCGCTGGCCGAATTCGCAGCCCATGAAGAGGAGCTTCTTGCCGGGATACATCCAGATGTAGCCGTAGAGCGTGCGCAGGTTGGCCGCCTTCTCGGGGATGCTGCCCGCGCCCATCTTGGCGAGCATCGAGCCCTTCAGGTGCACGACCTCGTCGTGCGAGTAGACCGAGATGAAGTTTTCCGAATACTGGTAGATCATCCCGAAGGTCAGCTTGTCGTGCGACCATTTGCGGTGGATGGGATCCTTCTGGAAATACGCGAGCGTGTCGTGCATCATGCCCATGTTCCACTTGTAGTCGAAGCCGAGCCCGCCGTCCTTGGTCGGCCGGCTGACCATGGAGAACGCCGTGGACTCCTCGGCGATCATGACCGCGCCGGGATAGTAGTGGTGGACGAGGTCGTTCACCTGCCGGAGGAAGTTGATGGCCTCGATGTTCTCGCGCCCGCCGTACTGGTTGGGGATCCACTCGCCCTCCTTGCGGGAGTAGTCAAGGTAGAGCATCGACGCGACCGCATCGACCCGCAGGCCGTCGATGTGGTAGCGCTCCAGCCACGACAGTGCGCTGGCGACGAGGAAGCAGCGCACCTCGTGGCGGCCGTAGTTGAAGATCAGCGTGCCCCAGTCCATGTGCGCGCCCATCCGCGGGTCGGCGTGCTCGTACAGGTGCGTGCCGTCGAACTCCGCCAGCGCGAAGCTGTCGCGCGGGAAATGCGCGGGCACCCAGTCGATGATGAGGCCGAGGCCGCGCCGGTGCAGGTGGTCGACGAAGAACTGGAAATCCTCCGGCGTGCCCCAGCGGTGCGTCGGCGCGAAGTAGCCCGTCACCTGGTAGCCCCACGAGCCGGTGAAGGGAAACTCGCTCACCGGCAGCACCTCGACGTGCGTGAAGCCCATCTCGACCACGTAGTCCGCCAGCAGCGGCGCGAGCTCGCGGTAGTTGTAGGGGCGGTTCGCCTCGGCCAGGTTGCGTTTCCAGGAACCGAGATGCACCTCGTAGATCGACAGCGGCCGGTCCAGCTGGCCGGCCTGGCTGCGGCGCCGCGCCATCCAGTCCCCGTCGCCCCACGCGTGGTGGTTGGTGTCGCAGACGATGGCGGCGTTGTTGGGCGGCGCCTCGAAGCTGGTCCCGTACGGGTCGGTCTTCATCCGCATGTGCCCGGCCTGGTCCCAGATCGCGAACTTGTAGAGCTCGCCCTCGCGCGCGTCGGGCACGAAGAGCTCCCACACACCCGAGCCGCCGAGCGGCCGCATCGGGTGGTAGCGCGGGTCCCAGTGGTTGAAATTGGCCACGACGGACACGCGCGAGGCCGCGGGCGCCCAGACGGCGAAGGCCACGCCGGGCACGTCGCCCATCAGGCGCGGGTGCGCGCCGAGCTTCTCGTAAATACGGTGCTCGTTGCCCTCGTTGAAGAGGTACAGGTCCTGCGCCGAGAGCGACGGCAGGAACGAATAGGCGTTGTAGACCTGGTGGATGTCGCCCCAGGACGTCTGGTAGCGCAGCTGGTACCGGAAGACCTTCTTGCCCGGGATGAACCCCTCGTAGAAGCCCTCGGGCGCGAGCTGCGTCAGCGGGTGCGCCGGCGTGCCGGGCGCGTCGAGCTCGATCACCTCGCACTTCACGGCCGCGCGGATGAAGGCGCGCACGACCACGCCGTTCTTCCGGCCCATCTTCAGCGGGTGCATGCCCAGCCAGCCATGCGGGTTGGCCTGATGATTGCCAAGGAAGGCGTTCAGCTCGTTGACGGGGATGATCACGTTGGTCCCTCCGACTGTGCCGGCCTCCCCCGCGGGGTCTAGCCGAAACTCCGGCCCCGGTTTCGCTTCCGCCCGAGGGCCACGGGCAATATTCGCCGTCTGCACAGGCGATCGATCTAGCCAACCTGACTGGAGCCGGGGCGACCCCGCCCCGGAAAACGCGGCGAGGTCGCCGCGTCTCCCCCCAATCGCCAGCCGCCCCAGCCTGGGCAGCTTTTCTGCATGTGGACGACCCAGCACATCATTCGTTTTTTTTCGTGTCTGTTCGCGGGCAGGACCGTCCCCCGAAATCTCATTGCACCGGCCCGCCCCGCCCGCCACTTCAGATCCATGCCCTTTGTCCGCCTCGGCCGCCGCTTCTCCGTCCTCGGGGCGGCGCTGTGCCTGCTCGCCGCCGCGGCCCGCGCCCAGTCCACGGCGCCAGTGGTGGACGGCAAGACCATCACCTACGACGACGCCACCAAGGAGACCGTCCTGACCGGCGACGCCCGGATGACCTACGGCGAGATCCTGCTCACGGCGGACGAGATCCGGTACAGCACCGCAACCAGCACTGCGGTCGCCACCGGCCATTTCAACCTCACCGACGGCAAGCGCCGGCTCGTCGCCGACCAGGGCAGCTTCAACCTCGCGACGCATGCCCTCCACGTCCGCAACCTCCGCCTGGGCGAGTTCCCGATCTATCTTTCCGGTGACACCGTGGACGGCACGCTCGACCAGCTCGTCTTCACCAACGCCACGCTCTTCTTCCGCGAGGACGCGGGCTACACGCCGTCCATCCGCGCCCGGCACCTGACCTACGCCAAGGGCAAGATCGTCAAGGCCGACGGCCTGAGCCTCGGCCTGCTCGGCGGACACTTCATCTCCTTCCCGCATTTCGAGCAGGCGCTCGACGCGGCCTATGTCTCCTACCTCGACGGCCGTGTCGGCTATCGCGGCAGCCTCGGCGCCTACGGCGAGCTTGGCTTCCACCTGCCGGTGGCGACGGGTGTGAAACTCGGCGTCGACGTCGGCCTGTACAGCGCGCGCGGCCTCATGGTCGGGCCCTCCGGCCGGTATCACCAGAGCGATGCCGACGGTTCCATCGACGGTTTCTTCCGCTCCGGCTATATCTACGACACCGGCAACGACCGGAAGAACGACGTCCTCGGTCAGCCCGTGCCGCACAGCCGGTCCTACGCCGAATGGCAGCACCAGCAGCAGGTCGGCGACCACTTCACGCTCAACGCCCAGCTCAACTACTGGAGCGACTCGGAAATCGTCCGCGATTTCCGCAGCAAGGAATTCTTTCCCGTCCAGCAGCCCGACTCCTTCCTCGAAGCCGCCTACACCGGCGACAACTACGCGTTCAGCGCCTTCACCCGCGCCAACCCCAATCCGTACCAGCTCATGGTGCAGCGGCTGCCGGAACTGCGCTTCGACCTGCTGCCCACCGCCCTGCCCCTCGGTGTCTACGAACGCTTCAACGCCAGTGCGGCCGAGCTGGAGTCCGCCGCCATCGGCGCCGACCCGCAGTATCGCACCGAGCGCTATGACGCCTACTACGGCCTCGAGCGGACCTATGCCCCGGTGCCCTGGCTGGCCATCACCCCCGTGGCCGGAGGCCGTGTGACCCACTACACCGACGCCCTCGGCGGCCGCAACGACTATACCCGCACGATCGGCGAGGTCGGCTTCGACGCCCACCTGCTCGCCAGCGGCACCTTCGACTACAAGAACCCGGTCTGGGCGATCGACGGCCTGCGCCATCTCCTCCAGCCGACGCTCTCCTACCGCTACGCCCCCGAGGCCGGCAGCGGCCAACCCTACATCCCGCCGATCGACACCCGCGTGTTCTCGACCTACCTCCAGCCGCTCTCCATCGCCGACTCGCGCAACATCGACGACCTCACCGCGCTCAACACCCTGCGCTTCTCGCTCAACAACACGCTGCAGACGCGCGACGCCCGCTACGGCTCGCGCGACCTCGCCACGCTCAACTTCGCCGCCGACTACCGCTTCAACGATGCGCCGGGCCGGCGGCCCCTGTCGGATCTCTACACCGAGTTCACCCTCACCCCGGCGCCGTGGCTCCGCTGGGAGGTGTTCGAACGGTTCAACCCGCACACCCCGAGCGAGCAGGAGCTCAACACCGCGCTCCACCTCGTGGACCAGGACTGGTGGTCCGCCCGCCTCGCCACCCATTTCCTCCGGGGCAATTACGAGGAATACGACCTCGAGTACCGCCAGCGCCTCAACGAGGTCTACGACGTCACCGCCCTCTGGCGCTACGACGCCCTGAACCACCGCTTCAACGAGCAGAGCTACGGCGTCTGGCAGCGGCTGGGCCAGACCTGGGCCGTGAAGTACGAGGTCTCCTGGTTCAGCGGCCCCCGCCGCGAGAGCAACTTCTCCCTCAACCTCGAGGTCGAGCTGCTGAAGTTCTGAACGGAAGACCTGAAACCTGAGACCTGAAACCTGAGGCCGTGAGGCATTTCTTTTTCAGGTCTCAGGTTTCAGCCTTCAGGTTTCTTCCCCCATGAACCCCCACATCGCCGCCAACCAGCAGCGCCTGTTCCTCGCCTTCCTGGCCGAGCTGCGGCCCCATCTGCGGACCGACAGCGCCCTGCCGCGCCGCATCAAGGAGATCTTCGCCCGCCACCGCGCCATCGGCTCGCGCGACCGCAAGCTCTACCGCGAGCTGGTGTACACCGCCCTGCGCTTCCTTCCCTGGATCGAGCCCCTGCTGGATACCGACCCCGCGACCGCCGCCCAGATCACCGCGTGGCTCGCCCCCGAGCTGAAACCCACGTCCGCCTACCGCGACGCGCTCTGCGCCGACTGGCCGCCTGTTCCGGATGACCTTGCCGAAAAAGCCACCGTCCTGGCCACTCTGCTTGCCGGTAGGGCGAGTCGTCACGACGTGCCGGTTTCCCTCCCGCCTCCCGCCTCCCACCTCGCGCCTTCTCCGGCAGCTCTGCTGCCGGCCTGGTTCCACGAGCATTGCCCCGCCGCCTTCACCCCGCCCCACCTCGACGCCCTCAACCGCCGCGCCAACGTGTGGGTCCGCCTCCAGTGCACCGACCGCAACCTCGTGCTCGACGAATTCCGCGCCCAGGGCTGGAGCCCCGGCACCGTGGACGGTTTTCCCGACGCCCTCTGCCTCCCGCCCAACGCCGAGGTCGCCGCGTCCGACGCCTACCGCCGCGGCTTTGTGGAAATCCAGGACCTCGGCTCGCAAATGGTCCTGGCCGCCGCGCCGATCACACCCGGCGGCCGCTGGTTCGACGCCTGCGCCGGCGCCGGCGGCAAGACGCTCCAGCTCGCCCGCCTGCTCGGGCCCGCGGGCCACGTCGACGCCACCGACATCCGCCCCGACATCCTCGACGAGCTCGAGGATCGTGCCCAGCGCGCCCGGCTGACCACCATCAGCATCGTCCGCGGACCGGCGGGTGTGTACGACGGCGTGCTGGTCGACGCCCCCTGCTCGGGCTCCGGCACCTGGCGCCGCCAGCCGCACCTCAAGTGGTACGTCCGGCCCGAGACGATCGCCGCCTTCGCCCAGACCCAGCGGCAGATCCTGGACGCCAACGCCCCGCGGATAAAGCCCGGCGGCCTCCTCGTGTACGCCACCTGCTCGCTCAGTCATCACGAGAACCACGACGTCGTCGCCGCGTTCCTGCAGGCCACCCCGGAATTCCGCGCCCAAGCCCCCGCCGGGGACCCGCGCGGCGTCTTCGATGGCCTGGGCACGACCATCCTCCCCGGCACCTACGATACCGATGGATTTTATGTGGCGTTGCTGCATCGCTTGGCCCCGCAGCAAAATTGGGGATTGAAACCTAAAAGAGAAAACGCTTTCAGGGGTGGCGCGGGCCAATAACAAATTTTTATCGGAGCTGTTCATCGGCTCCAGGGCATTCAATTTATGTTGCAGCCTAGGCACCGCCCTCTGCAGGTATGCGGACCGTTGACCATAATGTTCATGGCGCTCAGCAGCCCGTTGAGCTCAGGCGCAGAACCCCAGGGGGATTCGAGGTCATTTGATGCAAATTCTGTGGCCGATAATTTGTTGCTCAAATCGCAGACCTCCCTCGCCACCAAGGATTACGTCAGCGCACTGAAATCCCTCGATGATGCGCTGAAGTTCAGTCCAAACAATGCCCGGACATATTTGGACACGGCCATGCGAGACCAAGCCAACGGTGATCTCCGCGAAGCCATGAGATATTACATGCTGGCGCTCGAGGCTTACCCAAACCTGGAAAATATCTACGCAACGAAGGGTTTTACCATGACCCGGACGATGGATTATTATGGCGCCATCCAATGTTTCTCAATCGCGCTCAATCTACAGCCCGGAGACTATATTGTGCGTTCATCCCGAGCCCAAGCCTGCATGTATTTGGGGAGTTACGCCGATGCGATCGCGGATTTTAACGTGCATATCTCAGCGGGCCTTCCTGACCGGCTATATCTAGCCTATCATGACCGGGGAATCTGCCGCCTAAGATTGGGGGATAAGGTAGGGGCCTCCCGGGATCTCGACACGGCCATACGACTTAACCCGAGGCATTTTACCTCCTATGTGTATCTCGCCCAGATCAAGTACGAGCTTGGTATGCGGGAAGCAGCGATTGAGCTTTGCAACCGCGCCATAGCACTCGAGCCGAAGAATGTCCTGGGCTATAATTGCCGCAGTTGGATGACCAGCCGCTCGGCTGACTTTTCAGCTGCCATCGCCGATGCCAATCAATGCATTCGTCTGATGCCGGATAACCCGATTTATATCCTCTACCGTGCGCTGATGTATGATGTGCATGGCCAGCTGGACCTGGCAAAGTCAGACTATGAGACAGCCATCTCCAAGGCAGAGGGTAAGAAGGACAACGACACTTGGTATTATTCGAATTTCAACATGGACTTGCTGCGGTGGAGATCCGAACAAATCCGCCATGCCCGATATTTGGATGATGTGGTGGATTGGCCGGATGTCTGGCCAAAACGCATTGGGATGCTCCTGGCGGGACGCATTTCGACGGAATCATTGCTAAGAGACGCACAGCAGGCGGCGAGGATCCCTGAACAATTGCGGCAGCGATGTGAGGCCTGCTATTATGCGGGCATGATTCAATTGCTCTCGGGAAATGAACCCTCGGGCCGTCGGCTCCTCCAAGAATGCATCCAAACCGGGCAAATCGAACTCGCCGAGTATAATCTCGCTCAGTCCCAGTTACAGCGTCTGGACTCCAAGGCCAGATAATGAAAATTCTGCTGCAGACCAGGTGTCACGTTCACGGTGCCAATCGCAACTGTTGCAATCAATCGTTGTCCGGAGCTGGCGCGACCGGTCCTGAGGTGGCGGCCTTTTCAAAGAGTCGAAACATCACCCCACGCCCGCAGCCACGCTGGGTTTTAGGCGAGTAATCACTTCATTTTTTGCCCCGGCCAATGCGTGCACCCACGATTTTGCTCCGCCAATGGCAGGACCGGGACCTGGAGCCGTATGCCGCGATGAATGCGGATCCGATGGTCATGGAATTTTTCCCGAAACCGCTGACCCGGGAAGAAACCGCCGCCTCGCTGGCGCGGCAGCGGGCCGGCATTGCCGGACGGGGCTGGGGCTTCTGGGCGGTCGAGGTCGACGGTGTCTTCGCCGGGTTCACCGGTCTGGCCGAGCCCGGGTTCACCGCCCCCTTTACTCCTTGCGTGGAAATCGGCTGGAGATTCCGGCGCGAGTTCTGGGGCCGCGGCGTTGCCACGGCGGCCGCCACCGCGGCCGTGGCCTTTGCCTTCAACCAATTGCGGCTGCCGGAGCTGGTCTCATTCACGGCGGCGAACAACTTGCGGTCGCGGCGCCTGATGGAACGGCTGGAATTTGTCCGCCGGGACAGCGAGGATTTCCTCCATCCCTTGCTGGACCCTGCCAGCCCGCTCTGCCGGCACGTGCTCTACCGCAAGCCCCGGCCGGTCGCTGCCCTCTCGGTTTCATCCGCCGCCGTCATCGTCCCCTGATCGGTCGCTGTCGCCAATCCGGCTTTTCCGCCTTGCGGTCCGAAATGGGGTTCAATCCTATCCCCCCCATGGTTTGGCCGGTCCCCGCCGGCCCCACCCGCGAGTCCCTCCCTTGTCAGCCCCTGCACCATTTTCCCCCGGCGGCCGGTGGCCGCTTGTTGTCCCGGCCGCACTCCTCCTTGCGGCGGCGGCACCGGCGGCGGAACCGCCGCCCGTTGCGGCCGCCTTCCGGCACGACGTGCGGCCGGTGCTGGAATATTATTGCTACGAGTGCCACGGCGACGGCAGGGCCCGGGGCAAGGTCGCGTTCGACGAGCTGACCGACGCGGACCTGACCGCCCGGACCGACCTGTGGTACGCGGCTTTGCGCAATGTGCGGGCGAACATCATGCCGCCCGCCGGCAAGCCCCAACCGAATGCGGCGGAGGTACAGCAGATCGCGAAGTGGATCAAGTACCGCGCCTTCGGCCTGGACCAGGCCGACCCCGACCCGGGGCGCGTCACCATCCGGCGGCTGAACCGGATCGAATACGGCCGCACCGTCCGCAGCCTGCTGGGCGTCGACTTCCCGAGCGAGGCCGAGTTTCCGCCCGACGACACCGGCCACGGTTTCGACAACATCGCCGATGTCCTCTCGGTCTCCCCGCTCCTGCTCGAGAAATACCTCCAGGCCGCCGACACGATCGTCTCGGGCGTGGTCCCCACCAGCGCCCGCGTCACCCCCATGGCCACGGCCACGGGCCGGGATTTCCGCGACTTTCCCGCCGGGCGGCTCCCGGACACCGGCGATGACGACGAGGGTGCGCGGGCCCGGCGGCTGGCCGACGGCCAGCCGCTGCGCTACGACGAGACGGTCGCGGTGGCGCACCTGTTTCCCGTCGCGCGCGAGGCGAAGTACCAGGTGGCGTTCGACCTCGCGATCAAGGGGCCGTTCAACTTCGACGCGGCGCGCTGCCGGCTGGTCCTACGGATCGACGGCCAGGTGTGCGACGACGAGCCGCTGGCCTGGCATGAACAGCGGCCCATCAGGCTGACCCGGGACGTGACCTGGAAGGCCGGCGCACATGAGGTCAGCATTGCCGTCTCGCCGCTGCCGCCGGCGGAACGGCCGCCGGACGCGCCCGGCGCCGGCTTCGAGGAATCCCAGCGGCTGGAGGTGCGCATCCACTCGGTGCAGGTGAAGGGTCCGTTCGACAAGGCGGACCGCGTGCTTCCGGCCAACTACGTCCGGTTCTTCCCGCAGGGCGAGCCGTCCTGGCTGCCGTCCCGGCGCGAGCGTTACGCCCGGGAGATCCTCGCGGACTTTGCCACCCGCGCGTTCCGGCGGCCGGCCGACGACGCCACCGTGGCCGGCCTCGTGCGCCTGGCCCGCAGCATCGAAAAGGGACCGGACGGCACGTTTGAGCTCGGCATCTCGCGCGCGATGATGGCCGTGCTGGCCTCGCCGCGCTTCCTGTTCCGGCTGGAGCAGACCGAGCCCGCGGACGCGGGGCAGCGCCATCCGCGCCTCGACGAGTACGCGCTCGCGACCCGGCTGTCCTATTTTCTCTGGTCGACCATGCCCGACGCGGAGCTGAGCACGCTGGCCCGGACGGGCGGGCTGCGCGGCCAGCTGCACGCCCAGGTCGCCCGCATGCTGCGCGATCCCGCGGCCGCGGCGTTAGTCCGCAACTTCACCGGCCAGTGGCTGCAGGCCCGCGACATCGAGTTCGTGCCGATCAACGCCCGGGCCGTGCTCGGCCTCGGCCCCCCGAAGCGCGGCGAGCCGCGGGTGGACTTTGACGGCGATACGCGCCGGGCGATGCGCCGCGAGACCGAGCTGGTGTTCGAGTACATCGTCCGCGAGGACCGCAGCGTCCTCGAGCTGGTCGACAGTGACTACACCTTCCTCAATGAGAAACTGGCCCAGGTCTACGGCATCCCGGGGGTCACCGGCCGTGCCCTGCGCCGGGTCACGCTCCCGGCGGACAGTCCGCGCGGCGGGGTCCTGACCGGGGGCACGGTGCTCGCCGTGACCTCGAACCCGACCCGCACCTCGCCGGTGAAGCGGGGCCAGTTCGTCCTCGAGAACATCCTGGGCACGCCGACCCCGCCGCCACCGCCCAACATCCCGGCGCTGGAAGAGACGAAGGGCGCGTTCCACGGCCGCGAACCCACGCTGCGCGAGATGCTCGCGGCGCACCGCGCCAACCAGGTTTGCTCGTCCTGCCACGCCCGCATGGACCCGCTGGGGCTCGCCTTCGAGAATTTCAACGCCATGGGCAACTGGCGGGACCAGGAGGCCGGCCGGCCGATCGAGGCCGGCGGCCGGCTGGTCACCGGCGAGGAGTTCGCCGACGTGCGCGCGCTGAAGCACCTGATCACCCACGAGCGGCGGCTCGATTACTACCGGTGCCTGACGGAGAAACTGCTGACCTATGCGCTGGGCCGCGGGCTCGAGTATTATGACGTGGAGACGGTCGACCGCATCGTCGCGGCGCTGGAGCGTGACGGCGGACGCTTCTCCACCCTGCTCCTCGGCGTGATTGACTCCGCGCCGTTCCAGCGGCAACGTGCCGCTGTCCCCACGGGCGTCGCTGCGGCCGGATCACCTCCGGCGGCCGGCACCGCGACCCGGTAGCATCCCCATGAAACCACCCCGCATCCCGCCGGACCAGCCGCCTGCGCCGGCCAACCTGCCCGGTTTGGACCGTCGCCTGTTTCTCAAGGGCGTGGGCGTGTGCCTCGGGCTTCCGGTGCTGGATTCCCTCCTGCCGACCCCGCTCCACGCGGCCGCCAGCCCCGCCGGCGCCGCGCCCGCGGTCACCGCCACCGGGGCGCCGCTGCGCCTGGCCTTCATGTATTTTCCCAACGGGGCGAACCAGGAACACTGGTGGCCGGCGGGCACAGGCACGGATTTCACGCTCGGCCGCACCATGCAGCCGCTGGCCGCCCTGCATGGCAAGTTCCAGATCGTCGGCGGGCTCGACCTGCACGAGGCCGACCCCGGCAACGACGGCGGCGGCGACCACGCCCGCGCCAACGCGACGTTCCTGACCGGTGTCCGGGCCCGCAAGACCGACGGCAGCGACATCCACGTCGGCGTCTCGGCCGACCAGGTCGCGGCCAAGCACGTGGGCCATGCCACGCGGTTCCCGTCGCTGGAGCTGTCCTGCGACGCGGTCCACAAGGCCGGCCACTGCGACACCGGCTATTCCTGCGCCTACCAGTACAACATCTCGTGGCAGTCGCCCACGACCCCGATGACGCCCGAGCCCAACCCGCGGCTGGTGTTCGAGCGGCTCTTCGGCGCCGGCGCCCCCGCGACCCGCCAGCGGAACTTCGAGCAGCGCCTGCACACGCAGCAGTCCCTGCTCGATTTCGTCCTCGACGACACGCGCCGCCTGCAGGGCCGCCTCGGCCGGCGCGACCAGGACAAGCTCGAGGAATACCTGACCGGCGTCCGCGAGATCGAGCAGCGCCTGCAGCACGCGGAGAGCTTCGGCGCGCTGCCCCAGCCCGACTACGCCGTGCCGGCGGGCATCCCCGCGGACTACGGCCAGCACATGGACCTGATGTACGACCTGCTCGCGCTCGCGCTGCAGACCGACTCGACCCGCATCGCGACCCTGCTGCTGGCCGGCGACGGCACGAACCGCGCGTTCCCGGAGATCGGCATCGCGGAAGGCCACCACTACTGCTCGCACCACCGGGGCAACGCGGACCTGATGGAAAAGGTCGCCCGCATCGACCAGTTCTACATGCAGCATTTCGCCCGCTTTCTGGGGAAGCTCGACGCGATGCAGGATGCCGACGGCCATTCCGTCCTGCACAATTCCATGATCGTCTACGGATGCGGCAATGCGGACGGCAACAAGCACACGCACACCAACCTGCCCGTGGTCCTGGCCGGCGGCGGCGGCGGCAGCCTCACGCCCGGCCGCAGCATCCGCTACGATTCGGCCCCGATGACCAACCTCTACCTGAGCCTGGCCAACCGCATGGGGGTGTCCGGCGTGCCGCGCATCGGCGACTCGACCGGAGTGCTGGCGCAGCTGTAGCGGCTGGAACCGCCGCTTCCGATTCCGCCGGAAGCCGCGACTTATTTTGCCGTGGGCGTTTGCGCCCCTGGTGCAACCGCCGGTGGCGGGCCGACGGCCGTGAACAGCGTGCGGTTCGCGTTGTCGTGCGGGTCGGCGGTCCGCGGGTAGTCGCGCCAGAGCCAGCGCAGCATCTCCGGCAGCATCGCCCCGGCGTGCTTCTGCGAATGCGAGCCGATGCCCCAGCTGAAATTCACGTCGTAGCCCTTCTCGGTCAGTGCCGCCAGCAGCTTGAGATTCTGCGCGTGCCAGTCGCGGGTGGCGTCGTAGGTGCTGTCCGGCGCACCCGGGAGCAGGCCGCGGTTGTCGTTCACCCCGTCGAGCAGGTAGACCCGGAGCGGCTTGGGCTCGCTCTGGCGGATCAGGTCGGGATAGACGTGACCGCCGCGCAGGTTCACGAAGCTGCCGATCGTGCTCAGGACCTTTCCGAACTGGTCCGGCCGGTGCCACGCGACCGTGAACGCCGCGATCCCGCCCGAACTGGCACCGGCCACGGCGCGGTCGGCCGGGAGCTTCGACAGATTATAGCGCTGGGCGAGCACGGGCATGAGCTCGTCGGTGATCACCTGTGCATACTTGTCATCGAGCGCATTGTATTCCTGCGGGCGGTTGGCGGTGCGGTCGCCCCACTCTTTCTGGCTGGCGACCGGCTGGTCGGGCCGGCGGCCGGGGTTGATGAACACGGCGACGATCACCGGAATTTCCCGGCGGTAGATCAGGTTGTCCAGGACCGCGGGTGCGCGCAATTCGCCATCCGCCCGGACCCAGGCCTGGCCGTCCTGAAAGATCATGAGCGCGGCGGGGATCGCCGGGTCGTACTGGGCGGGCACATAGACGCAGAAATCATGGAGCGTCCCCGGGTAGGCGGAGCTCGGCAGCTGTTCCCAGGCCGTGATCCGGCCCTGGGGCACGCCGGGATGCACCAGGGAATCGGGACCCAAGCTGTAAACGTCATCGGTGGGCGCGGCCGCCAGGCAGGCGGCGCCGAGGGCGGAGAGCAGGAGCAAGGCCGGAAGCGCCGGGAGGGATGTTTTCATCGCAACAAGGAGGGGTGGACACTCGCGGGAAATAGGGGCGGCCCCGCGGATCGGGCGCAGTGCTAGAGGACTCCAGCGGGATAGGCGAACCCAGAATGCGCGCCGCCCGGAGCGGGCGGGTGTTTTTCCGGTTGCGCACCCGACCGCCGCGCCCTCGACTGGCCCCGTGGTCGCCGAAGCTGATTATCGCATCAAACTGCCCGTCTTTGAGGGTCCGCTGGACCTCCTGCTCTTCCTCATCCGGAAGAACGAGCTGGATATCTACGACATCCCCATCGCCAGCGTGACCAAACAATACCTGGAGGTCATCTACGCGATGAAGGAGCTTCAGATCGAGGTGGCCGGCGATTTTTTTGTCATGGCGGCGACCCTGATGGAGATCAAGAGCCGCCTGCTGCTCCCCAGGCACCAGCAGGCCGTCGATCCCAACGCCGAGGAGGACGACCTCGACCCGCGCTGGGAGCTGATCCACCAGCTCCTCCAGTACAAGAAGTTCAAGGAGGCCGCGGGCCACCTCGGGGACATGTCGCTCGCGGCCCAGAACATGCTGGCGCGCCCCGGCTCGGCCTTCGCGCCGTCGTCGGAGCGCCCCCTGACGCATGTCGACCGGATCGACCTCTGGAATTCCTTCAACCTCGTCCTCCGCCGCCTCGCCGAGAAGCTGGTCATCGGCGAGATCCACGCCGAGCAGGTGACGGTCGCCGACCAGATGGAATTCGTGCTCGAGCGCCTCAAGGCCGGCCCTTCCTTCCTCTTCTCCCAGCTGTTTGCCGAGAAAATCTCCCTCCGCCGTCTGGTCGCCACCTTTCTCGCCGTGCTCGAGCTGACCCGCCTCCGGAAGCTGCAGCTCGAGCAGACCGAGGCGTTCACCGACATCCTCTGCACCGCGGCCGTGGAAAACACACTTGAAACACCGGCCCTGACGAGCACCTTGGCCCCGCAAGATGAAGAAAGTCCCCCGCCGCCGCAAAGCTAGGTCCGCCCATCTGCTGGGCATCGGCCTCGACAACGAGGACGGCCACAAGCGCGTCACCTCGGCCGAGCAGTTCACCATCGTGGGCGGTTCCGACGAGACGCACGGCCGCCTGACCGAGACCGTCATCAAGACCTTCGAGGAGCTGAAGACCCGCGGCAAGCCGCTGCAGGCCGTCGAGCCGAAGGAGCTGGCCGAGATCATCCACAAGTCCACGCCGCGGTGAGCGGCACGTCCATCCTCCCCCCACACCGCCCCCTGCTTGCCTTTTCCTCCCTGCTAACTAATCTCCCCTCCATGTCTGAAAAAATCACCCATCTCGACAACAACACCTTCAAGGCGGCCATCGCCGGCACCACCCCCGTCCTCGTGGACTTTTGGGCGCCGTGGTGCGGACCGTGCAAGGCCATCGCGCCGATCCTGGACGAGCTCGCCACCGAAATGGACGGCAAGCTGAAGATCGCGAAGGTCAACGTGGACGACAACGGCGAACTGGCCGCCGAGTATGGCGTCCGCGCCATCCCGACCATGCTCCTGTTCAAGGCCGGCCAGAAGATCGACCAGTTTGTCGGCATGATGGACAAGACCTCCCTCAAGACGAAGCTCGCCGGCAAGGTCTGAGGCCAGAGCGGCAACTGAACCGCCGGGCGGGATCGCTGATCCTGCCTTTTTTTGCGCGACACCTGGAGGCGGGACGACCCGTCCCGCGGGGTGCAAGCCGGACGGTTGCACTGCGGCGGTCACGCCGCCGGCCGGCCGTTTGCCACGCGGCTACGAAGACGGCCTACCGCCCCCACACCACGCCCACGCTCAGCAGCGCCCCGAACACGGCCAGGAACCTGGCCGTCGCCCCGAGCAGCGCGATCTGCTCCGCCGGGTCGCGCGAGCCCGCCAGCCGGCGCGTGAGGCCGGCCGCCCATGGGGCCAGCAGCAGCGGCAGGAGCACCGGCCAGCGGTAGCCCAGCAGGAGCAGCGCCGGCGGACAGAGCAGAGCGACCGCGGCCGACAGCCCGAATTGCCAGACGGCGAACCTGCGCCCGAAACGCACCACGAGGGTCCGCTTGCCCGCCGCGGCGTCCGTCTCCGCATCGCGATAATTGTTCGCGACGAGGATGTTTGCCGCCAGCAGCCCGACCGCCGCGGCGCAGGAAGTCACATCCGGGCCGATCCAGCCCGCCTGCACATAAAACGTCGTCCCCACCGCCACGAGGCCGAAGAAAATGAAGACAAAGAGGTCGCCCAGCCCGTTGTAACCGAGCGGCCACGGCCCTCCCGTGTAGGCGATGCCGCAGAGGATGCTCACGATGCCGACCGGCAGCAGCCACCAGCCGCCCTCACGCACGAGCAGCAGGCCGATGAGGAAGGCCGCCCCGAAGACCAGGCCCATCGCGCGGCGCATGACCGCGGGCGCCACCAGCCCGGCGGCCACGGCCCGCCGCGGCCCGACACGCCGCGGCGTGTCAGCCCCCTGGATGAAGTCGTAATAGTCGTTCGCAAAGTTGGTGCCGACCTGCACGAGCAACGCGAAGAGCAGGCAGATGGCGGCCCGGCCCGCGTGGGCCGTCTGGTGCGCCGCCGCCAGGGCGGTGGCGAGCACCACCGGGATGACCGCCGCCGGCAGGGTCCGCAGGCGCGCGGCCTCGATCCAGATGCGCCATGCGGGTTGTGCAGCCATGGGGGGAAGCCGCATGACTAGCGCCCCGGCGGTTGGTGTCAAAGGCATCGTCGGGTGTGCGGCCTCCGGTCATCTACAGTTTACTTGCCTACGCCGCCGCCGCCGCCAATAACCACCGCCACTCCATGACCATCCTGGACGAACTCGACTGGCGCGGCCTCTATGCCGACTGCACCGACCGCGAGGCGCTGGCCAAGCGCCTCGCCGATGGGCCCATGACGCTTTATTGCGGCTTCGATCCCACCGCCGACAGCCTCCATGTCGGCAATCTCGTGCCGCTGTTCGCCCTCCGGCGCTTCCAGCTGCACGGCCACCATCCGATCGCCCTCGCCGGCGGCGCCACGGGCATGGTCGGCGACCCCTCCGGCAAGTCCGACGAGCGCAACCTCCAGACGCCCGCCCAGCTCGAGCACAACCTCGCCTGCATCAAGCCCCAGCTGGCCCGCTTCCTCGACTTCACCGGCGCCAGGAATCCCGCGCGGGTCGTCAACAACTACGACTGGACCGGCCCGGTCACCTTCCTCGAGTTCCTCCGCGACACGGGCAAGCACATCACCGTGAATTCCATGATCGCCAAGGATTCCGTCCGCACGCGCATGGAGGAGCGCGGCACCGGGATCAGCTTCACCGAGTTCAGCTACATGCTGCTCCAGGGTTTTGATTTCTGCCACCTCCGCCAGACCTTCCATTGCGAGCTGCAGGTCGGCGCCACCGACCAGTGGGGCAACATCACCGTCGGCACCGAACTGACCCGCAAGAAACTCGGCGCCACCGTCTGGGGCCTCGTCTTCCCGCTGCTGACCAAGGCCGACGGCACCAAGTATGGCAAGACCGCCACCGGCACCGTCTGGCTCGATCCGAAAAAGACCAGCCCCTACCGCTTCTATCAGTTCTTCGTCAACGCCGACGACGCCGACGTCGTCAAGCTGCTCAAAACCCTCACCTTCCTTTCCCGCGAGGAGATCGCCGCGCTTGAGGCCGAGCTGAAGGCAAGTCCCGGCGCCCGCGCCGCGCAGAAGGCCCTGGCGAAGGAGATGACCGCGCTCGTCCACGGCGAGGGCGCCGTCGCCGCCGCGCTCAAGGCCACCGAGATCCTCTTCGGCGGCTCGCTCGACGGCATCACCGAGGCTGTCTTCCACGACGTCGTCGGCGAAGTCCCGACGAAGGAACTCGGGCAGGGCAAACTTGAAGGCGCCGGCGCGCCGATCACCGACCTCATCGTCCACGCCGGCCTCGCCCCCTCGAAGGGCGCAGCCCGAAAGGACCTCGAGGCCGGCGGCATCTACCTGAACAATGTCCGCGTGCCCGACCACACCCGTGGCGTCACCTCGAACGACCTTTTGTTCGGAAAATACCTGCTCCTCCGCAAAGGGAAGAAAAGTTACACCGTGCTGAGAGCCTAGTTTTCACCGCGAGCTGGAGGTTTTCAATTCACGGTCACAGACAGCATATATCTGCTCAAGAGCATCCAATGCAATTGGGATGAAGTTATCACGCCGCATGACAAAATATTCCGCAGCATTAATACCGAGCCTTTTGCGGGTAGTGCCTTCTGCGACCGAGTATGGAAATGAGGTTCTCGGGTGTGCGATATGCGAAAGTTGCTGATACAGTCTCGCAGCGCCACCACTTGGATCAACCAAGTCGGCCATTTGCCGATAGGGCGGCATCTGCGCAGAGTCTAATTCCTCATAGTGCCGTTCATGCGAGTCAGGCCATTTTTTAGCCAGCGATTCATCGGCAGTCTTATTGAATCGATTTATCAATTCATCGCCTTCGAGAGTTGTGAGATAGCGCACAACTAGGCTTCGTTCAAAAAGAAACCTGACAAGTATTTCGGCAGGTTCGGTAGTGAGCAGGCGCTCATCAATCGCTGGCATCAGCAATTCGCTGAGCTTGAATGCCACCTTTAAAGAGTCTGCCAAATTGGAATAGAACAGTTTTTGCCGGATTCCAACACCCTTCGCCCCATCGAGTGACTGCAGTAGCGCTAGCATCTTTTGTACAGGAGCCGCAATTGACTCATGGATTTTGTGAGTCTGGTTCTTTCGGGAACCAATATACTTGGCGATAAAATCGAACATCATAACAAATATTCTTGGCCTCGACCGACTGCTTGTTAGGGACAGCACGCCCTGAGTCGAATATTTACGCTAATACGCGATCAATTCATCAGCCATCGGGCCATTCTCCTTTTGGCCCGTGAATGCGACACCACCCTGCCCTCGGCGATTGCTTTCTCGCCCCGCGCCAAACCCTCGAGCAATTGCAGTCGTTTCTGCATCGTCTCGTAGGCTTTGGCTTCCACTACGTATGCCGTCACACCGTTCTCCTGCACCCGCAAGGCAGGTGCCTCGCCTTGGCGATAGCCCAACCTCTTTGCTTTGGCGGCAGAATTCATCGCCGGAAATAAAACCTTCAGCCTTCTGCCGGTCAATCTCGCTTCAACCTGGCCGGTGGGGCAATATTGCATGCGGTGGCATACCTTGAGTCGACCCAAACCTGCCCGGTATCTCCGCGGATTTCGCAGATTCCATGGATGAAAAAGTTCAGTCATCCGCGTCCACCTGCCAGCCATAGCCTTGGCGGCGGTTGGTCCACGTTATCCGCGGGAACACTGGATTCTTCGCTGCACGCAGAATGACAAAAACCCTGTTTTCATGCCATTCGTGTGTTTCGTAGGCAATAGCCTTTCCTGTGGGCAATACCCGCGTTGCCAACACTTCCTCCCTCACTAGATTCCTCCCCATGTCACTGCTCCAGATTCAGCGCAAAGTGAAGGCGTTGCCCCGCTCCGAGCGGCTCGCCCTTTCCGCCTACCTGAAGCATCTCTCCCGGGCCGAGAGCGAATCCAACAAGCGGGCGCTGGACGCAGCGGCCGGTCGCATGGCCAAGGGGGA
>Ga0265319_1000279_pt1 | contig 38133 bp, 26 predicted proteins | sample 4824metaG_FD_192443 | JGI IMG/M metagenome (GOLD analysis project Ga0265319, IMG submission 192443) | Rhizosphere microbial communities from Carex aquatilis grown in University of Washington, Seatle, WA, United States - 4-8-24 metaG | ecosystem: Host-associated > Plants > Roots > Rhizosphere >...
AGATCGAATAGCCGAGGAGAATCAAAAGGAAAGAAAGCGAGGCAATGTTGAGGATTCTTTTATTATTCTTGATGGAGTAATACAACAGAAAAAATGCGGTCAGGGGCAACACGATGGCGACGACAACCCATAAGTCGGTTGTTATACCGAACACCTGGCCATCCATCATGGAAGGATACCATTTCACGATCCCGGGATAGACACCGAAAAAGATCAGCGAAGCAACCACTCCAAATTTGATGATGTCCGTCGAGAAAATGAATCGCTGCAACGAATGCTTATAGAAGCGAAAGTACACCACAAGGATTGCAACTGTGAATCCCATAAGTCCGTGAATATGGATTCCGGTTGTCAAACCGACGAGAAATGTGATAAGTAATAAATACGCATCGCTATGCGGCTCTTCATATTCTTCATGCCATCTGAGGGCGAGCCAAATAATAATGGCAGTAAAAAGGAGGCTTGTATTGCGAGTTTCCGTTTCAAGTGCATTGAACCAAAACGTCGTGCTGAACGTGAGCGCCAATGCTCCGATCACTGCCGACCCATACACTGCCATCCGGTCGAAGGGAGCTTCCGGCAAAGCGTGACGCAGCAAAATCATTCTGACCGTGATGAGATAGAGCAGTGTTACGACGACCGCACTCGCTAACGCGTTGATGAAATTCATCCGCGCGCCGATGTCGGAAAATAGCGGTATCATCGAGGCAACGCGCATCACGATGACAAGCAGCGGAGATCCAGGCGGATGTTGCACCTGGAGGAGAAACGACGCTGCGCAATGTTCGGGTACATCCCAGAAAACAACGGTGGGAGGAAGGGTGTAAAGATAAGTAAAAAGGGTGACGGCAAAAACTGCCCAGGCTACAATGCGATTTGTTTTGTTGTGTCCCATGTCCAATTCATATGTGAATGAAGTAAAGGTATCAAAAACTATATATTATATGGCATTATTTCCTCGAATTCAACATCGAATTAACTTTCCTTGCCGATTCACCGCGAAACCCATCTCACCTCATCTGTCTCGGACAACGCAAAATGAACATGAAAGTCCGTGATTAATTTTAAGAAATAGTACATCGTTAGAGATTGAGTAATGTCTTGATTTTGCGTATATTGAGCAGTCTAATTCGCCTCAGGCTGTCTCGGTTGAAGCAACTCTCCGGAAGGATGAGAATTCAGCGGTTATCGACTTCTAAGATGTCGAGCGTCGACTTCCGAAACGGACGCGATCGGGAAAATGTTGATTTGACATTTGGGCTGCGGTAATTGACATTTTTTTCCTGAAAGCGTAGATTAATTAAAAAGCAGAAGCGGTTGCTGACAGAATTCAGCGGCGGAAATTAAATGCATTGAAAGGATGAAAAACAAATGGGAAATCTCGGCGCACCTGAATTAATTCTGATCCTTCTTGTGATTGTTGTCTTTTTCGGAGCGAAGAAAATACCGGAGATAGCCCAAGGGTTCGGAAAAGGGATTCGGGAATTTAGGAAAGCGAGCAAAGACATTCAGCAAGATATTGCCGTTGAGGAGTCGAAGTCCATCGCTGGAAAGAAATTGAACTGCCCTTTCTGCAGTTCACCGGTAATTGAAGACGCAAAGTTTTGTCCCACATGCGGAAAATCGCTCGTCGGGATCAACTGCCTCAAGTGCAATACTTTGAATCCGACCGGGAGCAAATTCTGTAAAGAGTGCGGCAGCCAACTCGCCGCCTGATTTGCGTCCCTCAGTCTTGATATGAATCAAAGATAACATGGTTGTTCGTTGCCTATGATTTCCCAAGAGTTTCTCGCAAAAATTCCGATCTTCGAAAAGCTTTCTTCTGCGGACCTGGAAGTGCTGCGAACGCTTTGGCATCCGCGCGATCTGAAGGAGAATGAGGTTTTGTTTCGGAAAGGGGAGAGCGGTTCTTCGATGTACATCATCGAGGAGGGGTCGATAGAGATTTCTGTTCCGGCCCAGGCAGAACAGAAAGATGTTCGGGTCTCTCTCTTGAGCCAGGGGGAATTTTTCGGCGAGCTTTCTCTTGTCGACGGCTTGCCGCGAACTGCAAAAGCAACGGCGACCAGCGACAGCAGGGTTCTCGAAATGATGCGGGATCACTTCATTCAATTCGTGACCGGACGCCCTACGGTGGCAATTTCTATGATCAGCGAGATGGGGAAACGGCTTCGCGCTACGAATGATCTGGTGACAACGCTTGCCTCGAAAAATGTCAACATCGAGATGGAGGAACAGTTAAGCTTTGGAGACAAACTGGCCGACAAAGTCGCCGATTTCGTCGGATCCTGGACATTCGTGATCTATTTTTTTGTAGCACTTCTTCTCTGGATTCTTTTGAACGTAATTGAATTGGCGTTCAAGCCTTTCGACGCATATCCGTTCGTCTTTCTTAATCTCATTCTTGCAGTAGTTGCCTCTCTCCAGGCCCCGTTGATTATGATGAGTCAGAATCGCGCGCAAAAACAAGATCGATTGAAGGCAGACCTCGATTACCAGGTCAGTCTAAAATCAGAGTTGATGCTTCAGCAGCTGCATGTGAAGACGGATGAAATGCGGGCTCTTGAATTCCAAACGATGGAAGACATTTTGAAAAAAGAACTAGCGTATATCAGACGTCAACTGCAAGAGATACACAACCTCCCCGGCTCTCTTCCGCCTCAATCCCAATAAGAGATTTACGCCTCCGTTGTACGCCAAACATTGCTTTCGGTAATAAGCAAACCTTCGTGCCTAAAGGCAGATGATGGGTCAGTTAAGCTTTTCCAGAGTTTGAGTCGACGCCGTGATCGTCATATCATACGATGGAAATGTTCCATCGCTTAGAACTACTTTACCGACACCATGAAGTACTAGCGCGGTTTCCGTGCCAGCCGTCTTGATCGTGTATGTTCCGTTTGCATTGTCCGTAAATGCCGTTGTTGCAAGCTGGGCTAGCCCTGTCTCGTCCGCCGTGAGAGCAGTAAAAGTGTTGCCGCCGCCGCCCAACGTGGTCGGCTTGGTATAATATTGCTGTGCCTTGATAGCGAGCTTTTTTAAGTCTCCGATGACTGCGGCTCTGTTATGGTCGACGGCATTATCTTGAAACATTGCGATACTGACGATTACTGCAATACCTACGACAATGACGCCTAAAATGATAAGCAGAATTTGTTGTTGTCCCATGGATAAAACCGCCTACGAAATCAAAGTACGTTCATGACTGGGGCGACCTGTTCTGTCGTGTCAATAAGGAAGAATCGCGAAAATATTTCTTCTCATTTTCGGTCACCGAATATTTAGTGATGTGGATTAGTGCGATGTTGAATTTGTAATCCATCCGATCGCGACAATATAAAACCAACTAAGTGTAATTCGCACACATTGAATAGGCAATACCATTTTTCAGGTATTTTAAGAATAGCTCCAATTCGCTGCCGGGTATCGCATCCCCAACCGATTAAAGCTTAATCACCCTACAAAACGCAAAAAGCCCTCATCTTCGCGTTTGCGAATCCGAGGGCTGACCTTCTTCACTGTATCTCCTGCCCGTTACCCCGGGCAAACTCATTGAAAAAATGTAATGGTAATCGCGGGAAGAAACAAGCGAAAAAAAGGACAATTTTTTCTTGACTTCGTACTAGGGCCGACTACGATATTAAATCTTGTAATATAGCCGCAGAGAAGTTTTTGTCAAGAATACTAAGAAATCTTCGTATCCTTCGCGACCTTTGCTCTGAATTCGTTGTTGAAATATACAATAGTTGTTTTAGGAAGCAGCACTAGTGCCGTTTCTCAAAATAGATTTTGTGTTTTGTAATTTATCGTCATCCTTCGACGCAGCCGCGACGGCTCATCCTGAGCAAGCAGAGCGCGTTTAAGGAGGCCGTCGCGGCTTTGCTCAGGATAAACACGTTTATAAAAATACAAGATTATTTTTTTAGAAGCAGCACTAGTAGGGGATAAGCTCAACCGATCGATAGTAGACCTCGGCTCCTTCCGATTGCAGGAGAATTTTTCCGCTCGACACGGAGGCATTGATCCCGCAGTTGACAAGGTGCCCGTTGACATAATGTTCCGACTGGTTTCCGGAACATATTATTTCAATAACATTCCATTCTCCGGTTGGATTTTCAAAATTCTGGGTGCGGAAGATGTGTTTCATCCCCCACGCGGTTTCATATTTGTTTGGAGAGTCTATCATCGTTCCAACGCACCAGTAGTCGCCGCAATCGCCTTCCTGCACCTGGCATTCAAAAGACTTCGGCCAGACGACGTCCTTCTCCGCTTCATTGAAATGATAAAGAATACCGCTGTCACGTTTGCCGGTTTCTCGCGGCGGGTATTGCTTCACTCCCCACTTAAAAACCACCCTCAAATAGTAATCGGCAAACGTTTTTTCCGTGCTGATGTAGCCGAAATATTTTCCCTCGATTCGCAAGAGGTTATGATCGATGGAAAAATTATGGTAGGGATCATTATTCTTTCCGAGTGAATCAAGAAACGTATACCAGCCTTTCGTATCGGTTCCGTTGAAAAGCGTGGTGAGGTTGATTTCCCGTATCCAAATATTCCTGTATGAAACTGGGTTACCATGTTCCTGCAGCATCAAAGGAAGTGTGAACGGATGTTTTGCATAGTGCGGCCGGCCGATGTATAATGTTGGGCCCTTGATCTCGGCGTGGTTTTGAATGACCACACCGTTGTGAAGAACAGTGACGTACGCCGGCTTCTTCAGCGTGCTGTCAATGTTGAATCTTGGAGCGGTGTAAATGATATCGTAGGTTTGCCATTCTCCCGGTTTACGGGAGGCGTTGACGAGAGGGATTTGCTGCTTATAGACCGCCCCGGCCTGTCCGTTGGAATACGTTGGATTATTATAGCTGTCCAGAACCTGGACTTCGTACAGACTTTGCAGATAGACTCCGCTATTCCCGCGTCCCTGGCCATCGCCCTCAATCTTCGATGGACTTCTCCATTCGAGGTGAAGCTGGCAGTCGGCAAAAGTTCTTTTTGTTTGAATAGACCCGCTTCCCGGTTTGACGGTAAGTATGCCGTCGCGTACTTCCCAGCCTGCCTTCTCGCCTTTTTCATTTGTCCATTCATCGAGATTGCGTCCGTCGAAAAGAATTATGGCGTCGGAAGGCGGTTCACCTGTTTTTCCAGGAGTAACAGTGGCCGGTACCGGATCCCAAATCTCAGTCAATTTTGGATCGTCCTGTGAAAAAAGAATCCAAGGCGCCAAGAAAACGATAAAAAAGTATGATAGAAAAATCTTCATGCCGTTAATATTCTCCTCTGGTCGGTTTATCTGGAATACTGATTATTCAATGGTTTTTTGAGATAGGGAACTAGCGCCGTGTCCGCTATTATATTTTGCATTGATACCGCAAAGGACGCTATGGTGGTAAAGAAGTCTTCGTCAACAATACTAAGAAATCCTATCGTCGTTAGCGATCTTTGCGGTGAATGAGTTGTTGGAAAATACAATATTTATGTTGAGAAACGGACTAGGTGAGATAGTCTCCTTTCATGGAACTGTAGAAAAAGTTGGAAAAGTCTCGCTTCAACCGGTGTCGTGGATACACGCCGGTTAATGATTCTCTGTGTTCTATCGCAGAAGAGCGATGTTGTCGAATTTCAAGATTATTTTGGGAGAGTTGACTGATTCGATGTCGATACTCTTGTCTGCGCTGTACTTATAGTACAGGCTTCCAACGATTGTACCGGAGAATGTGACCATGTCCCCAATGTGAAGGTGGAAGACCTGCTGATAAACTTTTGTTCCTTTTGTCAAAATAGAGTTCTCGTTCCACAAGGGCCAACGCTGATAATGAGTTTGGTAGAAAATAGGAAAACCGCCAGCGTCGCTTGCTATCCTCACGAAAGCCCAAGCGCCTTTGTTCTCGCTGCTGATATCAACAACTTTACCGACCCAGTTATTCAGTTGAAATTTTCTTTCTTTGAAAAACTTTGTCCTGACCTTATCGCATTCGTTGGCTATCGCGAATTGTTGGATAGAATTCTTTGCTGGGATTAATTGGTTCCGAAAGTGGAGATTAATCTGATGAAAAAGGATTTGTTCTGCGGGATACTGAACCACGGTGACCGGCTGTGCTATCGGCTCTTCCTCGGTTGTTTCAGAAGTTATTTTCTTATCAGCCTTGTGCTTATTGCATGATGAGATCGAGATGAAGAGCAAGATAATCACAAGTGGAAAAAGGAAGCGATTCGTCGGATTCATTTGTCGAAACACCTTTCTTGCGTTTGCAAACAGCATCTGACGGGCGTATCATTTGCCAATCAGTAAAACCAGAATGGATGACTAAAAAGGATCCTTTGTTCCCAAGTGCTTCGAGTGACCTAACAATGAGAACAATCATATTCACAACCATCATGATCTGCGGGTAAGACGGGCGACAATGTTTATCCTTCCCGGGTTCATTCCCAATGAGGCCGGATCCTAATGCACCTTGTCAACGAAGGCTACGCTTAGCGTTATGCTGATGTAAATGATGCCGGCAAAAAATGCGAGAAGGCTCCATTTATTTGATTGGGAAATCTTTCCCGCCCTGAAGAGCAGATAGCCAATCAATAGATTAGCAAGTGCCCACAGAACGTTGACCATTGGAGATGATAATCCTTTTCCGGGCGGGTTTGCGAAGGGAGTCGGAAAACTATCGCCTGATATGCCATGCACAAAATGCGGAACCGTGTTTGTCAAGAAGAGACCGGCAAAAAAGCACGCAATGTAGTGATACCATTTCATAATGCTCTCCAGGAAAGTATTTGTTTAGCGCTGCCCGGAGAATCAAAGGCAAACCGACAAAAAAAGATAGTCAACTAAATGCCAAAAACCCCCATGATCGGGTAGCGAATCAGGAGGTTTCAACCCTTTGTCCCCGAATCGGCGCAACAATGGCAAGAATGTACCAGTAATCGATTGGAGAGTCAAGGCAAAAAAATTATGTGTTCAACACGGGCCGGTCGGGGGAGAGGTCTCACACAAACAGGTAGAAGAGAGACGGTCGTAAGCCAAAAACAATTCAGTTACAGAATGACGCGCAGAACATCATTGTCCTGCTTATTACCTGGGTCTATCCGATAATCCGTAGGATTGGTTGAATGCTTTTCCGGCGTATGCGCTTGGTTCTTATCTACCCGGGTCAGCCGTTCAATTTGTCTGCGGAAAACATCCTAAAAAAATTATTGGATTCAATCCTTGCCTTCGGCATGAAGGTTCAATATCTTTAAGAATAGATTAAAGCTACTTTTCATCCACCAGATCAAGATGAATGACAAGTAGTTGCTGAAGTGCTTTCATTGAGGTCAGTTTTTACAGATAATTTTCGGCGGCAATCTGTAGAAATGCAGAAAATAACCGGTTTTCCCCGCCCTTGTAGTTCAACAGGATAGAACGGGAGTTTCCTAAACTTCTAATCGCAGTTCGAGTCTGCGCGAGGGCACAGGCCAAAGAGGGAGAAGAGTAGTTTTCTCCGATGTTCCGCGGCACTGATTTGCCGTGAACCTTCGTATTGCAGATCTCACTGCATAAAATGGCTGATGCTTATTTCTCCCCGTTCCGTCTCATGAATTAGACATAATTACTTTTTCAATGACCCTAAAGGAAGTACTATTTTTCCGTACACTTCATTCAGCACTTGCGCTATTCCCGTATACATTGCTGAAAGGCCGCACGCTATCCCTTCGAACCCCGTGAATTGTTTGAGTGGGACACTGTCTGTCGCGTCGCCCATGGCAAGGAGAAAGAAGAGAATCGTCAGCGTCCCAAAGACGACTTGCAATGCCCGGGATAATTTAAGTGTGCCGACAAACATGAACAGCGTGAAAACTCCCCATGACGACAGGAAACAAATCATCCCCGTTTTCGAAGTAGCTTCTCCTAAACCCAATTTTGGCATGACAATAAGTGCAACTAAAATAAGCCAGAAAAATCCGTAGGATGAAAATGCTGTCATTCCAAAAGTGTTATTCTTCTTCCATTCCATTGCACCTGCTATAATCTGAGCGATTCCCCCGTAGAAGATTCCCATTGCCAGGATCATCGAATTGAATTCATAGAATCCTGCATTATGGATATTTAACAAGACAGTCGTCATTCCAAATGCAAGCAATCCAAGTGGCGCCGGGTTACCCGTTGTGTCCATTACTTCATAGCGTGCTGCGTCGCTCATGGATATGTCCTTTCAATGGTTGAAAAAGATTGTATATGAAGAATTGTTTTCAGTTTTTCGCTCTCTTGATGATAATCATTTCCGGGGATTTGACGGCGATTGTTTTCCCAAAACCGGAGCAATGATGAGCCCTAAAATTTCTGGAGTTGAAGGGTCCCGTTCTAAATATGGGTATCGTTCCCCGCCCCGGTAATTCACCGAGTACGTTTTGAAAAATTCGCCGTTTGCCGCAAGCAGGTCAAGCGGCAGCGGAGAACCTTTACCGAGCTTTAGAGCGTCGCGGACAATATCTTTCGAGTATTTCCTTCCGTTCACCGCGATCAGCTTCATGCCGGGGGCAAGCCCAGATTTGAACGCGGGCGTTTCAGGAATAACGTCGAGAATTGTTCCGTCTTCCTCGGCAAGAATACCGAGAGAAAAACGAAGGTCGGTTACCTTCTTTGATTCCTCGACGGATTTTAGCATTTCATTCATGGTATCTCGGTAAACCAATTTCCAGCCGCTTTTTTCGATTCCACCCAGCGGAACATGGGGGGCGAGTGATTGCAGTCGTGTCGTAAAGAATGTCTTCCAATCGTACGGCGCAACCTCGTTCATCACCGCCACGACATCTTCAAAGACGTATGGTTTGACTTCGGGTCCGTTATTTTTTCCCCCGTGAAAGATTTTACAGAAATCATCAAGCGACTTACTGCCGTCTGTTAGTTGTCTGATTTTTACGTCCGCCTCCAGCCAGATGAGGTATCCTTCGTCATAGAAATCAACATCCCTCCGCCAGGAGTCCCAATCGGATCTTGTATTGTAGAGAATCTGTGCTTCATCGTTCGCATCCTGCAACGGACGCCATGTCCGGCCAGGACGATTATCCATCATTGCTGCTACAAGCGCAAGATCCTCTCGAAATTCTTCCTGAGAAAGTAAGCCGGAGCGGGCAGTGAGAATTGCGCCCAAATACTCCGTGAGTCCTTCGTATACCCAGAGGAGGTCATCTTTCATGGGGGTTGAATAATCTCCTGTTGCAAGTCCTAATGGACGGCGATACTTGCCGTTCCACGAGTGGACAAATTCGTGCGGCAGCAATCCTGCTCTTGCCCTGCGGAGATCATCGTCAATCAAAGACCGTTCTGCAACCCGGTCATCGCTGCTCTGATGATGCTCAAGGCCAAAATGAGCGACCTGGTCGCTCAGCGTGTAAAGGAAATCATAATGGCTGTAATGATGCGACCCGAAGAGTGCGTTTGCTTCGGTCACCAGATTTTTACAGGCGGCAACCTGTTCCGGACTAATCTCGAGCGCAGCTTCGTTGTCGCTGATAATGTCGAGGAAGTGGGGAATACCCGAGGGCGGTGTTATATCAACCCGGCGCAGATGAGTGCCAGTGAGGAGGGGTGAATCGATAAGCATCGTCAACGAAACCGGAGCGAACGTAATCGAATTATTCAATTCGCTCTTCACGGTGAGCGCCGAGATATTCTTCCAGCCGGCGGGCACCGTCAGGTTTGGAGTGACGATGATATCATCCGGCTTGTGTGACATTGGATAGACGACTACCTGATTCCAGCTTAGCACGAGAAGCTGGGCAGTTGAGGAGGCTCCTGAGGAAAAACCTTCCGCCTGCGGAGGAAGAATGAAATCAAATGAAAGGTCGAGCCGGTCGACTCCCGGCGGAACTTCGCAGTGAATGGCAAACATTTCCTCAAGATCCCGCCGCCAAGAAATTGCTTTCCCGCCCGCTGTAATTTTCAGGCCCGCCATGTCGATCACGGGACCGGTCGGTCCGTGTTCCCCTGGAATCCATTTCGGATAAAAAAGCGTCACATGTCCGGGGTGGACTGAAATTGTTTCGCGCGAGTGCAAGATTTTTCTCGGCGCTTCTGTCGCATCGACGGAAAGGGTTATGAATGATTGCTCTGTCTGCGAGAAAATTATTTGCAGTGGAAGCAGCAGCAACGCGGTCAAAAGTTTTGCACGGAAGGAAATAAATTGTAAGGTCATTTTTGTCTCTTTAATCTTTCTAAAATGAAGCACGGTGATTTTGGATTGAGTTATGAAACCTCATCTGCAATTTGCCATAAGAAAAATAGTTTACAAATTAACGGGTCACGTCAGTTCTGAGATTCAGGCATATTCCGGTTGAGGAGAATTGGAGGAAGGAGTGTGCTTCTGCAGCGAATACTCCAAATCTCCGGTGGGCGTCGTTTATATACCAAATAAAATAATTAGTTGCAAGTGGCGGGAGATTCAGGAACATATCTAGCAAATTGCCTCACGTAAGACCTGTCCGATTTCTTAAGGTATTCGGATCGCTTGAATCTGACCCTGCCATGAACGGCAAAGCCCCGTCGTTGGACAGGGCTTTAAAAAAAGTGAACTATTTGCACCGATAGTGGCGTGCTCTCAAACCGCCACAACGATGAACTACTTAATAACCATCAGCTTCTTTGTTTCGCTGAATTTCCCCGCTTGCATCCGGTAAAAGTAGACGCCGCTCGGCAAGTCGGACGCAACGAAAACCGCAGAATGAAATCCGGCACTTTCGCGGCCGTTCACCAGCGTTCTTATTTCTTTGCCGATTACACTATACACCTTCAATGTTACCATGCTGTTTACCGGTAACTGATAACTGATGACTGTTGTCGGATTGAAGGGGTTGGGATAGTTCTGCGAAACGCCGAATTTGTCTGGAATGCCGGTGCCGTTTGCTTTGACTCCTGTTAGAGTTAAATGTACTTCGTTCGAGTATACAGAGGCAACGTCTGAGTTATATGCGCGAACGCGGAAAAAATATTCATTTCCCGGCACTCCCGTTGAGTCCGTAAAGGCGGTCACATTGGAACTCACAGAATCTATCACTGCATACGTTCCGGCAGAACCAAGTTTTCTCTCGATATAATATCCAAGTTCACTGCTCGAATTATCCTGCCATGTCAACTGAATTGCCGCTCCTTCCAATTGAACGGCGTTCAGGTACGTTGGCGGCTGCATCGGCGTGACCGCGTTCGTAACATTAGAGGGGGCTGAATTGCCGCCGCCGTTTGAAGCATAGATACGGTAGAAGTATTTCGTCCCGTCATATACTCCAATGTCGGAGAAAGAAACGCTATCTGCGGCGGTGTATGCTATTGTCGACCATGTCAAGGTGGTTTCTGTTCTCCTCTGTACAGTATAGCCGGTTTCATTCGTCGCGTTGTCATGCCAGGTGAGATCGATTCTGTTAGAATTTATCGCAACGGCATTAAGGCTGGTCGGCGCAGCGGGGAGGCCGACAGGTGAAGCCGTAATGCTGCCGTTAACTGCGAGGACTCTGGGATGCCCTTCGTTAAGAACAAATTGTTGGAACATTATGTTTGATGTCCTTCCTGCCGTAGCGTACGGCGGAACGACAAAACGCAATTTGCAAACGACGCCCGGCGATGCGAGATTTGCAGTCGCCGCCGCCGCAAAAATAATTTGTGTGCCGGAGATATTGGAGCTGTATAACCAGCCGCTTGTAATGGATCCACTATTTGAAATTGAGAGCAGATGGACTACTGTTGAATCAAAAGTCACTGTTGCTTGCAAGCTTTGAACATGCATCCCAAGGGTTATTGGCGAGAGGGAAATTGACAAATCCACACTATCACCAATTACGCCTATCGTGTCGCTCATTGAGGCGCGCGTATCATAGATCTGAATTGTATCCGAAACACCGTTTCCTCCATACACATCGACTGCATGAACAAGTATTGATCCTCCCTTTAAGGCTGTCAGCAATCCGCCAGTATTTATTGAAGCGACCGTTGAATCGCTTGTGGTCCATGAGTATGGGGATGTACCGCCGGCTGCAGCGAACTGCAAAGTGTCTCCTGCGATCAGATTTCCCGACGAAGGAGAAACGTTCAGGTTTGCAAGATTAATCGTTTGAAAATTGCCGCTTGCAGAATCCCCCTGGATAATTTCATTGAAGATAATGTTGGCCGGGTACACCGCTGATGCGCCTGAGTTTGTTTTTGATACCTTAAACTGGAGATATACAAGCACTCCGCTGCCGCCTAATGGCGTAACTCCGGCGAAAGATATGCTCAACAATCCATTGGCGCTATTGTTAAAAGCCGAAGCAGGATATGAGGCAAGAAGAGTTCCAGCCTGGTCGACTCCGACCGGAGTCAGGATGTTTTGGTTAAACTGAATTTGAAAATATCCGGAAGTTACATTCAGTCCGGTCAAATTGCTTGCGTAGATCGGCAGATTGAAAATCTGACCTTGCATATACGATGTGTCTCGGACGGATAACCGGAAAGGCCTTATTTCAATATTTCCGCTTATCGTATCAATCGTACCGTCAGCATCGTTCGCCACAACTCTGGTCAATCCCGTGTGTGTTGCAGTCAATAGTCCGTTGGAATCTATCGAAGCGACGGAGAGATTTGTCAGGGACCAATGAAAGGGGGCGACTCCTCCAGAAACACCAAATTGCTGTTGATCGCCTACGGTCAGTAAAATGCTTGCAGGGTAAACATAGATTGAGGGAGCTGATTGGATGTTCATATTTCCGTTGTGCAACTCAACCGGGGGGTCTCCTTCATTCAAAAAATTGTATGAAGATCCTCCCGAAAAAGAAAGAGTTGGATTTCCGGAGTTAAGGAGTTTAAATCGCACATAGATCAATACTCCCGTGCCGGTAAGCGGCAAGGATCCTGCCGATGCAACGATCAATGTGCCGGGTGCTGTAACGTTATAGTTCACTTGGCCTAGCTGCTGGCTTATACTGCCGGACGCGATTACGCTGTCGAAGGTCATAAAAAATGTATTGTAGCTCAATTGAATCTGGTATGCCGTTACACCTTTTCCGGTAAGCGTTGTTTCAACGTAAATAGGAACTGTGAACTTTGTTCCGCTAACAACGCTCGTGTCATGAATAGACAGTAACACTTGTGCTGTCGCCGATGACGAATACATCAGCAGCAGAAGGAGCAGCGTTATACACTTTATAGTTCTAACCATGGGACACCTTTTGGTTGTCAAAGAAGCGCGCGTCGACAGAAACGGCGCGCGCGACACTCTGTGGTTGATCACTTCAGTAGCAAGAGTTTCTTTACTTGAACAAACTTCCCGGCGGCGATTCTATAGAAATAAACGCCGCTGCTTATGTGCACACCGGAATTATTTATTCCGTTCCAGACAACTTTATACACGCCGGCATTTTGATTCCCGTCAATCAGTGTCTTCACTATTTGTCCGGTTGTATTGTAGATTATTAACTGGACGTGCGTATTGTCCTCGGGAATTTGATACCCGATCGTTGTCGACGGATTGAACGGATTCGGGTAATTCTGATCGAGCGCATAGGTTGTAGGTTTGCCGATCACCTTGATCGCTCCGGCGGAGGCATGACTTGTCATGTCGCTTTCGTTTGCCAGGAATTTTTCTATTTCGATTTTTGCATCGATAGTGCCGCGAACGTCGTTGGAAATTCTGAATGCTGCATAGGCAACCGTTCCGTTATTCTTTATCAGGTTTGAACCTGCGAGCGCGATCCTCGCCCTTCCTGTCGTCTTGTCGTTAAACGATTCGATAGAGAGGCCGGAAGCAATTTCGCCGGTTGCAGCCTTCAGGAAAGTAAAAATGGAGGGGTCGTATTTCAGCGTGATTTCGCTCGACACAACACCGCCAACGTTCTGAAGGTTTAGCGCAATCACCAAAGAGTCCCCTCTTTTGACCGTAGCGCCTTCAACGGATAACTGAACGTTCGAAACTTTCTGCAATGCGAAAACTTCTTTGTTGGATTGAGTAAGCCGCTTCGTCCCGCTGCTGGCTTCACTCGGGAATGACGTGATCAATCCGACGACATATTGCAATACCAGAGATGCGTCGTACGCCGTGATTCCCATTTCACCGCTGACATCTGCCACCCTCTGCTGAAGTGCGTTCAATGTGTCGCCGCTGGGATTGACGACGTACTTGAGGATGAGAGAAGCATCGTACGCCTGGATGTAACCGTTGAGGCTGACGTCACCGGCAATCGGGTTCGACGTACCGCTTCCAAGATACGGAACGAAGTTGACGGAATCGGTCACAGTTTGACCGGTGCCTCCCGGATTACTGCCGTTGGTGGGTCCGGAGCTTTTTCCCCACCAGTTCCACCGAGCATCGATGTCGAAGGACTTGTTGTAATTGTTTATTCCGTTGTCCGTGTTGTCATAAATGTCACAATAGTTTACCACCGGATCCGAAGATCCGAAGGCGGTGATACCGTTGCCGTTATTCGTCAACGAGCTGTACGTGATGGTCGGGCTGGCATTTGTGGTCGTGATGGCCGATCCATACATGTACACGTTATTAATCCATGTTTGATATATACCCGCATACTTTATTGCGCAATGGGCAAGGGTACAATAAGTATCCAGCGACTGATCGGCGAATGATATTCCGTTCCAGCCTTGGTAGTTATACGAATAGTTGCCGTTCCAGTATATATCGGAAGGATGTGAGGCTACACTGTCTGCATTTGTATCGCCGCCATAGAAATCGTCTCGTATGTCTGTAAAGACGATCGTGCTGTCGGCTGTAGATCCGCCGACTGCGATCAGACCCTTATTGATAGTGATGCCGCTGTAGGGTGTGAACTTCAAAATGACTCCCGGTTCAATAGTGAGGACCGCATTGCTTCCTACGGTATAGTTGCTGAAAAAATATGGAATATTATGAATGCCGCCGAAGTTCTTCTTCGCGAGCGTCACGTCCGACGAAAGAGTTTCGGTCATCACTCCAATCGCTTTGTACGTCGATCCGCAAATTGAATCAGATTGCGCCGAACGCGGATACGACACGAGAGAAATTTGCATTGGGGCGAACACCAGATTTCTGAACAGGCACGAATCAATGGCCGGGGTGGATACACTGTTCAAATACACTCCCCAGTTATCTCTGTCGAATGTGCAATGAGTAATGGCGGGGGCCGCCTGCTGGAATGCAAGACCCGCATCGCTAAAACGAAAGATGGCATAGCGTACCGAACAAATGCTGTCCACGCTTACATCGTTAAACGCTATCCTGCTGAGGCTCTGAATAGATGGCTGTGTTGCTGACCCGTCGCCGTTTGTGTCGCGGGGGTTACCGTATGCATCATCTGCCGGATCGGTGAAGACGTCTGGTTGAGAAGATGTGCCTTGAATTTCCAGACCGCCATTGACAACCCATTGTCCGCCCTTGAATGTCAATCCGGCCGGAATCGTTATCGTCGTCCCGGTATTGATCGTACATGTCGCAAAACCGAAATACGTAATATTGGTGTATCCTGCAAAATTTCGTATGGGCACCGTTGCATCGAACGAATACGTCTCGGGCACCACGCCGAGCGCCATGTAACCGATGTTAAGAGCACTGTCCGCTCCAAATGTGGGATTCGAGAACATGCTCATCGCGATCGGTGTAGATTTGACGTTGTAGATCTTGCAGTTCGTAAATGTGGGATGCGCGCTCCCAAATACTCCAAGGCCGGTCGTGGTCGATTGTTCAAGCGTGCAGTGATCGATATTCACGCGTGAGTCGTAGACTCTGAGCAATGCCCACTTGTAGGTCCAATCTCCCGACAGTCTAAACGGGAATTCGCCCCCATAACGTAAAGTGCAATACTGAACTGAATTGAGGCTGTCTAAATTTGATGCAGTAAAATCGATAGAGCTCCAATCGCCCGGTTCGGAAACGCTTGAGTTGCCGTCGTTGTTGGTATCCCCTCCATTTGAGTCGTCTTTGAAAGACGTGAAAACAATAGGATGAGCGGCAGTACCGTTAGCAACAAGTGCACCCTGCACGGTAATCGCATACGCGTAGTACCAATTATAGATAAACTTGATAACGACACCCGGTTGAATGGTCAGGACGGCGCCCGGGGCAACCGTAAGCTGGTCGATGATGTACGCAACGTTAGAAATGCCGGCAATGCTCCTTGTGGCCAGGGTAGCGCTTGAAGAAAGAGTCCCTTCGAGTATTCTGATCCCGCTGCTCAGATTTGCAGTAAATGTAATATTTGAAAAAGCCGGGTTTGACAGAAGAGACATCGCGATAGGATCCGATTTGCAGTTCTTTATTGAGACAGTATTCACTACCGGTGTTGAGCTGTTCTCGCATCTCAAACCGAAGTTGTAAGAATCCGAGAGCGTGCAATTGGAAATTGTACCGCCGGCATCGGTAAAGGTCACAAGGCCCCATGCGGCCCAGTTTGTGTTCGGCGCATTAGAAGTATTTCCGCCGAACTTCACTACGCAGCTGTCTAGCAAACAGAATGCATCGTCGCTTGTCCCCTGAAATCGGATGGTACTCCAATCTCCCGGTCCCGGAAATGTTCCGGCGCCGTCGCCGTTTGTATCATACGGATTGCCGACATTGTCATCCTTCAAAGAAGTGAACGTCACTTTCCCGCCGGCCGCAGTTCCTTTGGCTCTGAATCCGCCGTTGACATATATTCCAGGTCCGCCCGATTTTATGACGACCCCCGGAGCCACCGTGACGTATACGCCCGAATTGATAGTGATGTCTCCCAACAGCACATATGTAATGTTGGCGATGCCAGCGACTGTTCTCTGTGGGATGGTTCCATTTGCGACAACATTTTCGCCGATGAGACCAAGTCCCATCCAGGCATCGTTCGTAAAAGTATTGCCGACGAAGGTGGGATTGGCGGAAGTGGAGATTGCTATGGGCGTATATATTGTATTAAAAATGGAATTATTGTTAATATGCGGATTGGATGACAAGGCGGCATAGATGCCGTATTGTGCATTTCCAATTTGGCAATTCGAAATCGTCGGACTTGCGTTAAGTATTGTAATTTCACCGGTATGGTAGTTGGTGCCGTTGTATTGGTAGGTATAATACGGCTCCAATTGAGCATACGTTATTCTGCAATAATTCAACACCGAGGTAGAATCGCTGCCGGGCTCGAAGACAATTCCGGACCAGTCTCCAACCTGAGTGTGCGTTGAGCTCCCGTCTTTGTTTGTGTCATATGGATTTCCATATGCATCATCTTTTACCGACGTAAAGACGATCATGCTGTCCGCTGTTGCATTGGCCACGAGCTTTCCCTGAACCGCGATGTGATGGTCATAGGAGTATGCTTTAATAACTATTCCCTTATTAATGGTCAATGTTATTCCTGAGGGAACCGTGACTGTCCCTAGCAAAAGATATGTAATATTCACTTTACTCGTTACAGACCTGATGGGCAGTACCGCGTTAGCGGAAAGAGTTTCGCCGATCAATCCAATCGCGTCGTACGTATTGTCGGAAAAAGACAGCGTGTTGTTGCTAAAGATCGGATTTGCAGAAAACGACATGGCGATCGGAACGAGTTCGCTGGATCCGATCGTGTTGTTGGAAAATAACGGGCTTGATGTCCCTTGGATCATTGCGCCAAAATGATTGTTGGCCATAGTGCAGTGATCGACCACAGGGTTCGCATTGTACATTGTGACGCCGCCAATTCCTCCGTTACCTGCAAAACTGATGGAACAGTATTTCATTGCGCAAAGGGAATCAACACTCTGATCTTCAAATACCACGCCTCCCCAATCGTTCACCGCCGCCGCGGTTGTTGTTCCGTCGCCGTTGGTATCTCCGTCAAGATTGTCGTCCCGGTATGATGTGAAACTAATGGTATTGCTCGTTGATCCCACTGCCGCAAGGGCGCCATCGACGTACAAATGAACGCCGAGGCCGAATTTCAACACATTACCTGCGCACACTGTTACGGTAGCGCCGTTCATCACATAAAAATTCGTCATGAAAACGTATGGTATTGCTGCCGTATCCAGCACCATGGTTCCGCTGTTGCTGATACTCACATCTATACCATTATTCGCATTGGACGTAAAGTCGTTAATCCCGTTAAATGACAAGGCGGCCGTGCTGCTGCCCAGCCATATCGGCCAAGCGCAAAACGAAATGCTCGAAGAAGTAACGTTGGTCGCAGAGTTGCCGTTCAACGAAAGTCCATTTCCAGTGGCATTGGTAAGAGTGGAATTTGCTATGAGCAGACTTCCTCCGTCAATCCTGATGCAGTCTTTGCTCGAATTCGAAAAAGAGCTGCCATGCGACGACGCATTGCCGTTATAGATATAGAGATCCGCGGCGACACTTCCGGAATACTTGATCTGACATGTATCGATCAAGGCCGTGCCAGCACCGCTGTAATTTCCGATCTGAATCCCGCCCCAATCACCCCTTTGCGGGGATCCGGACGATGTGTCTTTGGTTGATGTGAATGTCGCCCAACGTGCATGTAAGTGCCCCGCGACGTAAAGGCTGGTATTCGATTGAAACCGTACCGTGACCCCCGAGTCCACTGTCAGGGTATGCGGTGCATTTACCACCACATCTCCGGTGACGATATATGGATTGCCTGCTACCGTTAAGACTGAATCCGTCGCAATGGTCCCGGACAAATTTGTCTGTGAAATCGCTATTCCTCCGAAGAGGAAAAGCAGAGCGGTCATAGAAAAAATGCGCATGGTATACTCCTTTTCTTGCAAAACTGCGGGCATCGTAAGAGCGAGTGTTCGATGCGGTTGCCCGCTTATTTCATTTGGTACATCTTTGTTTGATTCGAAAAATCTTTAGACGGGATCATCAGCCGATGAGAGGGAGGCAGTTGCGATGGTTATCGAGGGATTGAACGAATTCGGGCGACGTTGCTGAAGAATATTCTCTTTGAACCGCAGTAACTTATGTTCTATTAAACAAGTGGGTGATTGCCATTCAGCTCAACTGCATTTCCGGTCGTTGAATTGCGAGAATATTGGCTGTATACTGAATCGTTCTAATTTGCATGTCTTCAAGTCAAGCGTAAACGGTCCGGTCGTTCTCCAGGGCGTAATATATTCTTCATGAAAGCTGCTAGTCCGACGAAAGCCAAAAATAGCCTTGATGATCCTTTTAGGGTTCTACAACATGAGAAGTTTCAGAGTTATGGCAAAAGTTCGCGCCATAGTGATTAATATTTTCGTTTGATCCCTTTCTGCTGTTTGCTCGATGGAAAAAACACAATAATTCCTCCTCGAATGCTGACTCGGCAGATATTCTTAACGGAATTGGTGAGACCGAGAAATTGAGTAGTGTCATAAAGTGTTCCCAGTCGGAGAGGAGAGGGAAATAAAAATGGAAATCTGAAGCAGGTAGCTGAGAGGGTGTAATGAACATCCTGACTGTAATCAATGTACTGAAAGATAATTTAAGAAGTCAACAACTTTGCAACTTTTTTCCATTATCCTGTGATGCAAAATCGGATGTGATACTCATCATTGCACTACGGTTCAATCGTGTGCCAATCACTTGATTAGCTGCGCCGACTTTTGTATCTTTCATTCCGGGTGTAGTCAGCGAACAATAACTGATATAGCCGCTAATCATTTAGCAAAAGAATTCGGATGCTTCATCTTCATTGTATGAAGAGTGGACCACTCGGTGCGGTTTCCGAAATTCTCTCCTCCAATATCACCAAAGTCATTCTTACGCCATATGCGTTTTTCTAAGGGTTTTTTCCCAACCGTAAAAGAAGTTCCTGCGGATGCTGTTATTCCGAGCCATCAATTAATGCTTCGCGCCGGTCTTATGCGTCCTCTCGGCGCCGGTATCTATTCATTTCTTCCGCTTGGATATGCTGTGATGAAGAAAGTCATTCAGATCATTAGGGAAGAAATGGATGCGATTGGCGGACAGGAATTTTTTCTCCCTGCCTTGAACCCCATAGAGCTTTGGGAGGAGACCGGCAGGGTACAGGCATTCGGCGACACGATGTTTCATGTCAAGAATCGCCCTCTTGTTCTTGCGCCGACACATGAAGAAGTGATTACGTCGATCGCACGGAATCACATCAAATCGTATAAAGACCTTCCGCAGATTTGGTACCAGATACAAACGAAATTTCGGAATGAACCGCGGCCCAAGTCGGGCGTGCTGCGGGGAAGACAATTCCTGATGAAAGATTCTTACAGTCTCGATTCCACATGGCAGGGATTGGACGCGAATTACGACCTTCATGCCGGGGCATACAAGAATATCTATTCCCGGTGCGGCCTGAACTTTTTCGTCGTCGGGGCATCCAGCGGAGCGATGGGGGGAAGCGGTTCGCAGGAGTTTATGGTTGAATCCGATGCAGGCGAAGATACGGTTGCATTGTGCGACCAGTGCCGATATGCAGCCAATGTTGAGGTCGCCGGTTCTGCAGTCCCAAACGCTTCACGGCTTCCTGAGAATAAACCGGTCGAAGAGATCTATACACCAAATATCAAAACAATCGATGAGCTTGCAAAATTTTTGAACGTTGACACGAAACGCTGTGCAAAATCTCTGGTCTATATCAGTGAGGGAAAACCGATCCTCATTTTCATGATGGGAAATGATCAACTCAATGAAACCAAGCTGCGTGCGATACTCAATGCCGACGTTCGCCCTGCCGAGCCCGGCGAATTGTCCGCGCTGACCGGCGCCGATGCAGGCTCTATCGGCCCGATCGGTTTGAAGACAAAATTCAGAATCCTCGCAGACAAACGGCTGGAAGGGGCGAATGCCTTGATCAGCGGAGCGAATAAAAACGATTATCACTTCAGCAATATCGATTTCAACCGCGATGTGACAATCGAAAACTATTTCGACGTGCGAACAGTGGAGAATGGCGAACCGTGTCCCAATTGCGCGAAGCCTCTCCGGATTGTGAAAGGAATTGAAGCAGGGCATATTTTCAAATTGGGAACAAAATACTCGGTAAGCATGAAGGCAAATTTTCTGGACGACCAGGGAAAAGAGCAGCCGATCATTATGGGGAGCTATGGCATCGGTGTTGACCGCATCATTGCATGCCATATTGAACAACATCATGACGACAAAGGAATTATTTGGAGTAAAGCAATCGCTCCGTACGATGTCCATCTCATTTGTGTCAACGTGAACTCCGAATCAGTCAAAGCAAAATCTGACGAGTTATATAGTCAGTTGACGGAACGCAAGATTGCTGTGTTATACGATGACAGGACCAATGTTACGCCGGGATTTAAGTTTAACGACGCCGATTTGCTTGGAATGCCGCTGCAAGTTATCGTCGGTGAAAAGAACCTTAAAAATAATCAAATTGAATTGAAGGATCGTTCAACGGGCAAACGTTGGACGGTGCCTGTAGACGAACTTCTCGCCGAGGCGACCAACTTTCTTCATCAAGGGATAGAAGGAAAGGCATCAGTAACCTGAAAGACGTTTCACCATGCCTTTTGCACCCATTTCATCTTCCTCATGCCGGATTAAAAAATGACGAGCCAATTTAAATTTCTTGTTGGCGGCGAATGGCGTTCTTCCGACGAGAAACTGTACATTGCAAATCCGTTCAACGGAAGTGCGGTGGGTGTGGTATCGATGGCGCATGAAAAAGATCTCGATGACGCTATTCAACATTCGGTCGATGCTTTTTCCGCTATGCGGGAACTTTCGGGATACGAGAGGTCAAAAATTTTATGGCGGATAGCGCAATCAATAGAAAAGCGGCGGCAGGAATTCGCAGAATTGATCACAAATGAATCGGGGAAACCGATTCGCTTTTCAAGCGCCGAGGTTGACAGGGCAATTTCCACTTTTTCTATCGCTTCCGAAGAAGCGACCCGGATCGACGGTGAAGTGATCCAGCTTGACAATACAAGCACCGTGAAGAATCGAAAAGGAATCGTTACACGATTTCCGGTCGGTCCGATTGCTTGCATTTCTCCGTTCAATTTTCCCTTAAACCTCATCGCGCATAAAATCGCGCCTGCTGTCGCCAGCGGGAACAGTTTTATCGTCAAACCGCCGCCGCAAGCTCCTCTGACATCGCTTTTACTCGGTGAATGTCTGCTCGATTCCGGAATTCCAAAGAACGCTGTGAATATTCTTCCCTCCTCTAATACTGATGCGGAATTGCTCGTCACCGATCCGCGCATCGCTATGATGAGTTTTACCGGAAGTGCACGCGTCGGATGGGAACTCAAACAAAAGGCAGGCAAAAAGAAAGTGATACTCGAGCTCGGCGGAAACGCGGCGGTCATCGTCGATAGAAACGCCGACGTCGATCTTGCAGTTGAGCGCTGCGTGCTCGGCGCTTTTGCGTATGCCGGCCAGGTGTGCATCAAAGTTCAAAGAATCTACGTCCACAAGAACGTCTACAAAGAATTCAAAATGAAATTTCTTGAGGTTGCCTCGGACGTTAAAGTCGGGAATCCGTTGGAGGATGACACTATCGTTGGTCCGATGATCACTCTCGCCGAAGCAGAAAGAGTTGAACGGTGGGTGAAAGAAGCGGTCGCCGACGGAGCGAATATTGAATGGGGCGGAAAAAGGAAAGGGTCAATGTTTGAGCCGACCGTAATGAGCGAAGTTACGCCGGAAATGAAAGTTTGCAGCGAGGAAATATTCGGCCCTGTTGTAACATTGCACAGTGCCGACTCGCTTGAGCGCGCTGTTGACGAAGTCAACAATTCACGTTACGGTTTGCAGGCGGGATTTTTTTCGCGCGACATCCATTCCATCATGTTCGCTTACAAACATTTGGATGTGGGAGGAGTGATCGCGAACGATTATCCAACTTTTCGCGTCGACAACATGCCCTACGGCGGAATAAAGGACTCTGGATCCGGCCGGGAAGGTGTGCGGTACGCTATTCAGGAAATGACAGAACCAAAGCTGCTCGTCCTCGAATTTTGAGAGGCTAGATACAAAGAGCTAAAGGCTAGGAGCCGAATCCTAAAACTTCAGACCCAGAACTTAAAAACCCAAAACTCATCCCGTGACTCAATTTATTCATCTGCACAACCACACTCACTACAGTCTGCTTGACGGAGCGACGACTGTTGACTCATTGTTGAACGCAGCGCTGGAACATAACATGCCGGCTGTTGCGCTCACCGACCACGGCGTAATGTCCGGTGCCATCGAATTCTACAAGAAAGCAAAAAAGAAAGGCATTAAGCCGATTATCGGTTCTGAGTTTTACATCGTAACAAAAGGAAGCCGGTTCGACAGAGGACAAATGGCGCAGTCGGACACCCTCAGAGGTGAAGGAAAATCAAAAGGAAGGGGCGTCTACCACCATCTGGTTTTGTTGGCAAAGAATGAAAAAGGGTACAGAAATCTTTTAAAACTCACGACACTTGCCCACACAGAGGGATTTTATTATAAACCAAGAATCGATTTCGAACTGCTTACACAATATCATGAAGGAATTGTTGCACTATCCGCGTGTGCAAATGGCGTGGTCGCGGCACATCTTGTAAGCAATAATTACAGCGAAGCGCGGGATATCGCGATGATGTACAAGAATCTTCTAGAAGACGATTTTTATCTTGAGATTCAGAACCATAACTCCGAAGTCGAAAAGAATGTCCTGGAAGGCATGCCGCGGTTATCGAAAGAGCTGGGGATCAAGCTCATCGCAACCAATGACGTGCATTATATCAAACCGGAACACGCCGTCGCTCATAATATCATGCTGCTCATCCCGGATGCAAGCAGCACAAACATTCCCGATATTTCTAAACTCCGATACGGCACTGATCAAATTTATTTTAAATCGGCAGAGGAGATGGCTGTTCTCTTCAAAGAGTATCCGGAAGCAATAGAGCACACGCTTGAAGTCGCAGAGAAGTGTACGTTGGAGCTGGACCTCAAGACGAATCACATGCCAAAGTTTCCGATTCCGCAGGATGCCGGTGTATCGACGCTTGAAGACTATCTGGATAAGCTTTCAAAGGAAGGGTTGAGAAAGAGGTTTTCCGAAATAACTCCGGCTATTGAAGTGCGGATGAATCATGAACTTGCAGTCATCCGAAAGATGGGTTATGCCGGGTACTTCCTTATTGTCGCCGACTTTATTCGGGCTGCGCGGGAAATGGGCGTAATGGTTGGCCCCGGCCGTGGAAGCGCGGCGGGGAGTATCGTCTCCTACGCTTTGGGGATCACCAATGTCGACCCGTTAAAGTACGATTTGCTTTTCGAGCGTTTTCTTAACCCGGACCGCATCAGCATGCCGGATATCGACGTCGATTTCTCCGATAATAAAAGAGAAAAAGTGATCGACTACGTTCGGAAAAAATACGGCGAGGAATCTGTTTCGCAGATCATCACCTTTGGCACGCTTTCTTCGCGCGCCGTGTTGAAGGACGTCGCCCGCGTTCTCGGCATTCCTCTTTCCGTTGTAGAACCCGTGACCAAGCAAATTCCCGTTACGCAGGGGAAGGTCATGCCCGTTGCCGAAGCGCTTGAAACAGTACCGGAATTGAAATCATTCCGCGACAGCAAAGACCCGAAGATCCAGATGCTCATTCAGGTTTCGAAGGTGCTCGAAGGAATGAACCGCAACGCCTCGACCCACGCAGCTGGAGTCGTGATCGCTCCGGCCGCCATCAGCAATTTTGTGCCGATGTACAAATCGCCCTCCACCGAACTGATGACCCAGTACACGATGAAAGATTTGGAAGATGCCGGTCTGCTTAAGATGGACTTTTTGGGATTGAGGACATTAACTGTGCTTGAGAATGCCCTCGAATTGATTGCGAAGAATCACGGCGTTACGATTTACCTCGATGAATTGCCGGAAGACGATCATAAAACATTTGAATTGTTCCATAAAGGGCAGACGGTCGCAGTCTTCCAATTTGAAAGTTCCGGAATGCAGGACTGGCTTCGAAAATTACGGCCGACCTCAATCAGCGACCTCGTTGCGATGAACGCGCTCTACCGCCCAGGACCAATGGAGAACATCGGCGATTTTATCAAACGAAAACACGGCCTGCAGAAGATCGAATATCTCCATCCAAGACTGGAAGAGACGTTGAGGGAAACATACGGTGTGATCGTGTACCAGGAACAAGTGATGAGGATCGCCAGCGACATCGCAGGGTTCACGCTCGCCGAGGCGGATTTGATGCGGAGAGCCATGGGGAAAAAAGACAAGGCTGCGATGGCAGGACAGAAAAGTAAATTTGTTGACGGGGCGAAAAAGGCGAACGGTATATCGCAAAGGCTGGCCGAGGAAATATACGATTTGATTGAGAAATTTGCGTCGTACGGTTTTAACAAATCGCACAGCGTCGCGTATTCCGTGGTTGCCTACCAGACTGCATATCTGAAAGCGCATTATCCGGCTGAATACATGGCTGCGACGCTTACTTCGGAAATTGGGAACACCGATAAAATCGTATTGCTCATTGATGATTGCCGTAAAATGGGAATCGAAGTTCTGCCTCCGGATGTCAACGAAAGCGAACCCAATTTTTCTGTTTCACAAAACGGAATCCGGTTCGGCATGGCGGGGATCAAAAATGTCGGCGTGAATGCAGTCGAAGCGATGATCCTTGCGCGTTCCGACGGAAAGAAATTCACATCGCTCTTTGAATTCTGCAAAAGCGTGGACCTCCGGGTGGTCAATAAGAAAACGATTGAAAGTTTGATTCTCGCTGGGGCATTCGATTCATTGAACAAAAACCGTGCACAAATGTTGAATGCCGTCGAACAAACCATTGCGGCTGCCCAAAACATCCAGGCACATTCGGAGCAGGGGCAATCGAATCTTTTTGACGGAACGGGGACGAAGGATTCCCCGTTGTTCGCCCCTCTGCTGCCCGCTCTTCAAATGTGGTCTGAATCGGAGAAACTGTCCAATGAAAAGAATGTGTTGGGCTTTTATGTCTCGGGGCATCCGCTGCTAAAATATGAAAACGAAATCAATTCATTTGCAACGCTTCATCTCGGAGATGTTGAGGGAGTGAAAAGCGGTACGGTTCGCGCGGGCGGTATCATCGCTGCCGTGAAGAAGAAAATTGATAAGAACAACCGAACGATGGCTTTTATAACGCTCGAGGATTTTACCGGAAAGGCCGAATGCGTTGTCTTTTCGAGTTTGTATAAAAAGCACGAAGAGCTGCTAAAGACTGAATCAATGGTTTTTGTGGAAGGTAACGGCGAAGTCAGCGGCGACGCGATTAAAATAGTTGCGAGCGATATCATCGCGATGGATAAAGTGCGCGAAAAGTTTGCCAAACGAGTGTTCTTCCTTCTTAATACGGACGAAGTTGATGAACCGAAAATGACAGTACTCCGTCAGGTGATGGAGAAGAACAAGGGGAACTGCAATTGCTATTTCAATGTTATAGGCAAGGAATTCGCAGAGCAACAGGTCTTTGTTTCACGGAAGTATTCAGTGAGCCCGACCGACCAGTTCATGGAAAGTGTCAGGTCGATCTTAGGAAAAAATGCGATAAAAGTATCAGCGTAATTATTCAAAAAGGAGAAGCACATGAAGCCAGTTGAAGTAAACGATGCTAATTTTCAGACTGAAGTGATCAATTCCACGACGCCGGTTTTAGTCGATTTTTGGGCCGCATGGTGCGGTCCGTGCAAAATGATTGCGCCGTACGTGGAAGAGATGGCGACAGAATACGACGGCAAGCTTAAAGTAGGAAAACTTGATGTCGATGCTAATCCTGCCGTTTCGATGCAATACGGAATCCGGAGCATCCCAACGCTGTTGGTTTTTAAAGGAGGGAAGGTTGTCGAACAGATTGTTGGAGCGATGCCGAAACGAAATCTAGTCGAGAAAGTAAGCCGCCATATGTCTTGAGTTGGCGATGCTCAACAAATAAAAAAAGCCTGCACCGCTTCGCGGAACAGGCTTTTTTTATTTCACTGGATGCCGTTCTCAGCCAGCCTTTTTTGGTCCTGGCTTTCTGACGACTAAACCTTTCATCCAAACAAAAAGAATAATAACCAATCCCGCTGCGGCCAGCCAGATCTTATTGATCCATCCGCCCGTGAGCATGACCACAAAGCCCGCAAAGCGAATCCAATCGGACGATTTAGAGGTCATATGCCTTCGGAGATAAGTTCCCAACGCGGAGTCCTTGTATCTTTCCAGGTCAGTTTTCGTGATGAGTACCATCGAAACAACTGTTGAAGGAATAAAGGCAACGCAGACTACGGCGATAAGGTTGTAGTGCAGCCACAGCAAATACACTGAACCAAATCCTGTAATGACATCCGTGAGGAGTTTGACCGGATGTATTTGCTGATATATTTTTTTTTCTTCGAGAGTCACTGGTATGCCGATAGATTAGGTTTATCAGAATCTGTTTTCCCGCTTAGACTTGTCCCACCCACCATCCGGGATCATTGACTTTGAATGCGGTTCTGATCGCATCGTAGAAGGGCTGCGGAAGCGGCCCTTTTTTAATAATTGCTAAGTTCTTTTTTAGATGCTCCGGATTCGCTGTTCCCACAATGCAGGAATGCACGCCTGGCGTAAACGCCGCGAACCGTAAAGCAACTTCCTGCCACTCGAGGCCAAGAGGGTCGACATCCATTGTCTTCCATCGCCACCAATATTCTTCGGCGTAATGGCTTACCGGGCATTCTGTGAAGCGCCAGGGGGCATTCGCAACCGGGCGCTTTGCAATGACACCCAACCCCTTCTCCGTTTCAGCCTGCAGATTATTGTCAATCGCCCGCTGGTCGCAAATATTGAGCGAATGCTCTACGCTCCCGAATCGCCCGCTTCCGATCGACCATTCAAGAGCCTCGTTCTCGCCGGAATATGCCGCCACGCGAATTTTTCCGTCGTGCACACTCTCTTCGAGCGCCCGAAGAGGTTCACCCCATTGCAACGTTCCAATCGGGCAGGAATGAAGATGAACTATGTCAATGTAGTCGGTTCGCAGCAAACGGAGCGCCTCATCGATGCCGGCACGAACACATTCATAGGTCCAGTTTTCAAAACCGGTGACGCCGTAACCGACCTTGGTAGAAAGAACAAAATCTTTTCGCCGATGACTTAAATATTTTCCGATTCTTTCTTCCGACAATCCGTATGCGCGCGCAGTGTCGATCAGCGTAATACCAGAATCGACGACCTGATTCAGAAGCGACTCAGCTTCATTCTCCGAGAAATTCTCACTGCCGATGTGTCCAGCCCCAAATCCCAGCACGGAAACCTTGAGTCCTGTCTTGCCAAAGATTCTTTGTTCCATTGGATTCTTCCTTAATTTCGGATCGTTCCGGCGGCATCGTTGCTATTTTTTTGTCTCTAATATTTTTGACTTATCTCTCGTTCTTGTACTTGTTCAAAATCCTTCTCACCCGTTGCTTGCTTCCATCAGGATTTCCTGCAACGGTGAACCCGGCATTTTTAAACATCGACCGTGTTCCGGTCCAGGAAAATGCGGCGATATAGACGCCGTTCTTATCCGGCTTTGACGGATACCCCTCAGCGATCTCGACGCCTTGCCGCTTCATTACTTTAAGAGCATGCGAGAGCAGAGCTGAAGCTACTCCCATACCGCGGTACGCGCGCGGCACAAAAAAACAAGGGAGAGACCATACTCGCGGCGAGTCGTCGCACTTCAAAGTCGGTGCGCGGTTAAGACGAGGAAAAGAATCCCGCGGCCCGAAGGCACACCAACCGACGGGAATCTTCTTGTTGAATGCTAGGATGGCATGCGTTGAGCCGCTGCGAACGCTCTTACGAAGCCTCGCTTTTGCTTGTGCGCCTTTGACCTCTGACCAGTGCTCACCTTTTTCAATCCTCCATGCCTGACACCAGCATCCCCCGCATGCCCCGTTAGATCCAAAAAGCTGTTCAACTTGGGGCCAGCCTTTCGGGGTCAGTTCTTTTGTGGTAAGAAGCATGCGAATTTGTTCATCTAATGCCAAGCGAGAGCTTTCGGTACGGAAACGCTTTCTATAATGGGATTCAGGAAAAAGACCGGTGGCTTGAAAAAGAAATATCCCGTCCTCCGGCTGCTGATTTCACAGCTATTGAATTCCGAAGAATCACACCTTGGAATATACCCAGGGTTGGAGAAAGGTGCAAATACAGTAGTACATCATTTCAATCTGCCCGTAGGCCAGACATTCCTGTCTGATCTGAGAAACATGAATGTCTGCCATTTCAATAAAAGTTACAAAACCGAGCCATGTTGCAATTGCCGTATCCTGTTTAAAATAATTGAAACTTCCACCGGATTTATTTATATTATCCTTAGAGAATTCAGCAGAAATGAACCATGCAATCCCGGCACCGGGATTTTTTTTGTTCAAATTTCAACGTTACCATTCAAGGAAAAGATGCAGTCCATTACGTATAAGAAACGAACACATACTTGCGGAGAACTGTGTGCTGAACATATCGGCCAAACCGTTACTCTTACTGGGTGGGTTGACCGCCGGCGCGACTTAGGCGGCGTTATTTTCATCGACCTGCGGGACAGGTACGGCAAAACCCAGGTTGTCTTCGGTCCCCAGCACAATCAGGAGGTCTACCAGCTTGCAAAGGATTTACGCAGCGAATATGTCATTTCAGTAACGGGCAAAGTTGAACGCCGCCCGGAAGGCACGAACAATGCGGATCTTTCGACAGGGGAAATCGACATCCTCACGAATGAACTGACGATCCTTAGTAAATCAGAGACCCCGCCGTTTCCAATTGAAGAAAGGGTGGAAGCGAACGAAGACCTTCGGCTGAAATATCGCTATCTCGACCTTCGCCGGGCGCCAATGCAGCAAGCGCTCATGACAAGGCACAAGATGTATCAAATTGCCCGCCGGTATTTTGACGCAAACAAATTCATTGAGGTTGAGACGCCAGTGTTGATGAGAAGCACCCCCGAAGGCGCGCGCGACTATCTTGTACCCAGCCGCGTCCATCCTGGAAAATTTTATGCGCTTCCTCAATCGCCGCAAACGTACAAACAGATCTTGATGGTTGCCGGTTTTGACAGGTATTTTCAGATTGTGAAATGTTTCCGCGATGAAGATTTGCGCGCAGACCGGCAGCCGGAGTTTACGCAAATTGATGTGGAGATGTCTTTTGTCGACGAACCAGATATCCAGGCCATCGTCGAAGGCGTTATCAAGAACTTCTTCGCCGAGATAAAAGGCATTGATGTAACGACTCCTTTTCCCCGCATAACCTACAAAGAGGCAATGGAGAGCTATGGAAGCGACAAACCCGATTTGCGGTTCGAGTTGAAATTTTCAAACTTCAGCGATCTTGTTGCCGGATCCGGGTTCAAAGTGTTTGCTGAGAATGTTGCGAAGGGCGGAGTCGTTGCGGGCTTTACGGTTCCCGGAGGAGCGAGCTACACACGGAATCAAATGGACAATCTTGTCGACTTCACAAAAGCGTTGGGCGCAGGGGGATTGGCATATATCAAAGTGACGGAAAAAGGGGCTGAGTCGGCAATTGAAAAATTTCTCGGCAAGGATCTGTTGACGAAAATCTGCGATCGTGCAGGAGCAAAAACCGGCGATCTCGTCTTGCTCGTCTCCGATCTCTGGCAGAAAACGTACACCATTCTCGGAACACTTCGGACTGAGATGGCAAAGCGGTTGAACATGATCGACGAATCGAAACACAGCCTTCTCTGGGTCGTGGATTTCCCTATGTTCGAATACTCGGAAGAGGAAAAGCGCTACGTCGCGATGCACCATCCATTTACCGCCCCGAAAGTAGAAGACCTTCATTTGTTGGACTCCGATCCATCGAAGGCACGCGCAAGGGCGTACGACCTGGTGCTGAACGGAAATGAAATCGCCGGAGGGTCGATCCGTATTCATACCCCGGAACTTCAAAACAAGGTTTTTGGTTTGCTCGGCATCGAACCGGATGAAGCGAGAGCAAAATTCGGATTTATGCTCGACGCGTTTCGCTACGGCGCACCGCCGCACGGCGGAATTGCCTTTGGCCTCGACCGGATCACCATGCTTCTGACGGGAGTAAAATCTATACGCGATGTCATCGCGTTTCCGAAAACAAGCAGCGGCATGTCGTTGATGGATGATTCACCTTCCGAAGTCGATAAGAAACAATTAGACGAGCTGCATATACGGTTAAAATAATATTTTTAAGAGGCGGATACACGAAGGCGATCAGTTTCTCTCTTCGGCATCTTGGCGGTTCGGATCACAACCGATGAAGCAATCAATCCGTATAGCAAGCGGTCAGGGTTTTTGGGGAGATCTCCAAACTGCACCCGTCGACCAGGTGAGAAACGGACCCGTCGACTATATGATGATGGACTATCTTGCAGAAGTTACGATGTCCATCCTGCAGAAACAAAAGATGAAGGACCCGAACCTCGGGTACGCAAAAGATTTGGTACCGTTGTTTGAGGAGATTCTTCCCGATATCGTAAAGAAGAAAATAACTGTGATCACGAACGGCGGCGGCGTCAATCCGATCGCGTGCCGCAATGCGATCTTCGCGGTGGCCGATAAATTAAGAATCAAAAATCTCAAGGTTGGAGTTGTTCTTGGCGACGATATTCTTGGACAAATTGATGCTCTCGCTGCCCAAGGGATCAAACTTGACAACATGGAGACGGGGGAGAGACTTGAGTCCGTTCGCTCTAACGTTATCAGTGCGAATGTTTACTTTGGCGCCTTCCCGATTGTTGAGGCGTTGCGGCAAGGCGCCCAGATTGTCATTACCGGCAGAACTACCGATACCGGACTTACGCTGGCGCCGATGATCTATGAATTCGGCTGGTCGGATTCCGATTGGGACAAACTCGCAGCCGGGACAGTGGCGGGGCATATTCTGGAATGCGGAGGCCAGACGAGCGGCGGAAATTTTTCAGCGGACTGGAAGTCTGTCCCCGATTTGGCGCATATCGGATTCCCTATTGCTGAGGCCGGCCCTGACGGGACAGTCGTCATAACGAAGCATGACAGGACCGGTGGGCTTGTTTCCAGTGCTTCGGTCAAAGAACAGTTAGTGTATGAGATCGGCGACCCTAAAAACTACATTACTCCCGATTGCATTGCCGACTTCACAACTATTCAGCTGAAAGACACTTCACTCGACCGGGTTGAAGTGAGCGGCGTAAAAGGAAAACCGTCAACCGGGTTCTATAAAGTTTCGATGTCCTATTTTGACGGCTACACTGCATTCGGGACATTGACCTATGCCTGGCCCGACGCGCTCGAGAAAGCGTCGAAAGCGGACCAAATTCTTCGCATCCGGCTTTGCGATCTGCGCTTGAATTTTGATGAAATCAGAACTGAATTTCTCGGTTACGATTCCTGCTTCGGTCCCCTTTCGAAAAACACCGGTACATTGAACGAGGTGGTGATGAGAGTGGGCGTACGGAGCCGCGACAAAGAAGCGGTCAACCGGTTTTCAAAAGAAATTGCGCCGTTGATTCTTACGGGACCGCCTTCGGTCACCGGTTTTGCCGGTGGAAGGCCTAAGCCGAGCGAGGTGATCGCATATTGGCCGGCGTTGATCCCGAAAACAGCGGTGACTCCAAAAGTCATAGTGGAACAACATTGACCATCCAACTTATTCAAATTGCACACGCCCGGTCGGGCGACAAGGGAGACACGGGTAATGTCGGAGTGATTGCTCGTAAGCCGGAATATTATCCTCTCCTTGAAAAATATTTGACTGTTGAGAGAGTCCAAAGCCATTTTGCCGGAATCTGCCGGGGAAAAGTAGAACGCTACGAACTTCCAAACCTGGGAGCGCTGAATTTCCTTCTCCATGAATCGCTCGGCGGCGGCGGAACTCGCTCACTGAAGAACGACGCGCAGGGAAAGACACTCAGCAGCGTTATGCTCCGGATGGAATTGGAAATAACTGAATCGATTTAATTGCAGGACATCCAATGTTTGAAGAATCAAAATCTCAATTGAAATCGTCCATCGAACGCCTCGACAAGCTCCGGGGGTTTCTTTGACCTCGACACAAAAGAGAAAAAAGTTGCAGAACTGCAGGGTAAATCATCGGCATCCGGTTTTTGGAACGATAATGCTGCCGCTCAGAAAGTGCTGCAGGAAATCAATCAGCATAAGCAATGGGTCGATCAGTGGGGAAAGATCAAAACTCTCATTGACGATGCCCGGACGTTGATCGAACTTGCCGAAGAATCAAAAGACGAATCTTACCAGAAAGACATCACCGCAGAAATTTCAGTCATTGCGCAGGCTCTTGCCGACCTTGAGTTCAAAAATATGCTCAGCGGCATCGACGACCATCGAAACGCTATTCTCAATATTCATTCCGGCGCAGGCGGAACGGAATCGCAGGATTGGGCGGACATGCTTCTTCGAATGTACATCCGATGGTGTGAAAATAAAAAATATAAAGTTTCGCTCGTGGACCGGCTTGACGGCGACGGTGCCGGAATCAAGAGCGCGACGATCGAAGTCGTCGGCGATCACGCCTTCGGATATCTGAAAGCGGAAATCGGCGTTCACAGGCTTGTCCGAATTTCACCGTTCGATGCGAACAAACGGCGGCACACTTCATTTGCTTCCGTCTTTGTCTATCCGGAGATTGATGACGACGTCGAAATTGAGATTAATCCGGCGGATGTTGAAATGGACACCTACCGAGCCGGCGGCAAAGGAGGGCAAAACGTCAACAAGGTTGAAACCGCAGTTCGGCTGCGCCATATTCCTTCCGGCGTTGTCGTCGCCTGCCAGGAGGAACGTTCGCAATTTCAAAACAGGGAACGGGCGATGAAAATGCTCAAGTCGCGCCTCTACCAAATACGCCGCGAAGAGGAAGAAGCTCGCTTGGCCGTCATCGAAGGAACGAAAAAGAAAATCGAATGGGGGAGCCAAATCCGGTCATACGTCTTCCATCCTTATAATATGGTAAAAGATCATCGAACGGACGTTGAAACGAGCGACGTTCATGCAGTGATGGACGGCGACCTCGACAAATTCATCAAGGGGTACCTTATGATGTTCGGCGGAAAATAACTCATTTAAAAAAACTCAGCCTCCGATGCCGTACACATCTTTTATAGCCAGACGATATCTAAAACTGGAACGCGGCTCGGGGAAACGAGGATTTATTTCATTTCTCACCTTCATTGCCGTCGCTGGAATTACGCTCGGCGTTGCGGCTCTCATCATTACACTTACCATTCTCGCCGGTTTTGAGCACGAGATCAAAACGAAGGTGACGGGGTTCACAAGCCATATTCAGGTAACGGGATTCCAGAACCAAACCTTTAAAAGCTACGACGCGGCCGCTGAACGAATGCGCAGTTCGATAAGTGAGATTGACTCAGTCTCCCCGTTTGTTTCAAAAGAAGGCATGGTGAGTTTTGGCAGCGATGTGGAAGGCATTCTTGTCAAAGGGGTTGAACCGGCCAATGACCTTACCACTACAAGAAATTATATCATCGAGGGAACGTACGATCTTCGTGCCGGCAAAGGTGAGATCGCGACATGTGTCATCGGAAAAAGGCTCCTCGTCAAATTGCACGCGCAGTGCGGCGATACAATCGCAGTTTTCGGCCTGACCGGCAGCTACTATGAAATGCATCAACCCAAGATTATGCCTTTCATAGTAGCTGGAGTATACGAATCGGGGATGTCGGAATACGACGATGTGTATCTCTTTACTGAGATTTCTGCTGCGCAGGAATTGTTTATGCTCGGCTCCGCCGCCTCCGGCTTTGATGTTATCTTGAAAGATATCGGGACTGCACCGGCAGTCGCTGAAAAAATCCAGGACACGATGGGATACCCCTACTATTCGAGGACTCTTTTTCAGCTCTATAGGAATCTTTTCACGTGGATTGAGCTGCAAAAAAAGCCGGTGCCGATCATTCTCGGTTTAATTATTCTTGTCGCAACAGTAAACATCATCGGAACTCTGCTGATGGTCGTGATGGAAAAGACGAATCAAATAGGAATCCTCAAATCGATGGGGGCTTCTAACGGCGATATCAAGAGGATATTTTTGTTTGAAGGCTTGTTTATAGGATTGACAGGTACCATTCTCGGCGACCTCCTAGCGTTCGGCATTTGCTGGATTCAGCAGACCTTCCACCTCCTTTCCCTCAATTCATCCATTTACTTTATGACACAAGTTCCGATTCTTTTTTATTGGCAGAACTTTGCAGCAGTATCCGCTATCGCGTTCTTGTTATGCCTCGCTGCGGCGTACATTCCTTCGGCGATCGCGGCCCGGTTGGATCCAATTCGTTCTATACGGTTTCATTAATGTCATTTAAGTCTTTCATAGCAAAGCGGTACCTTTTTTCCAAAAAGGAAGCGGGTTTCATCACGGTTATCTCGATGATTTCGATCGTTGGTATTACCATCGGTGTTGCCGCGCTCATTGTAGTGTTGTCCGTTTTCAACGGCTTCAACGGATTAGTGACCTCAATTTTGATCGGCTTCGACCCTCACCTCCGTGTTGAACTCACTGAACATACTTCGCCGGAAAATGTCGAGAGGCTTTCACAAATGCTTCATAGCGACCAAACTGTGAGCGGAGCAGGAGCATTTGTCAGCGGCAAAGCAATGATCGTGTCGAAAAGTCAAAGTAAAGTTGTATTTGTCCGCGGGCTTGAAGCGTCCAGCGTCGACAAAGTGGTGGGCGTAAAGAGAAACATCGTTTTGGGAGAACTCAATTTTCAGGATTCCACGGCTCAAGATATGGTTGTCGGCATGACGCTGGCAGACAGGCTCGGCATTGTAACGGGAGATAGTGTGCTCGCGATAAGTCCTGCCGGTTCCCGGCGTGCCCTCCTGGGGTTTGGCACACCAATCGTTCGATTATTTAGGGTTGCCGGCATTTATGAATCGAACAACAAGGAATACGACGCACTGTACGGCTATGTGTCATTACAATCCGCGCAGAAGCTGTTTCAGACCGGAGAGAATATCAGCGGATATGAAGTTCGGTTTACGCACATTGACGACGCTGAAACGATGAAAAGCAAAATTGAGGAAAAATTCCCTTCGATGTTCCGGGTGCTGACGTGGTACGATTTACACAAAGATCTCTATTCAGTGATGAAGATCGAACGCTGGTTGGCATACATTATTTTGTGCTTGATTGTCGGCGTGGCAACGTTCAATCTTTTAGGCTCGCTAACGATGTCGGTGATAGAGAAAACGCGCGACATCGGAATTTTGAAAGCAATGGGCGCGACGAATCGAGACGTGATTTCGATTTTTCAGTTTGAAGGACTGCTGATCGGCCTGATCGGGACGATTGCAGGAAGCGTCTTGGGGCTTATTGTTTGTTTTTTGCAAATGCAGTATCATCTATTTGCACTGGATCCAACGGTGTACATTATACCAGCGATACCGATTGAAGTGCATTGGTCGGATTTTCTTTCAGTTGCGATAGCGGCACTTGGCTTGAGTTATGCCGCGACGGTGTATCCGGCAAGGCGCGCGGCGGCACTTCTCCCGGCTGAAGCGATTCGGTGGGAATAAACAGGAGTTACAATGCTTCTATCTGTGATCAATATTCATCGGCGGTTTAAAATTGCAGAGGACAAATACCTCCCGGTGCTCAAAGGCGTTTCCATGGACGTCGACAACGGAGAAATCGTCGCCATTGTCGGCCCGTCGGGCGCCGGGAAAAGCACATTGCTTCATATTCTCGGTATGATAGACCGTCCCGACGAAGGTGAAGTATTGTTGGAGGGCAAAAGGGTGTTCGATGTAAAGGACGAAGCGCTGGCTTCAATTCGGAATAAAGAAATCGGATTCGTCTTTCAGTTCCACCATTTACTGCCGGAGTTTACTGCAGCGGAAAATGTCGCAATTCCTGCCCTCATTGCCGGCGAGCGGTTTGCTCCCGCTTTGGAAAGGGCAGCCGCGTTGCTTGCAGATGTTGGACTTCAAGGACGGCTTCATCATAAACCCGGCGAACTTTCCGGCGGCGAGCAGCAGCGCGTTGCGGTTGCCCGCGCGCTCATGAATTCACCGAAATTGATTCTTGCCGACGAACCATCGGGCAATCTCGACTCCGAAAACGCAGAGGCACTTCATTCGATGATCCTTCAACTGCGGCAGAAGCACAATCAAACGTTTGTGATTGTCACTCATAACAAAGACTTCTCGGCAATGGCCGATCGGGTCATTACGATCGTTGACGGCTCGGTACAGCCTCGACGGTGAAGAATTGGAATTCCGAATAGCTCGAGCATGCAAAAAAAATGCGATGCACTTTCCATTGCATCGCATTTCTGAAAATAAAATTGTTGTGGGGAACGTTTAGCTCAATCTGGAATACTCGGCGGCGTCCGGCTGCTGGTAAATTCGTTGAAGTGTCCACTTTACTCCGTTATACTGCAAGATCGCAACCATCGTCACCTGGAATCCATTGTATGTTCCGGTCGATGTCACCCTCATCTGGGTTCCCGAAAGTCCCGCCGGCCGGTCGGCTGCGTACGTTACGCTCCCGCCGTTAAAACTCACCGTGCTCGAAGGAAGGCTGGCCGCTGAGTTTCCCCCGACATCGCCCAATGCAAACTTTACGCCTGCATTGGAAATTTGCCGCGCACCGTCGTGGAACGCCTGGGACTGGGCGACGTTGTAGATGGCCTGGTCTGTGGACGTGAACAGCAACGCATACATTCCAATCATCACATACGCGCCAAGACCTACAATCACTTTGGATGTTCCCATTTTATCCTCTTAATTTGACCGAGTTTGTTGACCTGCTGGCAAATTGATTATGTATAAGATAACCTGGCCCGAAGGAAATACAATCGGTACTTAATCGTATTTTCAGGAATACGGTCTATAACGGAGGAGAAGAGCCGTTGCAGCGGATTTGCAAAAGGTCATTATCAAAGCTCTCGACGGCGTTTTTGAAGGATTTGGGCCTGTCTATGTCTATTGGGCCTCGATGGCCATGGGGCTTGAATAGAAAACCAAGGTCCGAATTAATCCTCTCAAAGTTAAGTTCTGGCGACTTTTCTTGGCATGGAAACATTTTCATTGGTTCTGGGATTATTCGGAGTGAAGCCGGTAAAATCGCAAGTAAGGCACTTATTACTTGAATTCCTTCGATCCATTCGCTAAAATATTGTATGAATTTGCGTAGAGTGATTGAATATGAATTGTAAGCTTTCCGTTGCGGTTGTACTATTAATTGGCAGTGCATCAGCTGTATCGCAGAACGTAATATCTTTGGAGTCGGCTCAAT
>Ga0265319_1000281_pt1 | contig 37918 bp, 54 predicted proteins | sample 4824metaG_FD_192443 | JGI IMG/M metagenome (GOLD analysis project Ga0265319, IMG submission 192443) | Rhizosphere microbial communities from Carex aquatilis grown in University of Washington, Seatle, WA, United States - 4-8-24 metaG | ecosystem: Host-associated > Plants > Roots > Rhizosphere >...
ATGTCAGTGGGGACGCCATTCTTGTAAATGGCAACGTTACTTCCAACTGGAACGGTGGTTGTTGGATTAAGTGAAATCTACAGGACGCGTCCGGCTGGCGGGATAAACGATTGCAGCGGAGCGTTGCTAGAAGCCGTCCCGCCTACCGCAAAGAATTGGGCAATAGTTTGCGTGCCAACGGTAGACGAAAACACCGGGCCCGGTGGTTCCGGAACAATGCGGTTACCGTCGGGCGTGGCGCCTACAACCGGGAACGCCGGATCGGGAGCAACGCCCGTTACCGCTTGTGCGATGCCGATAGAGCTTGCGCCGCTAGCAAGCGTGAACGTTGCTTGCTTCGAAAAATAACCCTCGCTCGCGTTGGTTACGATATCACAAAGCTCTGCAATGGAGTCATTGCAGAATCCAAGTATCTCAAGGTCAGATACGAATCGCGACCGCTCGACATTTGCTTTCTGCCGAACGGTCGCGATAAGGTCGGCACCGGTAACCGACATTGTCTTTACTCCGCGTCGGGCGTGTCAATGATCTTGCGGATAGCCTCGAAAATCGCGGCGCCGCTACCGGAGTCAAACGCATCCTTGAGCGCGCTACCGAGATCTTCCCGTGTCATTGCCTCGCCCGACTCTTCCGAATCAGACTCCTTTTCGTCCGGCGCGGAATAGTCGTCGGGTTTAGTAAAATTCATTCCAGACAGCTTATCCGCGAGGGACATTACAGCAATCCCGCGCTGTGCTTGATATTGAAGTTCACCTTGACCGTGTCGCCAGTGGTCGGATCGACGGCGGCTCCGGCCGCCGTAACAAACTGCACAACGATTCCTCCGCCAGCGGTAGCAACGTTCTGTGAAATGAGGCAACCCCACACCGCGCCGCTGAGGGAAAACGACGCTTGCTCGACAAAGGCGTCGAAGTCAATGAGATCCGAACCGTTGCGAGTGACAACGATCGTATACTTGCCGGCAGAGTTGCGAGTGACGGACTTGATTCCCTTGCCGCGAACGAACGTAGCAGGAACAGCGCCTGAAGCGCCGGAGACAAACACCAAGCTGTATCGCTTTTCAAGGCGAAGATTGGTGTGGGTGTATGAATTGTTGGGCATTGGTTACATGGTCCTTTCTTTTGGTTCCAAAGGGCGGACCAGGTCTTAGCTGGCCCGCTCTAAGGAGGATAATTAGCTAGTGAAAGTACCGTGGCCCTGGAACCCGAACGCGGTGCAAACTTGCTCACCGGTCGCCACCAGAACGTTCTTGTAAGCGTCCGTGCCGGCCGGAGCCAGCGAGAACCAACCACGATCGACCATATCCGCAGACGCGAACGGAACCGGGAACGGCGAAACCCAATCAATCCAGTCCGTATCGAGCATGAAGATGTCTGTATTGTTCACGTCGGGAGATCCGATAATCGCAATCTTCTTGCCCTTCGAAGTCAGCATGGCCAGCGCCTTGTTACTGAACACGGACTCATCAAAGCCACGGCCGGGAATCGAGATAATCTCGAACTGCTTCTCACTACGATCCTGCTGAAGTTGGCGCCACTTGTCAGTCGAAATCAGGACCAGATCGGGATCCGCGCCAGAAATGGTCGTGATCTCGTCATACATCGTGTCTACCGCATCCTCGACGCTGGACGTTCCCAGCGAGAAGTTGTGGCCGGCCAGCATGACCGCATCCGTGGTGCGGTCGGGCAATCCCTGAATCGCTGCGGCGGCAAGGTCGCCCGCCGTGCGCGTCAGAAGACCAACCAGGCCCATGGGGGCAACGCGGCCGCTGTTGTTTGACAGCATGCCACTGATGGCGATGGCATAACCCGCCCAAGCGGCGACGGAGCCTCCCGAGGCATTGCCGGACAGGATGCCCGTGCCAACGTCAACCTTCGTCAGAGTGACAGAGGCGGCGTCAAGCGCGGCGTCCGGGGTGGCGGCCGCCGTAATAACGTCGCCAGCCTTGTACAGACGCGCGTCGCGACGATTAACCAGCGTCACGGTAACGGCGCCGGTCGTGCCGGTAACCGACGAAACATAGCTCATCTCGCCATACCCGCGACCCATAATCAGCAAGTGCTGAAGAACCATCGCGCCGCGCCCACGAGCATCACTCTCCGCGTCCGCAAACAGATCGACGCGGCTATCACCCTTGCCAGCGGCGGAACGGGCACCGGGGCCATTCACCATGGCAAACGAAAACACTTCCTGGGGAACTGCAACGCCTTCGACGCGACCCACCACAACGGCATTCGCCGAACCGGTGGAATACGAACGCGAAACGCCCGATCCGCCAAGCTTGACGCTAAACTCATGCCGCTTGCCACCAAGCTTCTTGCGGCCAATGCGCGACAGGTAGATATTGGGAGCGTAGATGTCGGAAGCGTACTTTTCGATAGCGCGGGTCTCAAGAGCGGCCGCCTCAGCGGAAGTGAAAATACCAGCCATGGGAAGGGTCCTTTGTTAGTTTTGCCTACTTCGTAAAACCAATCTCGAAATGTTTCCGAGGGGTGGGAAGCGGGCTAGATTGTGGAGTGAGTGACGTGGGAGCCGCTGCTATGGCCGGAGTCAATGAGGGTTTCTTGCCATCGGTAAAGCCGATGCCCCCATTGGATGCAATGCGTTGCTCGCCGTTGTCATTCTTCTTTTGCAGTCGCGGACCGAACCGCTTTGCGCGAGAATCGTTCAACTGCTTAGCAGCCTGCTTAACGAAGTGTTTAACGTCTTCGTCTCCACGGATCCGATAGTTATTCTTATCACACCAATCGACAATGTTATTCGTGATGGCCTCCGCATCATCGGCATCGACAAACGGGAAGTCATCCGCAAGGGAAGAGATATGGCCAGCGACCTTCTCGTGGGCGCGTTTCGTTACGGCCGACTCTTCCTCTTTCTTGGCGTTGGTGGCGCGTTCCTCGGCATCCTTCGTATCTTTCTCGTTCTTAGCCTTGAGCGCGGCAACTTCGTCGGCAAGTGCCTTGATTGCCGGATCGGCTGGCTTCTCTGATCCGTCGGGATTAAGAACGGCCTTGAGGATCTGATCGGCAGTAAGCCCCATGCTAAGCAACTTACCCGGGTTAGCCTTGATCTCGTCAAGCTCAATTTGAGACTTGTTAGAACTGCCGGACGCGGCCTTTAGATCGTCAAGTTGCTTTTGTACCGTGGCAAGCTGATTGCGCGCGTCGCGGGCTTCCTTGCTTGCTTTTGCGGCAAGCTTGATTGCGGCCGGCGAATCGGTTACCGGCTTGGCGGCGGGCGTTTCGACAACGGGAGTTTCGGTGGTTTCGGTTTGCGCGGGCGGCGTTGCGTCAGGGGCGGTAAACCCGATCGACGCGGGAGCGGTTTCGGCAACGGGCGTTGATGCGGGAGAGGGATCGGGGGCAGCAACGGGGATTGAGTCGGCCATTTCACACCTTTAGCTTGGGTTGAGAGACTTTTTGATAGCTTCTATGGGAAGTTGCTTAAGCAATGTCCAGATCCAATTAAGAGTAAGCTCGCGATCCTTCTGAGAGCGCGAAGCATCCATTACGACCGAAAGCGCGTCGTAAACGACAACGATCAAAGCTTCGTCGGATATCATCAACGCGCGTAGTTCCGGCGTAGGTAGTTCAAGCTAACGAACATAGGATCAAAGGTGCCGTCTGCTACTTCGTTTAGCATCCAAATTCCACGCTTTGTATTGTTGCCCTGCGGGGTCAAGTAATTTTCATCGTGCGTGTAACAAATTCCACTAAAAAGGGCTATGTTTTGCGTGAAAGGATGAACCGCCAGATCGATCCGTTGAACGTGACCCATTACGCATGATTGCTGTCTAGTCCGTAGCAGGGCCGCAGCGCTGGAAACAGGTCGTCCCATGGACCCCGAAATGAAATAGTGAGAGTAAGCCACGCGATCGATGTTGACGATTTTGAGAAAGTCATTCACCCTCCATCCGTGCTCTTTGTATCCAAGATCGTCAACCGAAATCGTGCCAATCAATCTCGGGTTGTCTTGCGCTTCTCTTGTGATTCTGTCTTCGTGGTTGCCAAGCGTAAATTCCAACCGAGGATGGTACCCGCGCAGACCAGCAAAAGATCGCATGAGATACGACATAGCCAATCTAGCTGATTTAATGTCGGACTCATATCGCGTACCCTCCGCGTCTGCCTTGCCAACTTGATAGCTATTGAGCGAAACCATATCGGCGAAGTCGCCAATGTTAACGATTACGTCCGGGCGCTTCGCTGCGATGTAGTTGCTAATCCATTTCCAGTGAGTGAGATCGACTCCCGGTCTAACCTGGCCATCGGGCAATACGCAATGCACGCGACCGATTCGCTTTGACAATTAACCTCCGGGCCAAGCGGCCTACTGCGCTATAGTAGCAGACGATTGACCCGCCGCGCCATCGGAAGGTTGGCCGGCGTCCGGCGCTGGCGCTGGCGGCGGCGGCGTTGCTTGCGCCTGCTGCGTAGGCGTCATTTCATCAATGCGCTCCTGCACAAGCTCGATATATTGCGCAAGCAATTGAAGCGTGCGTTTCTTGACGCGCGAACCCTCTTGCAATGACTGGCGCTGGCGGATCGAATACCTCTTAATCGCAATGTCCTTAGCACTAACAAGATCCGACACCGGCAACGGCGCTTCAAATTTGCCGGTGTTTTCCATCTTATCAAGTTGCGCGTAAATCAGATCAATCGACGCAGTCTCTTCGTCGCCTTCGAAGTCTGTAACCGGCATGCCAAGCAAACGTTGATATTGCGTCTTGGTAATCTGCCCGTTCTTGTACCTATCGGTGATCTCTTGCTTGCGAGCGGGGATAGACTGAGGAAGTCCAGAGATCGGGTACGCGCGGAGAAAGCCGTTCTTAAGTGCACGTTCGACCGACGTAAAGTCAATCTTGCGACCGCGCGAGTAAACAACCGGCTGCGTTACCTTTGCCTTTGCGATAATCTTCTTTCCAAGTGCCTCAACCGCACCCTCAAGGCGAAGAAACAGCGCCTTATGGCGAACGTCGCTGATTTGCATCTCGCTTTGCATAGCAACTGCAGCGGTTACACCGGGCGTTGCCGTTCCTTGTGCCTGCTGTTGAGACAGACCAACGCACAGAAGCAAGTCGGCGCCAAGCTCCTTGAGACGGTTATAAAGCTGTTGAGGCGGGGCAATGCCCGGATCAAACTTCACCGGTTCAAGGTTATAGACGATTAGCGAGTTTCCGACGATATCGGTTTCTTCTACGCCGTTGCCGTTCTTTGACTGCGCGCGTCCCCATGCCATCACGCGCTCTTGCTGTGCAAGGTTATCGGTGATTCGGTCATACTCGCGCTGAATAGGAAGCTGAATTTCTACGTGGCCGCGACCACGCGCAGATCCCGCGATTGGCTCATACTTAAGCGAGCCGATCGGCGGCTCTTCGTCTTCATATGGCTCGTCAAGCAGCACGACGTCATTGCAGCAAATGACGTGGCGCCCCGGTTCGTCATTGCGCGAACAGTACCAAGCCTCGATCACCGCAAGGGTATCAAGGTAGCCAACGGGCAACTGAAAGAACCCCAAACGACAACCGGGAGCGTTCTTAAGCGCCGCCTCGATCTTGTCGGCGTCTTTGCCCTTCGCAAATTGCTGGATCAGCCAGTGACGATCGAGAAACAGGCGCAACTGGAAGTTACGCGGTTCCTCGCCGGCCGACGGGTCAAGGAGAACACAGTCGTCGTCAATGCGCGTGACGTCTAGTTTATGCGGTCCCGAATCACCGACTCTAAACCATCCGGTACCGACAATCCCAGAATCCTTGCCGATTGCAGCCATAACATCCCACGTGCGGATGTCATTGAATAGGGCATCCGTATAGGACGTTGCCTGCTGACATGCGAGTCGCAAGTCTGTGTCATCGTCTGCAACCGGAAGCCATTCGAGAAACGGTCTTTCAGCCCAAACACGATTAGCGAAAATGTCATTCGCAAGCGAGCAATAGTTGACAGACGGCGGCGTATATTCGGCATTGAACAAGTCTCCCGCATACGTAAATCCGTTCGCCTGAGAAGTACCGTCTGGCATGGCCAACCCATACGAGATCGGCGCGCGGCCTGTGGCGATAATGTGATAGGCGAAGTTTTTGAACCTACGTGGCCGAGATGCGATCTCAAGTTGAGCGCAATAGTCAGTCAGATCTCGTGCAACGGAACCGGGTTCCGAGAACCACCAACGGTTAAGCGACTTATCGCCGATGTCTTCCTTGCCGCTATTGAAGTCGATCGTTTGTGCCATTAAGCTAGACTCAGTGCGGCATCGGCCATGTTGGCGCGCTTAGGTCTCTTCTCTTCCGTTACGGTCGGCTCCGCGTTTACAAGGCGCGGAGCCATCAAGATCACGACATCGCCAATCGTAAAAGACGAAATTCCACGCCGCGTCATAACTTCGGCGTAGCTATCCAATTCGTCCGGAGTCATCGCTTACTGCTTAGCGATGGCTTCGATCGCGCACCTGAGATCCGCCTCGCCTGCGCCAATCAGTGCGGCCTGGACGTCGGCTGGAACGGCAACGCCATTCTTCACGTCCTGAATGGCCGTGATGATATTGGCCACGTTGGCGGCAATGCTAGGCGCGGTGCAGTCGTAAGCGGCCTGCGCGGCGCCCTGTGCCGTCACGCCCGACGTGGCGCACCCTGCAAAGCCAAGCAGACAGAACACGGCAACGTGAATAGACTTCATGTTACTGCAATGCGTTGCTCTAGTATCTCCGTGTCACCGATGGACCGGGACTTGACGTCTTGAGAATCGCGCCGTAGCGATCTTTTGGGCCAATTGTCTGCTTGGGGCTAATCGCCGCTTCAAGCTTCTTTCGGTACTGCTGCTCATCTGTCAACGGAACGGCGGCAGGCGTTGGCGGTTCTGCATAGCCATCTACGCCCCACATCGCAGATCTAAGCGCGTCGCACGCGTTCTGCTTGTATGCACTCTTGTTCTGTACCGGCTTACCGGCTGCAAGTGACTTTGCGTCCCAGACCGTATAAAGCAAGTCCTTTTCCAGCTTTGAATCTTTCTTAATCCAAAGCCTACCTTGCTGGAACAGCCTATTGATTCTAACCGACTCTTGCTCCGGATCCTTCTCTGGCACAGGTTCGACAAACACGCGCTTGTCTTGAGCGTAAAGCAATGCCTGTGAACCCTTCTTGACCGATCCGTAATCGTAGTATCTACGTTCCGGATTCCAGCGTTCGCACATGGGCCCGACGCGCTCCCCGGTAATGTCCCACCCTCCGCCTTGGCGCTTTTCGCTTACGTCTTCGTCGACGTGCCAGATTAAGCCGTCGCCGTTGCCAAACCCGACCATAACAACTGCCTCAGCGTCAACGGTTCCACCGGGATCCAGTCCAAGTGAATGGCGAACACAGATCGGAGGCGCACCTTCATAGCTATTCTTTTCGCGCGAGTACCGGAACATGCGAAGCGCATTATCTTCCGTTGGCCAAAGTCCGCACCAATGGCGAAGATAGTCAGGATCTTGATCGCTCCCGTAGTCAATCAACGCGGCCGCGCGCTGTTCCTCGCGTGCCTCTGGCGTTAGATATGGGTTATCGTTCATATGGCCGCGATGTTGCGACCATGCGTGCGACTTATTGCCGTTGGTGATATCCCACCATGGCCCAATGCCGCGCATTCTCCCCGGAATGCCGCAAAGGAGGATTCTGCCACGGTGTCGCATCAACGCCGGGCGGACCAGTTTAAGGATTTCGTCTAGCGCGTCGCTGTCTTGGACCTCGTCAAGAATCAGCATCGCAAACTTAAGTCCTTGAAGTTTCTTTACCTCGCTTTTGCGACCGCTGAACAGATAAACGACACTCCCGTTTTCAAAGTGTAACTCACCATTGATGATTGTAGCCTTGACGTCGTACTCGTCAAGAAACGCCTCGAAGTACGGAAGCAACACCTTTTCGGTGTGGGTGATATCGAAGTCAAGGAACGCACTTTCGCTCTTGGGCTTCTGTAGCGAAGCGTCGATTACCTCAACCGCTGCAATTAGCGACTTGCCAAACTGGCGCGTACCCTCTAGCGCGCGAGAGACGGACTTGTCTTGGAAGATCTTGAGCTGATGCGGCGTAAGTATCTCGGCCGGGTTCCACGGTTTCTTAAGCTTCTGTTGCGCCGCCCTGATTGCGGCGTTGATTTCAGCCTTACTGGGCTTGCGCAACTAGAACCATTCCTCCGATCTCAAATAACAAGCAATCGCGCTAAGCACGACGATGATAAACAGCTTTTCGTTGACCGACATTAGAAGCGGTTAATCTCGCGAATGTTGGCAATCAAAAGAGCGTCGTCATATTCCTTTTGACCTAAGACGCGCATGTATTCGCCATCAACAAGTTCATGTAGATAACCATCAAAGACAACGAAATCCGGCAATGGCCCGCTTATCGTCGACACTTGTTCGAAGCACTTGTTAATCGCGTCTGCTATCGCGTCTGACTCCAAATCAGCGCCGTTTCCCTGTGCAGTGCCCAGCACAGTTCTCGGACGTTGTCCGACAGGATTATCTTGCCCTCGAATACCCGCTTCCGGTACTCCCGTACCGCCGTCACGAGCCCCAACGTTTCCATATCGTTTGGGAGGATTTCTATGGTCGGGGTTTTGGCATCCCAGCGCGACGCATCGCTTGTTCCATCCGGAATTACCATCTCCGGCGTTATCTCGATTTCTTTGTTGCTCATTTGCTTCCTTCTTTGTCACTACAAATCCTCTCATCTCTGCGAGGATCCTTACTTCACGATCGCTCATTTCATTGCTCATGGTGTCACCATATAGGGCCGAGGTGAAAGTCGAATACCCATGCGTCCGGCCCACGCTTGCGCGTGGCCTACGATAACTGGAACGTGGACTGGCGACGTAGTTGGAAATCCTATTCCTACGTAAGCGTTGCTAAGTAGCATTCTACCAAAATTCTGCCCCTGATATCTCGGCTTAACCGCCAGCCAAAACACGTTCTCCGGATCGTCCCAAATCATCCAACCGATAATTTCGTCTGGAGTGTCTTCGTCGCATAGGACGGTAGCATTCTTACAAGTCTCAATAGCTCGCATCGCCATTGCGCTAAGAAACTCCGGCGATGCGCCGTTACACTGTGCTGACTTGCGCGCAGTTTCGACAAACGACGCGCGGATCATGTTGTGATCGGATTCTTGGATAGTACGAAAGATCACGTTAGCACCTTAGGCGGCGCGTACCAGCGTCCCTCTTTCCATGCCGCGCGCATGTCCGTCGGGGTTACGAACGTCTTGCGCATTCCGTGTGCGCGCGCCCATTCACCGTCACTCTTGCGGACTCCGTATGGAATCAACGCACGGGACAGGCAGTGCAGCCATGAGGTTACGTGGGCGTTATAGAAATCGTTCACTTCGAAAACCTCGCGACCAACCGTTGCGCCACCATGCGATGCATTCCTGTTTCGCGTGCCGCGCGACTACGGTTTCCGTGCTCACAATAGCGATATAGAAAACTCTGTTCAAGTTCCGTCAGGCCGACCGCAGTATTAACGCGCTCCGAGAAATCGTGCCAATACTGGTCAGCCGCTTCCGTGCGCGTGCAGTCAACATGCGCGTCCTGTGAGTCGTTTGTGCGGCCCGCCGTAAGGTTCGACACGAACACGATCTTATCGACACACTTATTCTTGCCAACTCCCTTGTTTGTAGTGCGAAACAACGAAGGGATAGGAGCAAGTCCCTCGATCGCTAGGATTTCTTCCCACTTTGTCTGTTCGTCTGTCACGAAAATGTCGTTTCTTCGCTGTCTTCTGCGTCAACTTCTTTAATCCAGCAAACGTAATGCGCGGTCATGAACTGCAACTTAACATCGGTGCATTGGTCGTGATCGTCAAACACAAAGATAGCCGCGTTGACCGAATTCGGGGCGCAGACGTATAGATGATAGATTTTCATTGGTCAAACGCATTCGCGCTGATTCGCGCGTGACGTTCAAGGTCACGCATGCGGTCGCGCTCTGCCGATTCAATAAACGCCCCGTCAAGCGCCAGGCTATTTGCGATTTCCTGGCACAGAGGATCGCACATGTCGCACTCGTCAGCATGCTCTACTGGGAGCGCCCCGTGCGGCTCATCCGAAAAGTCAATCACGTCCCTAAGCCAGTGTCTCATTTGCGCTTCCCTTTCTTTATGACGCTACGCGCCGGGCCTGTTTCATTAGTAGCACTTAAGCACGCGCGACACAATAATCCTTCGCCGTATACGAGCACGTAAGCCGCGCGTGAGGTATCGCCGCACATGGCACACATGCGAGGCGCGGGCGCCCCCTTCGAGACCACCCGCGCCCTGGGGAAGAGTTTGTTAAGTGTTTCGCGTATCAAGGTCCGTCCGTGTCGTCGTAGGCGAGCGATTCGAGGATATCGGCGCGCGGGCGTCTTCCCATGCCGCGGTCCATGTCCATGTGATTCCAAAGTGGCTCATTTTCTATCGAGAGGACGCCACGTCGCGCACTGTCGGCGCCAGCAAGCAATTCCGCACGTTTCGCCTTGGTCAACGGAACGTAACCAGGCTGATTACCGATGTCCGAGAGCACCTCATCGAACATGCCGGCAATAACGCATTTGTCATCATGCACGAGTCCATGCCTGCAAATATAGCTCATTTACGCTCCTCCCTAATAGCACAGTACCAGAATACAAGCAAGAGCGCAAACACGAATCCATTAACGTATTGTTTCATCGGCTGCGGTTCTCGATTTCGATGTTGATGCACTCGATCGCCTTCCGGAGATCCTCGATCACGTCGCCCTTCTTGCCGGCGCGCAGGACGTACTTGGCACAACTTCCTAGTGCCCAGGAAAGATCGAACTGGCGAATCACTTCCTTGACCTCCAGGCCATCGGATCCGATATAGTGAGACGGCGATTTGACTGGATCGTTGTCCTTGGCAGTCTCGTGGCAAACGTGAAGTTTCGGGGTGCCCTCGGTCGCATTCCAGCGCCCGGCGCAATACGTGTCGCACCTTTCGAAAATTTCATCCACAGAGAGATCCTTGCGATCTGCGTAGCATCCATGTTTACACGTCATTTGTGTGAAGGTTTCCGGATCTAGCTCCGTGTTGCGCTCGTGGGCCGGCATGACACACGGAGTCTGCCCACAGGTAGTACAGTGTTTGTATCTCATTTGTTTAGCATCGCTTTCAGTTGATCGGGTGAAAGTTTCGAAAGGTCGATGGGCGCCTCTTCTGCGTTTTTCGGAAGCGCGGCGTTCAACCCTGACAGCAGTTTAAGTAAACGCTGTTCTTCGTATTCTGTCAAGCCATCTTTTTCGGCTAATCCTTGTAGGTTCCAAACTGACTGATCGATCATTTCAAGTGCAGCTTGCTTGCATTCGCTGACTGTGCGTTTCGGCCTGCCGGGACGATTTGGGATCCGCGTTTCCCCTTGATCGCGAACCTGTGTCTTAACCCATTCGCCGTTGATCTTCTGCCAACCGGAGCGCGGCGGGTTATCTGGCACGGTGGGCACGCCGGTTGCTTTAAATGTGTTCTCTTGTGGCATGTTTCAGTATGAAATCTTTGCGAGGTATGTATGACTCAATTGTCGCGCTCTAATGTATCGCGTACGTGAGCCAGAAACCGCAAGGAAGGAAAGGCGCCGCAAGTCGACCCTTATTCCCCCTTTGCGGTTCAGGCTCTTCACTTCTTATCACCATACAATCGGTGTGGCCTAGGCTCTAGTCCTAACCTTATCCTAGTTAGCGGATTATTGCCAGAGTTCCAAAGCTTCGAAGCAACGCCTGGGGAGTCCATGCGTCGCCGATTCATCTTCCTTGCGGAAGACTCATCGGCTTTGCCTTCTTCTGATTTGTCCGCGCGATCCATGGGGGATAGTCTACTGACGCCGAATAATTTCCGCAAGTCCTTGACCTCACTGAAATGCGTCATGATTACGCCTAATTGCGCGATGCATCATCCGTAACTAGCCGAAATCATGAGTGAAAATCTATTTTACGCCGCGATGCGAAATACACGGTTGTCTGTATGGTGTGACATGTGTACCCATGTGGTAACCGATTTTGACGCGCGGCGTATTGATTCCTTCGCCGGTTCCGCCGATAGTAGATCTCATGAACGAACATGATTTCTGGCCCGCAGCGCCTCCGGATGGGCAAGCAATTCCGGTGGAACTTTACGAAAAGGGATTTCGGCTGTTCCGGTGCACAAAGTGCAACGTGTGGCTTTATTGCATGCCAGAACACCTGGGAGATCACCGAATCGTAGCAACCGATACCGGCATAGAAGAGGAGGCGCCATGCACAGCCTAGAACAGCTTAGGGAGGCCGCCAGGGTCGAGCTTGCTTACCGAGGTATCGACACGCCGGAGACGGTAAAACACGTCGCTGGCATCGTCGCAACCGTGTGTGGCGACGACTGGAGTCAACAGCACGTAGTGGCGGTGACCGCGGCGTATCTGTACCAACCCCTAGACGGAACGGAGAATTAACCATGCTTTGTAAGCATAAGTGTTACACAAAAAATTGTGAGCTATTCTGTTCCATCGGAGGGTGCATGGAGCCGGCGCCGGTGCCGGTGCTAGTTGCAGTCGAGATCACGCCAGACGATTCAATCCTGTTCGTCTACGCCGATGGAACCACGTTCGACACCGGATCCGACGAAGGCGAAGACACATACTCCGTAGCACTGTCGCTGGCGGAACAGGCTAACGTTGAACTGTGGTGCCCACCCATGTGTCCGGTTGACTACTTCGAAGGGATCTGAAATGAAGAATTCCGATCTTGAATTGGCAGAAAAGATGCAATGGGAATTCGATCGCGAAGATTTAAAGCGCGAACAGAAGAGAACCGGCAAGATCGCGCCATACGGAAGCGACGGGTTGATTCCGTATACAAGGCTTGAGAACGATCTTTTGGTCGATCATTACTGCGATATGTACATGAAAGGGATCTGAAAATGGCAAAACTCAATTACATGGTTGATTCTGAATTTGACACTTCGCCTTACGAGGCGTCGCCTGTCCATGTGCTTTCGGACGCCGAAATCAAAAACGAATATCCCGGTATTCCGATTTTGCGCCGCGTCATTTCGGACGCGGAAAAGCACGAAAGGCTCATGAAGAACCTTCGTCTTATGCACGCCGCGTCAAAAAAGAAGAGTCGATCGCGTTTCTACGATTAATTACTTGATCTGAGATCGTGAATCGGTTATCTTAGATTCATGAACACGACGCAAAAAGATGGTTTCAAGGAAGCCTTCCCGATTGTTGCCGATGCGCTTCGGCATTATGAAAAATCGCGCGATATGTCTCTTTCGTATCGCACACGAGATAAGGCACGTCGCAATCTTGAAAATGTCCTTAAGGTAATGACGTCCAAGGCCAAAGAGCAATTTCGCGCGGCGGGCGCGGGAAAATGAAAACCTGCAACTGCCCCCATCCTGCAGACTCCCACGCGCACACCACGCGTGGACTGTGCACGGGGAAGTGTGACGAATGCGACTGCGAGGGAATGCCGATTAAGCATCCTTCCACGTTGCCTGCTAACTGGCAAATAGACGGCGAGAACGGAGTAGACAACCGATGAAAACGCTGAACGAAGTAGTTGAGTACTTGGAGGCGGAACAGGCTGGAGAGCCGCTTAAGAATGACGACGGAACTCTGAATTATCCGCGCGCGTGGGGCCGATTGCAGGCCGTGTGCCTGATCGCGGCAATGCACATTAGAGCAAACATCGGACTTGAGGAGAGAAAATCATGATGATTCGACTTGCATTCTTACTCGCCCTGGCCTGCGCTATGATCACTGGATGTGGCGATAACATCCTGCCATCGCCGGTTGCGTGCGGACGCTTCGACCTAAACGTCAAGCTCGAATGCGCTACGTTGCCTGGCAACGCCGCTACGCCGGTGTTCACCGCGATCGACGCGGCAACCGGAAAGTCATACCTGATTGTCAACGACTGCAACGCGCAATGCTCGCCACTGCCAGCGTGCGAGCAACCGATTACCCTGGGCGAGATCACGTATTCATGCGAGGATGGCTCGCATTACAAGTGCACGAATTTCGACGGAAGCGCGCGTTACCCGAACATGCCATGCATGGACGTCGGGAGCCACGGAGAGGTAGTTACGTGTGTTGATTCATGTCCGGTTGCATCACAATCGAAGTAGCGCGAAAGATAATTCTTGATCGGCGATCAGGAATGCATTATCTTAGATTTATGACGAACTACAAGACGCCGACGAAGGCACAAATCAAGGTTCTCGCCAATATCAATCGCCTTGGCTATCGCACGGCGCGAGAGGGCAATTCGGCTGATATTCTTCTCGCGAGTGGACTTGTTGTTTACAACATGAACCCGCGCGGCGAAGAGAAACCATGGTCGCTTACGGAGGCGGGTAAGCGCGTGTTGTACCAGGCGCTTGTCATGGGCCTTGTCTGATCCGTAACGTAACGCATCCAAGACAACGGACGATTCTTAGGCTGGCGGATCTAACGATTCGCTGGCCATTTCCGTTAGTTCTATCTCTACACGTGGGTTGCATGCGTCATGTTTAAGTCGCGATCCGTCAAAGGAAAGTATAAACTTGTCGTTAGTAACGATCTCGGCCGATTCTAACGCGTCGCATATAGCAGCCAAGTAGTTGCCTAAATCGCCGGTGCGACGCGCGCGGTAGATCTGCGCGTTCAACGACACGGGGTAATCGATTGGGTTCGCGCATAGCTGCGCCTGCAACTGCCGAACGGCAGACGCGGTCCACGACGTTGCCGCCGCTGAGGGTATAAGGAACGTGCGGTTCCCGCGTTTCCACGGACGCATCGAATTCTTTTTGGTTCGCGGTATGCCGTCTATGATGAACTTCACCGGATCGCCCCTAGCCGCTTAGCCACGGCGGTTGCAACGTCAAGTTTACTGGCGGCCGCGCCGCGTACAAGTTCCCTTAGGTCCGCCGCTGTTCCTCCGCTGGCGATCCAGTCTGAGACATCCTGTTTGGGTTGCAGTCCAGGCAATTGCAACCCAACGGAATAGGGCAACCAAGTAGCAACGTGCGCGCTAAACTGTCGCCCTGGATCGTCGTCGTCAGGGAGCAATATGCAGACCCTTCCTCGTAATACATCAGCAAATTCCGATCGCCATCCCTCCACCCCCCCGCTAACAGTTGTCGCAAGGAAACCCAGAGATTCGACATTGTGAACGTCCTTTTCCCCTTCTACGATTACAACCGGACGATCTGACGCAAGCAGTTGCGGCAGTCGATACAGTACGCGGCGCACGTCGCCTAGCTTCCATGTGCCATTGGCGCGGCGTTGCTTGAATGCCTTTGGATCATACCTCAAAACTTGATACAACGTGGCGCCTTGCTCGTCTACGTAATCGTAGGTGGCGATTAGCTTGCCAGGCGGCGGAGGAACAATAACATCGTCTTCGGGCCATAGGTCACCCATCTTGATCCCCAGTGCCTCGACTACGTCAACCGTGGCGCAACCCGCAAAGCACCGTAAAAGTATAACTTGCTTATCGTTTCGCATTACCTGAAGTGACTGTTTCTTATCAGCGTGGGCCGGACATAGCGTCTTGAACTGTCCGTTTTCCTCGCGCAAGCCGCGATCTTCTAGAATCTTCCAAGCTTTTGCGCTCATTCTTCCTCGTATGCGCGGTCGAATAATAGCCCGATTGCAGGCAGGTGTTCAGAAATAACCTCGGTGCGCGCCATGCATTGCGCTGGCGTACAGTCGGAACGATCGGTAAACAGAAGCCAGCACTTCGGGCACCGCTTGCCGTTCTCAATATCCCCGTCAACGTCGGTCGGAATGTCAATCGGCATATTCGCCGCTGTTTTGTTACGACGCGGAAACGGCTCGCCGCGCTTTCGAATGAAATGGATCGTGCTCTTTGTTCCGGCATAGGTCTTGCCGATGATTCGCGCGATCTCAGGTATCGTCTTGTTTTCCTGATACAGTTCAAGAATGCGCTGTTCTGTCTTATTTAGCATCTTTTGACTTCCTCAAGATGGTAGCAAGAATCTCGGCCGGTGGGGCGCGCCAGTATTTGCGCTGATTCATGGACTGGTCTTGCTTCATCCAATCGCAAACTGCCTTTGACTGCCTAGCATACCACGGTTTAGCATCAATTCCAAGCTTGCTAAACATCGAAATTTCCCGATGACTCGTAAGCCCGGCAGACCGACGCGCGAAGACTTCACGACGCAATCGGTTAGCTTCGCGTCCTGAGATGCCATCTGTATTAATGCTGAATTTCTTAAGGAAAGAGATCGTCTCCGGAGACGGGACGTCAAGATCCTTTGGCACAATTCCGTTTAGCGGAATCGTCTCAAAGCCGAACGGATCGTGGCGCGAGAACTCCATTTCAAGGCGTCCGGCCTTGGCGATTTCCTCGGCGCGCACCTTGCGCCGCCTTTCCGCCTCTTTCTTCGCCTCGTCAAGTGCGGCGTCTAGCGTTAGGCGCTCTTTTTCGACCGACTCCTTAGCGATTGCCAGCGTCTCCTCATCGACGTCATCGCCAGCGAGGATATCAAGCGCGCTAACAAGACGATGCTTACCAGAGTTGCCAACGAAATCGACAACCAGTAGATCGGGCTTAGAAGACGTCGCAATTGCTTCCTTGCGCTCAGGTGCCGTCGTATAATTGTCCACTGAAGCAAGGTTTCTAGTACCTCTGCCGATCTCTTGCTCATAGACCGAGGCGGAGTCCGTTGGTGCTTCGATACATACAGCGCGAATTCCTGGATCATCGTATCCCTCCGTTAGAACACCTACGTTGCAGCAATGCTGAAACTGGCCAGATTTAAACATGGCAATGCGGCGGACCTTTTCCTCCACGTCCATCTTAGAACCATCAACATGAACTGCACTCCCCGGGCGAATCTCGTTGAACGTGTCAGCGGCTAGGATCGAAACCTCAACCGTTGGCCAGAAATGAACCGTTCTACGGTCGCCAACCTTGTCAATTGCCGCGCGCACAAGGGTGTTGATCAGGGTTTTTTGCAGTGCTCCGGCGCTATCTGCATTAAAGTCTTTTCGCCTGATCGATCCATAATCGAGGTCAGGAATTTTCGCCACGTCAAGCAAGATCGGCACAAGATACCCGTCGGCGACCGCTTCTCGCATCGGATATTGTACAGCAATTGAATCAAACCGTTTTCCAAGTGGGATCTTGTCTGCACGTGTCGGAGTTGCAGTAAGCCCACAGAATTTTGCTCTGGTAAACTTATCGAGCAGGGCATGGTTTTGTTTGCTGACATAATGGTGTGCCTCATCGCAGATTACAAGCGTTGGACGTGGCCCAAGGCGACGCATGCGCGCTTCACGATACAGCGAAGCGGTGGACGCAACGCAAACGCGTTCGCCTTCCCACGTTCGATCGCCTTGCTCTAGACCGATATCGATCTGTAGCATTTTCGCTAGTTCATTGCGAAACTGTGTAATTAGCGTATTCAGATGGCACAGCACGAGAACCGGCCCGCGATGTTCTGCCAGCCAGTGCTGTATGATTCCCTGGCCAGCGGTGCGCGTCTTCCCGGTGCCGGTTGCCATGCGCAACAGCGGCGCGGTGCAACCTTCTTTGTCGATTAGCTCAAAGAAGCGCCGCGATGCCTCAAGTTGGTAACCGCGCGATGTCCAGTCATTAGAACGGACGATCTCCGGCGCGCGTGGCCTTTCTTGCTCGGGAAGGCCAAAAAGAGACGTTTGAATCACTTGCGGAAATCCGTTCCGTCGGACTCAAGTCCAAGGCAAGTCCAGCCTGGCCGTTGCTTACGCGCAAAAAGCTCCACCTTGGCGGTGTGTGTTCCTGTGATCTTTTCGACGATATCATAGAACGCGTCCGGCTTCTCCGAATGCTCGCCAACCTTTGCAGAGAAAATCGACCGCAAGGAAGACGAAACGATAATCGGATTCCCGCGCTTCGCAATGATGCAAGTTTCGTGGGCGCCGCGAACGATCCTGCCCATGCCGAATGCTTCTTTGCCGGTTGCCGTGAGCTTGCGCCAGACGATCTCGGAATGAGGATTAAATCCCCAGTGATGGACGACGTCATACGCCTCGCGAACCATCGACGACACTCGCCAAAGAAACAGAAGCGCATTGTCATAGATCGGTGGCAATGACATGTTGCAAATGTCATGCGTTGACATGCATTGATACTGCTTAACCGCTCCGCGTGTCTCGCCCGGAAGCGAGTCTTTGAAAAACCACGGAGGGTCCGCTACCACCGCTGAGAAAGGTCCCATTATCGTGCTCCGATATATAGGCGAGATGCCTCGATTTTGTCTTTCAGTGGTTGCAACATTGCGCCACGTGCCACGAGATCGCCTGACCACCTATTGCACAAGTTGTTTGAGTAAATCTCTACCGCCTTCTTCCAGTGCGGATATTCAAACCGCTTCTTTGAACGCAAAGGAGCGCGGTCCAGGATTGCCGTTAACGCATTGCAATCGGAGCCAACTAGGCAATACGCAAGCTGAGGCTTTGCGTTGATATTTTTCCTGTCATACTTTCCGTGTAACGTACCGAGTCCGATGTATTCGCGTATTGCGCGCACAAGATCGCCATCGTCATCACGTTGGTTAATTCTAAAACGAGGCTGCAAAGATCCGCCGTGTCCGGCGATCCCTATGGATCCTTCGCCGTCTATGAATCCAGACAGCCATTCGTCCGTGATCATGTTTCTCCTTATGCGCCTTGGAGAAGGTGACGCAATACCTCGAATAGTTGACGCTAGCTCGGGCCGGGGAGACATCTAACGGCGTGGCGTAGGTTTGAGCCTGCTTGCGCTCCACTGTCGCGTGCATTTATGTTTGGCACTTCTAGCGTCAGTGCGCGGCCGTGGATTCGAACCACCGATGTAGCACCGATAAGAACCGCGCAAAAGCAGGCGTAACGTGCCTGCGGCCGTGTCGGTTTTTATGATCTGCGACAAACGATCAATTAAAAGGTTACTACTCGGCGCCCGTCGTGTCAACGGCCTTTCGCTGAATATGCTTCAGCTTGGCCGCCATTTGGCGCGGAGACGAAGTCTTGATCACGGCAACCTTGTTAACCTCGTCATAGAACTCGTAAGTCATCGACGCGCGTTCCTCGGCAGAGTAGACAGCCGCATACGCCCCCTCGAAATCGGGAACAAGCTGAAGCGCATCACCTTCCTTGTAATCGTTCGTCGCCACAGCGCGCGTGGCGCGCGTGGCCTTCGGGGGGGTGAACCCATCGACATGGGCCTTCGAAGCGATGGCGGCAAGCTCCTGCGTCGTCTCCGGAGGCGATACAGTGGCAACCAGGCCCCACCCATGCAACGTCTTGACGAGCTTAGCGCGGCCCTTGTCGGCCAAGGTAGCGGACTTCGCGGCGCGCTTGCCTACGTTATCCAGGCGCTCAGTCGGGGTGGTGGTCTTCCGGGGCTTCTTCTCAGTAGTGTCGGTCATGGTAATCCTTTCGTGCGTTGACGCCTCGCGGCGCCGAGTCGGTGTAAAGACACATTAGGTCATGAATCGAAAAGATGCAAAAGATTTCTTGACTGGCGCGGCGATTTAGTCCATTGTACTTAAATCATGGAACCAGCGGTATGGCTCTCAAGGATCACGGCTTCGAACGTCTGGGATCTGGCCTACGTAGAAGTTGAGCTATTGTGCCGTGCTGGAATTTTCGTCGGTCGCAAAAACTCGGTCAAGGTCCCGTCGGGATGGTCCGACGCGAAGAAACGCAAACTAATTCGCTCACAGATTCCTTGCGGGGGATGGTAATGGAAAACAACGAAGAAATGATGGAAAACATGTTTGACTTTGGATTCGGATTAGTCGCGGCGCATCGCCATGTCAACGGAGGCGGGTGGATCGCCGATACTGCAACGGTAGAAGCATCTGTTTATGTGTTCGGCGATGCGCAGGTGTACGGCAATGCGCGGGTGTACGGCGATGCGCAGGTGCACGGCGATGCGCGGGTGTACGGCGATGCGCAGGTGTTCGGCGATGCGCGGGTGTACGGCGATGCGCAGGTGTTCGGCGGTGCGCGGGTGTACGGCGATGCTCAGGTGTACGGCTATGCGCAGGTGTTCGGCGGTGCGCAGGTGCACGGCTATGCGCGGGTGTACGGCGATGCGCAGGTGTACGGCTATGCGCAGGTGTACGGCGATGCGCAGGTGTTCGGCGATGCGCGGGTGTACGGCGATGCGCAGGTGCACGGCTATGCGCGGGTGTACGGCGATGCGCAGGTGCACGGCTATGCGCAGGTGTACGGCTAGGCGCGGGTGTAATGTAATGGAAAACAACGAAAAGCCGACGGTCCTCTTGATTGACATTTCCGCGCTTTACCATGCCGCTTGGCACGTGGTCGCGGAAACGGACTCGATCTCGAAAGTCCAAGACATCACGATCGCGGGCGTCCGCCAGTGCAGCGGCATGGTCGGGTCTGACGCGTTGGTGGCGATCTGCTGCGATGATCGCAAGTCGTGGCGCCGCGATCTGTATGTCGAATACAAGGCGCAGCGCGAGAAAAAGCCCGCATCGTTCTATGGCCTATTCGACGGCACGATCGAAAAGCTCAAGGCCGAGGGTTATCTTTGCTGGCGAGCCGAGGGTTTCGAGGCGGACGATGTCATTGCGACCGCGCATGATGCGGCGTTGGCGCTTGGCCATGACGTTGTGATCGCAAGTCACGATAAGGACTTGTGCCAGCTTGCCGGCGACCACACCAAGGTCCTCCGAACGCATGATTGGGTATTGATCGATACGGACGTTGTGTCTGAGAAATTCGGTGTTGCTCCGCGTCAGATCGGCGATTGGCTTGCGCTAACCGGCGATACGTCGGACAACGTTCCAGGCTGCAAGGGGGTCGGAAAGAAGACGGCAACGGAACTTCTGCAAACCTACGGAAGCCTTGACCGAATCTTTGACGCTGTCATAGCTCGGTCGGCCGATGGTGCGTTTCTCAAGAATGACGATGGCACCTATGCGCACAACGCCGCGACCGTCATGGAACCGTTTTGGAAGTCAAACAAGGCCGTTCGCGCGAATCTAGTTGCGTGCATGGACGTTGTCATGCTATCAAGGAGGCTTGTCGGCCTTGCTGTCAACGCGCCCATCCGCTTCGAAGATATCTACGATGAACGAAGGCCGACCGTGACAGCATCGGCGAATTACAACCTTGACGATGTCGACGATTTCGGCGAAGATACTGCAAACGTGATCAATCGGGCATTCTCGCCCGGTAATGTTCCCCCCATTGAAAAGGGAAGTGCAACGGTGGAAAACGAAACGAAAGCGGCCAATGAGCCAAGTCAGACCGTTGTGACGCCAGCCAAGGCGGAAAGCCCCGCGTCAGACACCCCGGACCCGACTGTAAATACAGGAGTGTTGCCGGTCACCACTGACGCGGGGCATGGCATTGTCCCTCACGTTGATACGATCGTTGAACCTCGCGCGCTTGTCGTGGCTGAATTCACGAAACAGCTAGAGCCTACCTCTCCCGGTGGCGCCATGAAGATGGCGAAGATTCTTCATGAATCGCGCCTGTTTTCGAAGTATTCAACCGAGGAACAGATCTTCGCGGCGATGGCACGCGGGCGCGCAATGGGTTACTGCGGAGTAGAGGCACTGGACATGTTTTGGCCGATGGACGCCGGACAGGGCAAGCAACTTGCCCCCAAGGCGCACTTGGTGATTCATCTCGCCGAATCGCACCCTGATTGCGAATACTTCATCATGACCGAGTCGACGATGACCCAATGCACCTATGTTGCGCGGCGCAAGTCGTGGCCGCAAGGAAGAGAGGTATCGTACACCTACTCAATCGAGGAAGCGGTACAAGCGGGGATTACGACTCTTGAACTTGCCCCTAAGCCGGTTGGCAAGTCTGGAGAAAAGGTCCGCGACGATCGCAACCCGTGGCAGAAGAATCGCCGGGCCATGTTGCAGAAGACTTGCGCAACACTGTTGACTCGCGTGGTGTTCCCTGGCGCTGGACTTGGTTTGGCGACCTATGAGGAATTGGGCGGAAACGACTGATTTTGCTGGCCTAGTTTTCCGTTGCTAGATACAGATACCGACAAAGGCGAACCGCGTCAGTCGTATCAAAGTGACGGTAAGGGTTGATGCCGCGCCTTTTTGCGGTTTCGGCGCAGCGGACTTACGAAACTACCAGCGTTTTATGAAGGAGATCACGCAATGAACATGAAAGAGTTTTCCGAAAAGAATATGCTTCGGTGCAAGACTGCCTTCGGAGGCAAGGGACACACTGACTTCGGCCTTGTGCTTTGCGCACAAGAGGAACTTGGCGAACTTGCCGCCGCAATGCTAGGTGTGTCGGGCGAAAAAAGGCGCAAGGCGCACCTTACAAACGACGATGTCCTAGATGCGATTGCCGATTGCATTACGTACCTTGATCTTCTCTGTACACAGCGCGGCGGATGCCTTGACGAACTATTGCCGCGCGTGTTTAACTTTGTATCCGATAGGGCAAAATCAGATATCAAGATCGGAAACGACTGAAACGAAAGGATCGAACATGAAAAGACTGTTACTGGCATTGGTGTTCTTGGTTGGCGCGTGTGGCGAGGCGAAGATTGACGATCCGGTTGCGTCGACGAAATCTGCACTTACTCCGGGTAGCTACTGCATTTCGTCCGCTGACCCGCTTCCCGGGCAGAGGTGTGGCGGATATACTACGCTAGTCGGAACGTATCGGTGCGAGGGACAGACATACAATATGTTTTTTTCGTATTCACAGGGAATCGACGTTTTCGGCAATTGGTATGTCGCATCACTTCGCGGGAACGGGTTTGCAGGTGCGAATAACATGAACCTTGACTGCGGGGGAAGCGGAGCAAGCTATAACCTTATCATGGCGCGGAACCAGTCGCCGGGGTTCAATTACCTGTCACAAACTACGTCTTGCCGCTTCTTTCACGTCGATAACAACGGTCAGATTACTTACCAGGCACCCGTTACGTTGCTTGGCGGTAATCTTCAGTATTACCCGGCGTCGTCATTCTACCCTAACGGGAACTGGGCAACGTGGATCGTGGCCCCCAATGATCCCACCCATGGCGTATGTGGAAACGTGCAATTCAATTGGACGACTAACTAGGGAAGAAACATGAACGAACCATCAGAAGGCGCGGGATTTCGGATCGTCGGCTTTGTCAAGCGCAAGTTTCTGTCGCCGGGCGGCAAATTCGCAAGCTTGACGATCGACGTTCCCGGTGAGAAGGGACAGAAGATCCTTGACGTGCGCACGTTCGATGCGGAATGCATCGGCGACATTGGCCGATTGCTTGACGGCGCGCGGGTTACGGTTCTCGGTCGCGTTGACTCTGAGCTTGTCAAGAACAAGGCGCGCGAGGCGATCATGATCGACGGCTATAATAAATGGGTTGCCGTTCTGACTGCTACCTCGGTCAAGGTCGATGCGTCGTCAAAGAAACCGGACGCGAAAACGGCGAGTCATCCACTTGGCGATGACAAGGTAGACTGGTAATGACCGACGCTGACAAGGCGCTGGTTCGCTCGCTATACGATCAAGTGGAGCGCAACGCCGGTAACGGCGCGATCGGACGCGCGGTTGGACTTATCACGCGCTACGCTAACGATCCGGCATTCAAGGCACACAGAAGCGTACTTTTGACCATAAAGAACATGGTCGCGGCGCTTCCGGCTGTTAGCGAGTCACGGTAGAGACCAAGATCGCCCCGTCTGGCTTCGCGGTTGCGGGCTGGACGGGGCTTTCTTGCGTTCGCGTGTGCCTGGACTGTTCCACGGCAGACGCCGCCCTGGCTGCCGCTCCGTAAGCCTGAGATGCAATCTGCGCCGCATCCACGGGAAGCGGAGTAACCCCGGTGCCCTCTGCCGCCTTGATAGCAGCTTCGATAAGCTTGATCTCGACCGCTGCAACCGGGAACAGCACGGCCGCGCCATCGGCAAGCGCGAAGATGATACTTTGAACTGTTTTTGCGTCCATTACTCTGCCATTTCCCTTGACGATGACAAGCGCGCCACGTCAAGCTGTATATCAAGTAGCGTCTTCATGACTTCGTTTCGCAGGGTATGAATTGCCCTGCGAACGTCGGCAACGTCCGACTCCGTACGCTTGGCGCGCTGAAACAGCATTCCAACCGAAAAGATCGCCCCGATCATTGGCACTACGATACCAACGACGGCGACCGAGTCTAGCGTCACGTTATTTATCCGAATGCACGGCGGGGGTAAATGCCGACAGAACGCCGCCAACGGCCGCAACGCACATGCCGGTGATCTGGAACACGTAAGCGTGCGGTACGGCGGTAGCGCCATTCGCAGACAGGACACCGCCAACGGCAGTAAGGCACAGACCGACGATCTTCAGAACGTTCATTACTTGATCTCCACTTTGTTTAGGTCGATGAAACCGATCAACTCCTCGCGCTTGCGCGTTCTGGCGCGAACCATGTTACCCTCACTCGAACCGGCTGCGTTGGTGTTGCCTTCGATCGTGTAGATCGTGCCATCGGCGCCGATTCCGCTCACGAAACCGGTATGCTCATGGCCGACCTTGATAAAGATCGAACCGGAGACTGGCTCGCTGGCTTTCAATTCTTGCGGTGCTTTTTCGTCAAGCGTAAAGACACCAGCGGTCAAGTGGATTGGCACAGAAACCGCAAGTGAAGATGCTGCGCGCTTGACCATGGCTGATACGAAAATCGCACACCATGGGTACTCGTGCGATGGGTCAACGCCGATTTCGCGACAGTAACCGTCGATTTCGGCTGACCGGTTGTGGCTCGTCTCCGTTACGCCATCCTCGGATAGCGCAAGTTCAATGCATTTCTTAGCAAAAGCGTTCATTATGCCCAATCACTTGAACCGGTGCCAATGTCCTTTGCCGTATACCAGACCTTACCGGTGAAATTATAGTAACGTTGCCCCAGGTAGGTCGCGTTGATACTGGGCGCGCCGTTGCCAGTGAGCGGGTTTGCCGCCGTGGTATCTGCCATGACCGGTTGTCCAAGTGCCGCCATATCAGCAAGCATCATTTCAACGTCTATCAACATTACGTTGTTTGCAGGTGTGGAACCGTTAGTGGTGATCTTGATTCTCGGAGAACAATACCCAAACACATTTGGCGTTCCAACTGCCATTAGCGCTGGCGGGTTCATATCGAGCCATTGATTATTTGATGTAATCAGCGAGGTTACGTCACATGCAGATCCGGCGGCGGTACCATCAAACACGACAGCGGTAACGCCAGTCATGGTCGTGGTACTAAGCCACACCCTGCTAACAAGTCCGTTCTGTGGAATCGATCGCGTGATCGTTCCGGCACCCACTGGAATCGGGATTACCAGCGTTTGAAGTCTCGTTTTGCCTCTGAAACTTTGACCACGGAAAACGATCGCGTCACATGTGCCAACGCGGATAAAACAGTTACCCGCATTGACGGTGCCACGATTTTCGAAGTTATGAATCCTGGTAGTGGATGTAGTATAAAACTGTCCATACCCTCCACGGATAATCAGGTGATCGATTGATGTCAGGTTATTTGCGCCACCATTGGCTCCGGTGATCTGTACCGTTCCGGCTGACGACAATCGCGCGTCCGTATTGATCGACATCAGTCCGATTCGCGTACCCATGCAAGAAAGCTCCTCTTGCACGCAACCGACGCCGTCTTGGCGATCTGTGATGTATTTGTTTATTTGCGTTCCATAGCAGCTTTCAAGCGCGATAGCACCTCCATAGTGCGAGTATGCGCCGCCGCCGCCAGTGTCGTATCCTGTCACCTTGTCAGCGACGAAGTCAAGATTAAGTCCAAGCGTTCCGGTAGCGTTAATCCCGAAGTAACACGTTGACCAAAAGCAATCTACCTTAGGGTATCTAACGAAGACAAGCGAAATAAACGTAGAATCCATCGTGAACCCGGTAATTTCAACTCTATCATTGAACCCGGTTATGGTTCTAAGCGTATGATGCGTTTGATGCGTCCTTACCGTATTAATGCCTACGTTGCCGTCTGGCGTTGGGCACGGCGACGGGAGGGTTCCATCGATAGTGATTGTTGACGATGTCTTAGCGGTTACTGTCGCGAAAAGCCACGAATTCGGCCAACCACCGGCATCTGTAAGATCGGCGCCAATATACAAAAGAACGGTACTACCCACCGCGATGGTTGACGTGTCGGAAAATCCGGTAAGGACATTTTCGCCACCAACAACTGTCATTACGAACGAAACACAATTAGCACTGTTGGCGTTGATCGTGGACCCTTGTAGTCCCGGTCCGATCGTGTCTCCGTTTCCCCATGCCCATGCTTGAATGGCGCACACGGACGCCGTGGAACTTGGATACGCATGAGGAATGATCGTCGCGCCGGGCATCCCGCGAAGTCGGAAGGGCTGATTTGGCAACGACGACGGAGCGATATTTTCCGAGCCAAGGATCTTGTACGTTCCGGGGGGGAAAACGATCTCGTGAATGCCAGCGGCGCGGCACGCTGCAGTGGCAGTAAAAAGGAGATCACCCATTGGCGTTGTGCCGGTTGGATCGAATCCAAGCGCAATCGCATTCGCGCCGCCACCCGCGTCTACGTATGCCTTTGTGGCCGCGTCGGCGGGAGACACGGGAGGGGAGAGCCCTGTAATTGCGCCTCCGGTAATGGATACGGCGCTGGCACTCTGCTGTGCCATCGTGCCGGCACCGGATACGTTAGCAATCGAGATCGGCGCGCCATTGCCGGGGCTATGATTGTGCACGTCAACGCCAATGAACGCGGCATTGATCTTGTTAGCCCAATCTGGACCGGTGGTCACGCCAGGAATCGGGAGATCAAGGCCCATATTCGGAGTCGACATTACTTGGGAACCCCCCAAACACGAACGGTACCGGTAAAGGATGTCGAGCCAGTCCAGCCGACTGCCGTAATCCCGTGCGCAGTATCGGCGGTATGCGCGCGACCGTAGCTAAGGCTAACACCACCAACACCATCGCTGGACGACCTTCCAAGCAGATGGCGCGGACGACCTGTGGTTAACGGGAATATTTCAATCATAGCGTTTACATTGCCGCCAGAGACAAAGGTGCCATACATATGCGTGGCGTCGTCTGCTACCGTGTTGGTTGATGCAGACGTATATACGTGCCGAGACGGGCCAGTCCCTGGAGTGGTGGTTCCGATCAACTGAATTTGCGGGGCAAACGTTGTAGCGGTTTCAAGTCCTTCGATTTCGAGAGTGATTTTCGAGTAAGTTTCAGCAACAAACGACGCCGATGTAAAACCAGTTGCGGCGGCAAGTGTTTGTGAGTCGATCAGGACTGGCGTACGCCGTCCCGAACCATAGATCGATCCAAGCAAGTTAATCGACATGATTAAGCCTTGGAATTGTAAACGCCACGATAACGACCGAATCCGGCCGATGGTGCGAATCGCGCACGCATTGCGATGAATTCAAGGCGTCCAAGCCGAAGCGCAATCGTCTGTCCGGTGGACGCGACAAGCGCGGGAATCACGTAGGGCGTATCGGTTACGTCGGTAGCAGGGAACCAGATAGCCGGATCGGCAACGGTATTCTTTGGAAGCGTTCCAACGCCGAGATCGCGGTTTCCCGGGTTGTAGTTCGCGCTGTATTCGAGCGTAACCTGCCCGGCCAAGGTAGCGGACGCCGGGCAATCGAACACTACGCCGGTGTCTTTGGTGTGCGGAATGATCGCCGGCTTACCATAAACCATCGTTGGTGTGGCGGAAACGGCCTGGCTTCCGGCGCTGGGAGTGGCGGTAACCTGCACGTACTTGGCAATGTCGTTGCCAATTGCAATGTTAACGGACGAATTCTGGTTAGTCCCCGTCGGGTACGCCGGGGTAGTCGACGGGGCAAACGGTTGCGCTCCGTTGGCGGTAGCAGAAAACAGAACCGACCAAGTTACATTGGTGGTGGAGCCAGTAACGAATGTGACGTCAAGCGAATCGACCGAGTCAATCTTGACCCATGGGCCGACGATTGGAGTAGTACCGCTGGCGGTGCCGCTTAGAATCGCGAGTGCGGTAGCCTGGAAGTCAAGCAGAATTCCCGTTTGCAGTCTAGACATTTGACATCTTTCCGGACGCGTTTATATGCGCCACGTTACTGCAAAGCGTTGCTCCTATGCCTTCGGGAATTGAATCTGTTGAGCCGAGGTAAGTGACATTTCTGCGCCTGGATCAAGTTGCGCCCGCGATGGCTGCTGCTGTTGATCTTTCGTCTGGTCAGGCTTTACGAACGTGTCCTGATACGCCGGCACCGTAATCGGCATACCAAGGAAGGTCTTTAGTCCCTGCTCTGCCTTGTACGGCAGTTCATACGGATCGCCCTTCGGAGACTTCGCGCGAGCATTCGTAACCGCCGATTGAATCGCAACTTCAGTCATCAACGCGATAGACGGATAGATCGTTTTAATCGCGGTTGCTTGCGACTTAGTAAGCGCCGCCGCCGAGATTAGTTCAAACACCTGCAACGGATCTTCTAGCACGCGCAGCACATTACAGAACTTGAACCACGAAATGTCATCGATCGGAAGGTTCGTGCTACCGGCATACGACGCGATAGCATTCTTTGGGAGTGCCGCAAAAAGGTAAGAGAATGCCTTTTGCGCCATAGTCTGAAAATGCGACTGAATATCCGTCGGAAGACGGTTGATCATATCATGCAATTGCGTTTCGTTAAACGGACTCGACAGATCGTCAAGGATCGGATCGTAATTAGGCGGCACTGGCCAAGTGCATTTGATTTCATCTTGAATCAATGCTTTCGCGTGCGCCGCCACGATCTTGTCATACGTAGCGATCTTATTCCGCATTGTCGCGGTGATTCGTTCAGTTTGCTTCGAAATGACAGCGCGGACGCCAACGACGGCAAACGTCTTTTCGGCGTCGATCTCCGCTTGCGCGGTGTTATCTTTTTTCATTACCGGCGATCTCCGAAAGCTTCGCAGCGCGCGAAAGCATACGCCCCGACGGAACGGGAACCTTGCCGGCTAGCTTCCCCGCCACTCCGATGGCGGCGTTTCCGGCATGGCGAGCAAGTGGCATACCCTTATGTAACACGGCGCCGGCAATCGCGCCCTTGATTGCGTGCTCTGCAGACTCAACCGGATCGCGCCCGTTCGCCACGCCTTCTACCAAGCCGATGGTAGCGCCAAGCCCGGCGCCTTTCGCAACCGAGATCGCCTTGTTTGTTGCGCGTGTCTCAAGTGCATTCTTGATCTTGTAAAGCGCCATCGTGTTCCTAGATGCTTCGCGAATACGCTCGACCGCTTCCTTTGCGGCTGGATCGATCTTGGCAGCGGCGTCGAGGTGCTGGTCTAGAAACTCATGCATAACGTCGTGCTGCAGTCGCGCGGCATTGTCCTTTTCCGTGTCGCCAGTTTTCTTAAGCAGTCGCGTAGTAAAGTCGCGCAATTCGACAGACTTTTGATTTTCCCCGGGGATTCCCGGAAGTTCTCTGCTAATTCGCGCCGTAGCATTCTCTGATGTTGGTGTTTCGATTCCACCGACAGGAGAATATCCGGCATTGGGATCGCCAGAGATTCCAGGCTTAGGCGGAGTGAAGTTTGGCGACGTGAGTTGAGCGGTTTCCTCAGATCCTACCGCTTCGGGAATTGATTCGCGCGCAAGCTGTGACGGGGTAATTGCCTTTTGCTTTGCGGAAAGCCCGGCGCGCGACCGCATGATGTCATCAAGCGACTTAGCGGCGCGCGACTGCACTTCTGGAGAGATCTCACGGGCAATCGGCGCCGACTCTGCTACCGTCGGCGCGGTAGCATCTTCAATTTTGTATCCCCTCTTGATTTCGTTGGCAAGCGACTGTAGCGCGACTTCTTTTTCCGGTTCGCCAGTCTTGACAAGTGCTTTCTTGGCCATGACAAAATCATACGCATCATGCGGGTTCCACCCGCCCATATATTTATCGATCGTGCCATAGTCGGGCGCACGGGTTTCGTTGACCTTGGAAATCCAATCGCCTGCAGTTTTCGCGGCGGTAGCAGGATCCGCGTATGCCTCTTTCGCGATCTGTTCGCCGGCCGGTGTTGCTAGCATTTCCTTGACCGGTTCATCCGCGCTAAGCAGTGCCTTACGTTCACCCTTCGTTGCGGCGCCGCCAGCGCCAGCGATGATATCCGCCGCACGGTTGTTTACGATCTTCTTTTCGGCAACGCCAGCGATCGCTTTGACTGCCGACTTCGCGCCAGCGGACACCGCTTCGCCTGCAAGGTCAAGCGGGCCAGTGAATGCCATCGCGCCAACGCCGCCAGCGGATCGATACCCCGGGGCATTCTTCGCGTCTTGCTCCCCGCTAGCCGCATAATCTGGCGATATTGAATTGACGAATTTCTCCGGTGCGCCAAGCAACATGTCACTTGCACCGCGTTCAAGCTCGCGACGTTTCGAACCTTCCGCAAGTCCAGAAAGGGGGACCTTGGCCCCGCGTGGCGCATGAAATCCTTCACGGTCGAGAACATCAACCGGCAACGCTTCGCCGGCCCATATATTTACGCCGCCAGCAAAGTCCTTGGCGGTATCAACGATCGTCGATCCAATGCGCGACAGAATACCGGGCGACTCTGCCGGCGTTTCCGCTGGCTTCTTTGATGCGAGGTAGGCATCGGGATCGAAGGCTGGCGCAGAAGCGACGGGCGCCACCGGGGCGGACTTCTCCGCCAGATACGCGTCGGGATCAAACGCCATTACTTGATTCCGTTGGCGAGCTTGATCGCCTTAGCGCGCGGGTCATTCGGATTAGCATATGCCCATTTTACGGCCTCGACATCGGCGGACGCAACCGGCTTGGCGGCCGACTTATCAGCGCCCGTAGCGGTAACCTTATCGGTTTCCTCTTTCGGCCGATCCTTGCGATACGTCGAAATGATCTGCTGCGTTCCACCGTCGATCTCTGCGATCTTTTCCTTGACGGCCTTAATCGCAACGTCGGGGCTTGCCTGCACGAACGGCAACCGTCGCCCCGTGGCGGGACCGAGCGATCCAAGTTCAAGGTGAGTCGAATGGTCCGACGTTCCCATTGACGAAATGGAACCGATCGCGATATTGGCGTCTTTCAGCAGGCGCTCACGATCTGCTACCGCATCGGCGCCCCATGGATTCGGGTTAGCCTCAAGGTTAGACAGCAAGTGCTTAAGCTTGCCAACTGCTTGCGTTCGCGTCTTGTATCCGTCGACAAACTGAGGAATGGCCCTGGCCGATGGCAACGTAAGATCGGACCCGTCGTTTAGCTGCACGGTACGCTGGTCCTTTGCCGCCTCTTCCTTTTCCTTCGCGGCGGCTACCTTTGCTTCGCTTGCGGCGACCTTATCGTCGTGCTGTAAATCATGTTCGCGTCGCGTCTCGCCGAGAACAGAATATTGAACATTCAGTTTCTTTTGTTCAAGGCTTTCGATCGCCTTGTCGTGCGCAAGCTGCTGGAAACCCTTAGCATACGAATCGTCCGCCTTGGCCGCAAACTGCTTTACGATTACGTTATTCTCGGCGTCAACGGCCGACATGCCGGTCTTTAGCAACTGCGATCGCGCCTCGTCGGCAACGGCCTTCTGCGCAAGGGACTGCTTGATCTGCAGACGCGCCAGATCGTCTTTATACTGCTGCGCGAGATCCGTTACGCCTTTCTCTTTGTACGCCGCGAAGTTCTCTTTCGTCTTGAGTTGCTCTTTCTGCTTTTCGAAGTCGCGAGCAATATTGGCGTCGATGGCATCAAGCGCGATGTTTCTAGCAGCGGGATTAGTGCGCGCTGCAATGCCATGAGCATATGCACCAAACAGAACACCCAAACCGGCGACAATGCGACTACCAGTTGACTTGTCCGCGAAGTAGTCATGGAACTTGAAGTCCTTCACCTCTTGCTGTGCCGCGTCCGCCGCTTGGCGCGCGTGCGCGATCCCGTCCTGTTGCGCCTGATTTTCCGCCGCTACGTCGATCGCGTCATTGCGCTCCTGCTGTGCCACTTGCGCGGCACCTTCGGACTCGGCGCCTTTCTCTGCTACCTTGGCCTGCCCTGCGTCAAGTTGCGCCTGACCAACGTCAAGGTCGGACTGACGGGCGCGTTCAAGCGCCGCCGTATCGATGCCCGGCGCGCTTAGCGCGGGCGTGCGAGGCAGAACGGGCGAAGCCGGGGCAACGGTGGCCGGGACATTAGGAACGCCTCCCGGAAGGTCTGGCAGCGCCGCGGGCGCGGCGCCGGGGGGATAGACAGATGGGATAGACGCCAGCGGGTCAACGGGCGCTGCTGCCGCTGGCGCTGTCGGGTCAGTGACGCTACTAACGGGCACTTGCCCGCCCGGCGCGGCGTATTGAACGCCGGTAGCCGGGACTTGGATCTCCGGAACACCGATATCAGCCATTAACCGATTGCCTTAGTCGCGCCGCCCCAGATATCGCCGATAATTGCAGCTTTCTGATTATTATTGGCGTTAACGTTATTGGTGTTAGTCTCGTTATTCAGCTTTTCGATGCCCATTTGGCCATTCAAGGCTTGACCGCCGAACGTGGCGGCGCCGCCGATCGCGGTATTAGCCTCTGTATTGGCGTTTCCTGCGATGCTCTGCAACGTCGACGCCTTAAGACCTTGCGCGGCGTTGATCTCGTTTGCGCGGTTGATGGCAGCCGCTTGCGCCGCTCCGGTTTGCGCGTTGCCAATGTTAGCAGCGGCCGCGCGTCGCGCCGCAAACGCGTTCTGTCCGCCCATTCCAGATGCGGCGGCGTTCTGCTGCGCCGCGATCTGTCCAAGGTTCTGCTGAATCTGCGCGCCGGCAACCGAGGGAGCGGTACCGGCGATAACTCCGTTTAGAGACTGGACTTGATCAAGCTGGCCGTTGGCCGCTTTCTGCTGATTCTGCTGCGCCCCGGCAAGGCCGGCAAGGATTGCCTGAGAATTTGCGCTAGCGCCTGCTACCTGCGTTGCGACGTTCGGGTTAACAACAGCCGGCGCAGAAACGCCGCCGATGGCATCAAGCGTGACACCGTCATACCGCGTACCCGTGACAGGATCGACCATTTGACCCGTCGTCGGGTCCTTGCGCAGGCGCGAGATGTCGGGCGGCGTGGCGGTGTTTACCCCCGGCTGTTGCGGCGCCTGTTGCGTGGGCTGAAACGCGGGGCCTATAATCGGAACACCTGAAAGGTAATCGGTTAGACCCATGGTTTATCCTGTATCTGCAAAGCGTTGCTTAGGAGGACTGTCCGCGCCTAACCGACGGTGGTACGCGGGAAAGTTTGCTGTCAACGCCAATTTGGAAACTGAAAAGCTCTAGTTCAAACGACTGTCCAGGCGAGTCAATCCCCGTGAAGTCGGTTCGTACGCGAATCGTCACGGACTCAATCTCTTGGACAATGGGCTGAAACTCAAGTTCATACTGAGGGTTGCCTCCTCCACCGTAGATGAATTCACCATAAAGTCCAAACCCATAAATACCACCGTCGGACGATGGCAATTCGTTGAATGACTCGGAAACTGTTCCGTCTTCCGTGAGATAGTCAAAGTCAACTAGTATACGATGAGGACCTAGGTACTTGCCGGTCAGGATCGTGTCCCATAGGACTTTCATTCCCTTGATAGTGCCGATTTGAATCGGTGCGGTGAGAATGTCCATTTCAATCGGGTACGTTCCAAGCGAGTCCGTATCGACGTAAGATCCCTTTTGCTGTACGCGAACGGAATCAGTGTCCGCGTAACAAAGGTGGCCGCGCCACGCGTGAACAAGTAGCGTAATGCTTGGCAGTGCGAAGGTTGACCATACGCCCGAGATCGCATCGCGCATTACCTGTGGCACAAGCGAACCGGCAACGCCGATTAGCAACCGTTGATCGTCGTCCTGCGCGAATCCAAGGATCGTTTTGTGCTCAAGATCGTCAATCGCTGGAGCACCGATAAACTGATTCGTAAGCGCGCGGGTGCAAATCCACGGGCCATTGGAAGACGAGTAAACAATGCCATCGCTGGTAAGAAATGCCTTTCCGGTGCAGCCGGCAAAGCCCTGTAACACGGTTGGCGTGATAATATTTCCGCCGAGTCCATCGGGACCGGGCAGTTGACCAACGTTCCATTCCCAAACGCTACCCTCACAGAATAGGATCACGCGCGAAGAATCCAACGCCTTGACGTTGACGATCGGATCTGACGACGGCGGTGTCATTCGAAGCGTGTCAATGTTGAATTCAAGCGGCCGCCCGGGTTGCTTTTCGTTAGAGAAATACAGCGTTCCGTCGAATCCAACGACAACAACGCGCCCGCCGAATACGCAACCAGAAGAGAACGCCGGACAAGCGTCGACCGGCAAGAGGCCTTTGTCCGTATAAAGTTCCTGGCCCTTCTCACAAACGGAATCAAGTACGTTGTCGGCGTAATGAATCTGAGGTGACGCCTTGTCATTTAAGATGGGCTTAAGATCGTCCGTGATTTTGCGCCGCTCCGAACTTTCGGCGCCGGCCGCCATGTAAGATCGGTAAACCTCAAGTTGGACGTCTGACTTGTTCGTCATGAACAAAGTGTTGACGTCGATCTCGACGATGTTTTGCGTTCCGGTCAACGTGAGTTTATACGGATCGCTTGGACGCGATCGAATTCGGTTGCCGTTGCTATCATTCCATGCCCAACAAAAGATCCACGTATACGAACCAAGTAGCGTCAGGTTACCGGCGTCCGAATGACTCGGCGTCAGAGTGGCAGCAAAAGGGTAAAGGCAAAAGCCATCCTCTTGAAACTGCGAGCCGGTAAAGTCATTGGCTAGCGGGCCAGGCATTAGCAGCGTATCGGCGTATTCGACCGCTTCTCCGTCGGTTCCGATTTCAACGTCCGCAAGCCCAACGGCCGACACCCACTTGTCAACAATTACCTGCTGAAATTTGCCATTGGCCGCGCCCGTAAGCTCCTGAACCCCGCGCACAAAAGTCTCCGCGAGGTACCCAACGGCAAAATGGATCCCGCCGTCATTGGCAAGGTACGGACTCGGAACCGAGAAATTGCTACGCGAAAGGTATCCTTGGCTAGTGGGTGAATTCTGCCACTCTTGCGCCGCAAATCCATGTGACCAGCAACCGATCATTTGACCATTGGACCAGTTGTAAAGAAAGAACGTCGGCTGGCTACTACCGTCGTCGTAGTAAACGATATTGGTCCAAATGGTACCAAGCAGAAAGCTACGCGACGCAACCGTGATCGTGTAGCGCAATTCATGCGTTACAACGTCGGACGTGGTGCAGTGGTAAGCGTCTGTCCAGTTGACTGGCGATGATTGGATCGAAACAAGCGCGTGCACCGTCAGGGACGCATCGACGTATCCGGATAACTGTAGCGCGTCAAGTGTTCCTGCGGCTGCATGGACGGTGTAACGGTGAACAAATGCGCCATTGTTTGCAACGGAGAAAACGTATAGGCCAGCGGTATAGCTGTACAGCGCGAGATAGCTATGGTTAACGTCGGTCGCGTTCGATAGCCACGCGATCGCCCCAAATGCATCGGTGCCAGATGTTGGAACTGTCAGATCGTGCAACATCGACGTGACGATTCCAGAAGAATACGTCAGGTGATACAGCGCGGCGGGACAGGAAAACGTCGGGCCAAACCAACGGACTACGTTATCGAATTCACACACAACATCCCATCTTGCGGCAAGGTTCGGCGGACCCTCGACAAACGCAAGCGTAGCGAACGTGGTCTGCGCAAGTAGAGCGCCAGTGGTGTCATAGACGAACACCTGCATAGTGGTACCCGCGCTGTTAAACACCCAAAAATACGTACCGTCTTGGACTACCTTGATCGCAACCGGGGCGTTGGTGGCACTGTCGGCCAGGCCAGTGGGGAGACGAAGCGGCGTGCCGTCTTTGTCTCGGATCGTAACGTACGCGGTCGTAATGTCGGTCGTTTCGTTGGTTTGTTTCCATACGTAACAAACGACATCGCCAATGCACGCTGCATCGGGACATGACACGGAATTCGTAGCGGTGTAAAACGGCGTCTGGCGCAACGATCGCGTGTTAAGCGAATACTGGAACTGTGACCATGACGGGGAATCCTCGGCCAGAACGTGCGGTTTATCGCCAGCGACTACCGACAACTGATTGCGAAATGAACTCAGCAGCGTAGGTGGCGACGTGAACCCGGTGGTCGAAATGATGCCAAAACCCGTAGGATCTGGGTTGGAAACGTGCTTAGTAAGTTGTGCAAAACCATCACGCGCGCCTACCTTGAGACGTCCATTCTCAAACTTGGTTGCCACGGCATTCGAAAGCCTTGCGATGCGTCCAGGGGGCGCCGCCGTATCCGGCGCTTGCTCGTTAGGGCCAAGGATCGGGCATTCAACGATTTGCGACGTTGGCATTAGTTGTATAGTCTCACGGTTGCAGTAAACCGATAGCGAGAGTCAGTCGGAAGGTGCGTACGATAACCCGTGTCGCCAGTGAAGTATAAGCCAATGTAATCACCGGCAGAAAATGAGATCGCGTTACCGGTCGACGATCTAACGATCGGAGTACCACCGGGCGATAGCGTACCAACGCCGCCGTTGCCGGCCATGCCAATAGACGCGCCGGTTGTTACTGGCGTAAGCGCGCCGCTGTTCTTGGTGACATACAGAAACCCGGAGGCAGTGCTGCTGTTATTCGGCAACGCCTCCCAGAACTTAACCACCAAGTCACACTTTGACCATGGGCCGCCGTTGACGGGAAATTCTATAATCTGTTGGCCCGCTGAATTGGTGACGATTGTGTTACCGCCACCATTCGCAAACGTCCATGACGTATATTGTCCTCCCCACGCGGTTTGGTTAAAGAAAAACTGAGGGTCCGATTCTGTCGCGACAGGGAAGACGTCGCCATAGGTATCAGGATGCATACCGAAGGACCAGTTAATTACAAATCCGCCAACGTCTACGCCATTTGTTCCGTTGGTTCCATTTGTGCCGTTAGTTCCGTTAGAACCATTAGTTCCGTTCGTTCCGTTTGCCCCCGTTGCTCCCGTTGCGCCGGTATCACCCTTGGCTCCTTTAACCGTTCCAATGCCGTCGATCAGGTTTCCGATGACATCGAACGCAGAGCGCACCAGATCAAACTCACGGTTGACTTGATCGACGTCCGTCTTGGTAATCCTGAATTGATTAAAGGGATTACGCACTTAAAGACCGTTGTACCAACGTCGATAGTAGAATTGATTATCAGTACGATCCTTGTCGGGTGGCGACAGCGTTCGCGGGCCGCGCTTACGGTGGGTCACTGATGCGATGACACGAGAACGAACCGCCGCCTGCTTTGCCGAGAACTGTGCAACGTCGTCGGACATGCCGCGCTTTGCCTTAACGGCAATGACGCCACCAAGTTCAACGAAGTCGCGGAATCGCTCGAACTCCGCAGGTAACGTATCTTCCGAGGTAAGAACCGGAATGCTTGGATCGTAGTCAAGCGCAATGACGCCAGTTGGAAGGTTCTCCTTGGGATAGAAACTAATCGTATTGCCAGCGATCCAAAAGTGGGGCGTTCCAACGCGACCCCTGTCCGCAAGGGAAGCAAGGCGAGGAATCTCAACCGTGCGACCGCTTCTCGTGTAGCTAAGCGCAAGTTCCTTTAGAAAGTCACCCTTTGGTTGTGAAAGCTGATAAACCGTCTCGCACTCGAACAACCACGCCGAGTGCGCAGTGTTTGACTGGATCATGAGATCCATCGTATCCTCGCCGTTGAAATACACGGGAGCGGACCAGTTGGTCTCATCGAAGTTCTGAGTTCCGCTCGCCCCCCCCGAGATAAACAGCGCGATGTCAGTGGGGACGCCATTCTTGTAAATGGCAACGTTACTTCCAACTGGAACGGTGGTTGTTGGATTAAGTGAAATCGACAGGACGCGTCCGGCTGGCGGGATAAACGATTGCAGCGGAGCGTTGCTAGAAGCCGTCCCGCCTACCGCAAAGAATTGGGCAATAGTTTGCGTGCCAACGGTAGACGAAAACACCGGGCCCGGTG
>Ga0265319_1000282_pt1 | contig 37898 bp, 54 predicted proteins | sample 4824metaG_FD_192443 | JGI IMG/M metagenome (GOLD analysis project Ga0265319, IMG submission 192443) | Rhizosphere microbial communities from Carex aquatilis grown in University of Washington, Seatle, WA, United States - 4-8-24 metaG | ecosystem: Host-associated > Plants > Roots > Rhizosphere >...
TATATTTCTAATAAGATTTTTTTTTAGTGTTGACTATAAAACTCAATTCTTTGTATTCTATTTTTCAAATTTTGTACTTCAGAAATGAGTTTAAAAATACATAAGAAACATATCCCGCAAACAAAGTATAAAAACTCAATCATTTTTAACCTCTATTTTATTTTATTTTTATAAATATCATAAATAACACTAATGGCAACATCTTTTGAAATACTTACATGAGAAGAAAATTTCAATACTTTTCCAATTTTAACATTACTTAAATCTCTTGGCTCCTGAGGTGGTTTTTTTGGCGCTGGTGGTGGTTCACGGTTTTTATCGTCCATATTATTTTCCTTCGTAATAAGATTTAACATATTTCGCATAATTAGCTAAAAAATCTATGCGAGTTGCAGCCCCCTTGGGTGTGTTGTAATATTGCTTGTAATAATCCCACATGGCATCGATATTACCAAATTGTGGAATAGCTTCTTTAACGCGGAGATAATGCAGCCGGCATAATAATGTCGCGTATCTTAAATCATATATTAGATTATTGGCTGTATTAATTTTGTATATTGGAGGAATTCTTGTGTCACAATATTTTCGTATATCGTCATGGGTCGCATCTTCCATTTGATAAATACCCTTAGCGATTGAAACAGGAAATTGAGCTAAATATGTACCCATATTTGATTCTTGTGCGCACGTTAATGCGAGCAATTGCTCTGCCGCAGGGCTATATAAGTCCAATCCCTTGAGAGTCGGTTGAATAATTAGCTCGATGAGCTGTTTAGTGTTTATACCCATTATTTCTCCGTGTTTGCTAAGCAAAACGAACTGTCAAGAAAAACTTGACTGTTCATAAAATCTATACATTTGAGGCATACAAGATTGCCATCAGGGCCAATCTCACAGCATTCACCATAAGCTTTGCATTCAATGCATATTCCAGTCGGGGGTTTATAGGGTTCGCTCACGTTTATTTGCATGATTGCTCCTTCTTTTGAAGATTTATATATTTGATCCCCATGTGAGCATATATAACTTCTTCCCGATATTCTTCGATGGAGTCTATATATTCTTTATATTTTATCTTGCATTCAGCGAGATGATTTGGTATTTGAATAGCAGCCGTTTTCAAACAATCGATACACAATTTACTGCCCAATATGTTTATCAAGCATAAATCCGGATATTGCATTTCCCATTCATATCTAAATCCATAGCAAAAATCTTTATTATCATACCACTCTCGGGAGCAGCTCACATATAAAGTATCCTTAAATTTCTTTCTTACTTCGTAAGTTAGTTCATCAATCATTGCGCCTCCTTAATTTCTAAAAATGTTTTCTTTAGATCATATTCTGTGAATAAGTCTGCGATGTTGTATATAAATACAGTTATTATTAGCATTATTATCATAATCGGGATGTATTCATAGAAATCGCTAGACATGCCCTACCTCCTTAATCATTAAATATATACCTTCAGCATCTGTCACAGTCTTGGCAAAACTACATGAGACTATTTGATTGTCATCCAAATATGCAATTCCATTCAATGCGTCAAAAACTAGCTTTCCCAGGTTATCTATATCAACTCGACAAGCTTTCTTGAACTGGAAGATAGCCGTCAGATATACGGGGTTTTTAGTAATCTCAATCCTATTCGCAAGCATATATGCAGTCACTGTCCAGGCAATTATCTCTTCAGCTTGAAGCGTCTTCTGTGGGGTATAAACTCGTCCTTTGCCAAATCTCGGGCGTCCCTTAGGAACCGGTTTCATGGGGATGAAGAGTTCAATCATCTGCAACTTCTCTTTCTTTGTGAAACTGCTCTAAAGCCTCCCTGTATCGCTTTGTGGCCTCTTGCATGGCAATCCTATTGTCTATGGTGCTGTGCCTTTTAAATCTCTCTGAGGCGTCCATAAGATCTTCTTCGAGTATGTCTAATTCATATTGATTCATGATGTCCCTTTAGCTCGGCTATTTTAGATTCCCATCGATTGCATCTATCTGTTATTTCTTTCCGTCTTTTTATTTGCTCGGGTTCCTCTTCGTTCAATCTTATAAAATCGTATTTAAGGAGTTTATTGATAAATTCCATTCGCTCGGATTCGGCTTTGCGCGTTAAAACCAAGGCTTCTTCCATAAACTTAACCTGCTCTCGGGGAATGGATGTATCGTTTATATTTTTCACAGTGCCATTAGGTCCTTGGTACAATAATATTGCCATTATTTCCTCACATTAAAGAATAGATGTCCCGCTGAGAAAGCTTAAGTACTTCATCGTATGGAATTTCATCTAGCTTTTCCTCTAAGAACCTTTCTTGATTCTTAAGTGTATCCCTTTTTTTGGGGTCATTACAAAATGTAAGCGCCCATTGAATGCCACCATAACAGATTAAGATTTTCTCCAAATCAATTATTTTGTGTTGCTTCTTTTCCATTTATCTACATCCTCTTTTTTCCACCGTTTCATCTTTCGTGTAATAACTAAGCATGGCGCAAAATTTCCAAGCCTAACCAAGTTATTTAAAGTCCAACGAGATATATTTAAATATTCACATACCTCGCTTGGAGTCATGTACTGCTCATCTAGCATGCTTCCTCTTCCTCGCTCACATTTCTGTGAATATTAATGACATCCCATGGGGCTAATAGCTTGCTCATGCGTTTTGCATATTCACGCCCATGCTCAAGCTTCCCATCGATATTACCAGGAATTCTCCACTCTGCCTTGTATCTGCCACCATCAAAATCATTTGCTCTGTAAAAAATGCAATGAACTTTGGAGCCTTTGTCATAAAAATAAAAAGTCGGATCGTCAAGGTTGTAAAGCAAAGTCAGGCCATTCCATTTAAATGCGGATATGTTCATTCTTCTCCCCCTTTTCTTTGCTCTCTAGCGCGATTAACTAATGCAATGAATCTGGATGTTGTGCCAGTTTTGATACATTTTATGCAATTGTATCTTTCGCCATCTATCCGTAATGACTTGCAGTCATCTGTGCAAAAGACGCAATTTATCTTGATTCTTCTATTTTTGAACTTAAGACGCTCAAACATCTTTATTTTCTCAAATAATTCATCAGATATATCTTTCATTAATCCTCTCTATAGAGCATTAATAAATCTGTTGCGCATTTTTTGCAAACTAGTATGTTTTCAACCCATCTGCCATCTTGACCAGAATACTGAATTCCGGCTATCTTTTTAACGAAGTATTTACATATATCGCATTGGAACATCCATTCCTGCTCACCGATTAATTTCATTTCATAGATGATGTTGTCAATTTTACCCTCTGAGACCATAAATAGTCCTCCCTTCATGCTTCCCGTCTCTGGCCTCAAAAAACTCCGGAAGATATAAGAAGCCAACAAAAAGAGTAATTGCCAGCATGAAAGCTGCAACTGTACAAACAATATCCTCAAATGCCTCTCTCCAGGGAGAGCGTTTTACGGTTGCCATTTTGCGCATGATGCCTCCTAATCATATATCTTGCGAAGCTCTCTTAATATTTCAGCAATAGATTCATTAGTAATCTTTGCTTCTCTAATCGTATAAAAGAAATCATCTTCAAGTCTTAAGATTTCTTCATGCATCATATTGTCAGCGGCAATAAATGCCTCTTGTGCGTCGTTCATAGTGTGTCCCCTACAGATTTACTATTCAAACCATTCAAAATAAAGATTAGATGAAATATTTAATCTATACTTTTCCCCAATTTTGTACAAACTTCCGTACTTCCAATAACATCCTTCAGGCTTACCAATGGTAAATGTCAACAAAGAGCTGCCAGTATTCAAATACCGCTTAACATCAATTGCCTTTTTCTTTGCTAACCTATACTCACTTGTATTCCTATCCACAATTTTCATTGGTTCCTCCTGTTACCGTTATGGAGTAACTATAGCGCAAGGTTGATTGTATTGCAAGTAAATTGATTGCAAAAGTGTAAAATAGTTGATGATAATTAAGTTATACAGCTAGAAAGGGTAATAACAATCTAACTAAATATGTTAAAATAGTATTGGATATGGGCTTAAAAGAGGTTTTAATATGATTGCTAAGCTTGAAATAGATAAGCTACACTATACTAGACGAGATAAAATTGAAGAGGCAATTAAGCTTATCGCAGAGATTGCCCCAGAGGTTTATTCGAAATGTAGCGTTCAAACAGCAATTAAAATTACACGCGCATATGGGCTGATTGATTTGCTGATAAATGATTAAGGGGCTGTAATGACTATATGCATCCAGGATTCGCCTGAGACAGGTCGACAAGAATTAGGCGTTAAGCCAAATGGCAAGAAATGGAACAATAATACCAAATATGAACCTGAGTTCTGCGATATGGTTATAGAAATGGGAAAGAAAGGCGCGACATGGGCGCAAATGGTATCAGCATGCGGAGTTGGAAAGGGAACCGCAGAAAACTGGAAGCTTCAATTTGAGGAATGGGCCAATGCTGTATCTGCTGCGCTGGCACATTCTGAGGCTTGGTGGGATAGCATAGGTGCTGCCAACCTCGAATGGGTTAATAGTAAGGGCGAGCCGCAGATAAGGTCTGAAATATGGAAATTCCAGAAACAAACAGTATTCGGGGCCAAAGAAAGACAAGACTCAGTTATCGTCAATGTGACAGAGAATGCGGATGTAGATAAGGTTAACCAACTGGTGCAAAAACTCCACAAGGAGCAGATATGATATCTACTGGCCTTACGGTAGGATTAGCTGTCATTGGTGCTATTGTGTTATTAATAGTGCTTGGAACTTTAATCCATGAGGCCATTACATGTTGCCAGGAAAGACTTAAAAGGAGACCTTCATGAAAGGAAAGCCTGCAGAAAATATGTTCCATGGCATGACCGTTGATGAAGCTCATGGGGTATACAGAAATATCAGCAAAGAATATTGGGCACATTTAGAAGCATGCTACGAAAACAATATGCCCCAGCATCTCAAAGACGATAGAGCAATTCAGCTTAGCAAGCTTGGTAGGGACATATGAGTCAGCAAATCGAAGCTCCGAAAGATAGCCCAGATAAGGTAACACTGGTTATTGACCCAATCAGCAAACCATTACAATATGCTGAGCAAGCGATTAATGCGATTGGAAATGGTTTTAAAAAAATGGGCCAAGGTATTAAGAAAGCCTTTACTCCTAAAAAGAAAAGAAGATGATAAAAAGCCTATCTGAAGTATACGAATCTCTACCGACTCGTTATAGCGTCGACTGGCACGTTAAGCTAATGCGCGGCATGATGGAAGAACCATATATAAAAGAGATGACAATATACGGCTGGCATAACTTGGTTTGGCTGCTAAAGCAGCTCAGGGATTTTAATACTTACGAATATAAGTTAAAGAGCACGCCAGAAGATGCTATAGTATATAAAGAGCTCGTCGAGAGATTCAAGCAGCTGGATATACCAGAAGGTTTGGATTGCACGAATGAACTTAAAGAATGGTTTAAGGAGATTGATTATGCCCCTAAAGAAAGGCTCTAGCAAAAAAGTCATTAGCGAAAATATCGCTATTGAGAGAAAAGCTGGCAAGCCCGAAAAGCAGGCCATCGCAATTGCATTTAGTGAGGCCGGTAAATCACGTAAACCTAAACCCAAACCCAAAAGGAAGCCAAAATGAATCTACATATCGGTAAAGAGCATCGCAAGCACAGCGAAAAAGAAATGTTTAACCATAAAGATGGTTTTGAGCATTTGCAAGATGGTCATGGTCATCCCAAGGCTCATATGGAATTAGAAGCATATCGCCATAGAATGGATGCCAAAATCGGCAAAGAACATAAAGTCGAAATGGGCATGCATAATGACGGCAAGATTGCCACTGCGAAGAACTTGAAACCTCATTCTGGCGTCAAAGGCTATTAATCGAGGCTAAATGTCTGCATTGATAGTGCTTTCAGTACTAACGTTCCTGGTTTCGGCTGGGAACGCAGTCATTTCTTACGATTTAAAAAAACAAAATGAACAATACAATGTAATCATCGTTGAGCCGGAAGAATGCCCCGAAAAGAGCAGCATATGAATGAACGCATCATAGCTGAATTTGATTGCAAAGGCATAAAATGCGAGCTTTGGCTCAGCAAAAAATACGACTCTGATTTTCCTGATGGAAATGCCATTAAGGCTATTTGGTACGTAAAAATAATATTAGGAAATGAAACTGTCGACCTGCTTCTAAATATCCATCAATATTCTTTTGATGAGGATGAAAAAGTTAAGTTTCATCCTATTAAAATTAGCAATTATTTACATAGAATCGATTTATTTATCCATAACTACATAAAGCAAAGGCATTCGACATGAATCACGGCCTTCAAGGTACAGACTTATCTAAAGCCCATCTTCTCGGCAGCTTCATGACCTTTACAAGAACGTTTTTTGAGCTGCGTACAGGACGTGAGTTTCAAATTTCCAATCCCATCGGACGAGAATCGCATTTTATTACCATTGCAAAAGCCCTTAAACGCGTGTTTAATGGAGAATGCAAGCGGCTAATCATTAACGTTCCTCCGCGGTACGGAAAAAGTGAACTCATGCTTAACTTTGTAGCTTGGTCGCTTGCTAATTATCCAGACTCTAACTTTATTTATACTTCATACGCCCAATCGTTGGCCGCACTTCAAACTCAAACGATACGCGATATCATGAGCATGAGCTATTACAAAGCCATGTTTGGTGTGGAGGTTGACCCAGATGCAAAAGCCCGAGATGACTTCAGAACTAACTACGGCGGAAGAGTATTTGCAGCGGGCGCAGGAGGACCAATTACAGGCCGAGGCGCCGGCATTAAAGGGGTTAATAGATTCGGCGGATGTATCATTATCGATGACGCACACAAGCCAGAAGAAGTATCCTCAGATACCATTAGAGAAAAGGTGAATGAGTGGTTTTATAACACTTTGCAATCACGTACCAACGATAACACAACTCCAATCATAGCCATTGGTCAAATGCTCCACGAAGATGACCTACTGGCTAACCTGCGAAAGGTAGTCGATGATAATGGAAAACCTATCTGGGAAGTAATATGTCTTCCTGCATTAGACGGCGCTTATAACGCGCTCTATCCGGAAATGCATACCAAAGAAGCATTGATAGAAATGAAACGCATATCCCCCTATGTGTTTGCTTCCCAATATCAGCAAAATCCATTACCAGCCGGGGGTGGTATTTTCCAAAAGGATTGGTTTGTTGAGCTGGATACTGAACCTAAAATATTAAGTACATTTATTACAGTAGATACCGCTGAAACAGATAAAACATATAATGATGCTACCGTATTCTCCTTTTGGGGCATATATAAAATAGACTTTCGTGGAATAGACTCTGGCCTTTATGGCTTACATTGGTTAGACTGTAAAGAGATACGAGTCGAACCAAAGGATTTGGAGAACGAGTTCTATGATTTCTATACAACGTGTATGCGATATAAAGTTAGACCCTCTACAGCAGCAATCGAAAAAAAGTCTACTGGCGTTACTTTATGCTCTTCCCTCTCAAAAGTCCCCGGATTACGAATACTTGATGTGGAACGTACGAAAGCAGGTGGCAGTAAGACGGCTCGTTTCCTTGAGTGCCAACCCTACGTTGCCGCTAAGCGTATTACTCTCCCCAAAGGAGCACGTCATGCTGAGATGTGTAGCTTACATTGCTCGAAGATCACGGCTAATGACACGCATCGCCATGATGACATTGCGGATACCATGCAAACAGCTATACAATGTGCTTTAATTGAAGGTACCCTACTACCTGTAGAAAACAGGCAAGATGAAGTAATGGATGCGCTTGTTACTCAGATGAACCAGATATCTTACTTAAGGCAGAGAATATGACGGACATAGCTAAAAAACATAAAGACCAGCTTGAACGCATTAAAAACAATATCGAGAATGCATACGATAGCTTTAAAGAAAACTATGACCGATATAATGAATTCCGAAATTTTGTTTTCGTCACCACAATGTCAGATAATGAAAAAACACTACTTTCCCAGCTAAAAAAACCACAAGTAGAATTTAACATTCTTGAAGCTTATATCAGCAGGCTTCGGGGCGAATTCAGTAAGCAAGAACCCTCGATTACTGTCTCTGCCAAGGCCGGAAAGGAAGTTGACGGGCAGTTGATTGAAGTAATCGAGGGACATATTAGGTATATTCTTCATGAAGCTAACAAGGCTGGGCTGGAATACCATTGCTATACAGATACATTATCTGGCGGGTTCTCTGCCATGAAAGTCTACACTGACTATACCGGCGAGATGAGTTTCCATCAGGATATCTACATTAGGCGTGTCTTTGACCCAACGCTAGTAGGCTTTGACCCAATGTCTATGCGCGAAGATAAAGCAGATGCCGAGTATTGTTTCGAAATATTCCCTAAGCGCAAAGAAGACTTAGTTAGAGAATTCCCAGATGTAGATTTGAAGGGCGTTAAGTCTGCAAGCGCATCTCCTTCTATTGGTAAGTTCCAATGGTCATATAACCTCAATGATGATGAAGTATTTTTAGTTGCTGACTATTATGAAAAGAAAAGAACCAAGAAAACTATCATCCTCTTATCAGATGGCCAAGTTATGACATCTAGTGATTATGCTAAGTTCCTTGAGAATTGGGAAATGGAAGGAAGAATTGAGCAAGCGCCTATCCCAGTTGGAAAGCCAAGAACAACAGAAGTAACTAAGATTATCCGTTACAAACTGATGGGCAATGAAATATTAGATAGAGAAGAAACAGACTATAGAAATCTTCCCCTTATTTTTGTTGACGGAAACAGCATTCTGCAGAAGAAGAATGGAACAGGCGTTGTGCGTCAGATGACGCGTCCTTACGTTTATAATGCGAAGGGCGTGCAAAAGATGAAGAACTTTACGTTACAAACTTTATGTAACGATATTGAGAATATGGGACCAGCTAAAATGATTGTGGCCAAAGATGCTATTCCTCCTCAATATTTAGATGCCTATGTAAATCCGCAGTCAGCCATTGTGTATATCTATAATGCATTTAAGAATGACGATATCAACGTTCCACTGCCACCCCCTACGGCGATGCCAAGACCAATGATTCCGCCAGAAATCTCAAATGCGGCCATTATGTCCGACCAGCTCGTAAGCAATATCCTAGGCTCTTTCGATGCATCCATGGCTCAAATGACACAACAGCAAATGAGCGGGAAAGCTGTTCAAGAAGTTTCTACGATGTCCAATGCGGCAGCGATGCCTTACGTGGTCTCATTCATGCGTGGGCTTCAAAGCGCTGCACAGGCCGTCATAGACTTAATTCCTTTGTATTACACAACGCCTCGCACTATTCCTGTGATAGACAATGAGGGCAAGAAATCTTATGTGAAAATTAATCAGGAAGGCGCTATTTCTTTTGATTATGAGCATGATGCTATACAGGTCAATGTTGAAGCAGGTATTTCGTTTAACTTACAACAAGACCGAGCGCTACAACAAATCAATGCGCTCATGCATGCAAGCCCAAAGATTGCCAAGTTCTTCAGTGGCGATGGCATGAAGTATCTATTCAGCAATATGAACTTCAGGGGCGTGGAGCATATAGAAGAGGATGTGGAACAATTTGTAAAACAAGAAGCGCAAATGGAGCAACAAATGATGCAAGCTCAGATGCAGCAGCCTAAAATGGAGCAGATGGCTATGCAAGTAGCGCAGCAACAGGTTCAATCTGAGCATCAAGTAGGTATGGCGAAGGTTCAGGTTCAAGCACAAGACGTAGAAATGAAGGCAGCAATGAAGATGGCAGAGCTAGAGCTACAAAACAAGAGGCTACAAATTGAGTTAGCTAAAGCTGTAGCGCAGATGCATGTTGATGAGCAAACACTTGGCATCGAGCAGCAAAGGGCTGACGACGAGCGTGTTAATACAGTTATTGATGCTGCCATTAAACAATCTGAGCATACCCATGGATTAGCGCATAAGCAGTTTGAGCGCAGCATGGCTGGATTGCAATCCGATCGCAATCATGAGATAGCCTATCAAGGCAAGGAAACTAAAGCCGAAGAAGAGGCCGAAAAAAGAATATCGAAAGAGTGACAAATTGTCACAATTTAGATTTCATTTCCTCTCTAAATTTCTTAGCCCTAATTTCAAAAATGTAATCTAGTTTTGATTTAAGCAAATTAATGCATAGCTCATCAAATTCTTTTTCTTCCGGCGTCTTTTCTTCTGGGTGCCAGCCTCTTCCTAATATGCCTTTTTTAAATTCCATTCGGTTACATCCTAATAAATCAATAACGACTTAAATCTGGCAGATCTTCCATCAGCCCATCCATCATCTTTTCGATGTACACCAACATTTGGTCATCTGTTGTATTTTCGTCCCTATCGCTCCACTCCTTTCCTCTGCCGATACGGTTCAAGCGATATCTTGCCTGATATAAAGCGCTAGCTATTTGTTGCCAATTAAGCATGACAGTTAAATCATCTGTTGTAAAATCTTCATCAACTGTAAATGTAATTTTAATTGACATTAGTTCACCAAGTTTTGTGTGGAATTTTCTTTAGCCACATATTTACTAAATAAATGATTAATGACGTCGCCAGTTATCTTCTCTTTGCCTTGGTCAGTTGCATATGTTTCAATCATGCAACATAGAAAATTAACTGCCACATCTAACATAATCTGACCGGCATGCCATTCGTTCAAGTTTTTATTTCTAGGAAGGTCAAAGAAATCACCAGATTCTTTTCTGAGCTTCTCAAATAATTTAACGGTTGCTTCATGTATAACTTGTTTATCGTTTGTCATAGTTCCCCCTTTTAGGCAGTATAACATCTCAAACAGTAGTGTTCCACGTGAAACCATGACATCACATATAGTTAAAATAGTTAATAAAATATTGCAATGCACAACATATAGTGCTATGTTTATGTGTGAGTGCCTCTACTCTGAAGAGGGCCGAAAGGCATATCGAGCATGGCGAGCATACATGCCAGTGCAACTACTGTGAAGTTGGCTAGAGATAGCATCACCGTGACACCGGGCAAAGGTCAACAAAAGAGGGTTTTATGACTGAAGATTTACTTCAAAATCAGGCTGCGCCAAATGAAAATGCGCAAGCACCAATTGCTCCTGCAGTGCAGGAAGAAATGGTGCCAAAGTCAGAGATGAACAGAGTGGCAAAAATGTTGCGTGAAACTTACTATGAAAAAGGTAAGGAAGACGCAATGAAAAGCTCACAAAATGCAGCTCCGATGCAAGCACAGCAAATGGCCCAAGGCTCAATGTCTGAAGAGCAAGTTCGTCGATTAATCGAAGAACAAACTACTAAGATGCAACAGCAACACCTGATGGCTAAAGACGCAGAACGTATTGTTAGCGAATTTGCTAGCAAGATGGATATGGGTAAAGAGGCCTATGAGGATTTCGAGGATTCCGTTAGAGAACTTGATTTGCGCTCTATCCCAGAGATAGTGCACCTTGCCAATTCTGTAGGAAACACGGCTGACGTCATGTATGACTTAGCTAAAAATCCCTACAAAATTGCTAATTTGAAAGTATTGGCTCAAACATCGCCGCAGCTCGCTAAAAAAGAGATGCAAAGATTGTCACAGTCAATAGATTCAAATAAGGCAGCGGTACAGCAGGTCAATACGCGGGCTCCAGTAAGTCAGATGAAACCTTCAACAGGAATCGCTGATGGTGGAACCGGTATGACCTTGAAGGATTTTAAGCGCGCCCCATGGGCACGTGGATAATCTAGACTAGAGTCATGGCGTAACCCTATCGGCTAATAAACTAGTTGATTGGAGATACATCATGGCCGTGCCAAGTAATATTTTACAACAGGTACAAACGTACCAAATGAGTCAACTTGCCTTTTTAGGTAACTTTGGCTGCTTTATTCATACTTCTAACAAGAAGTTCCAGAATTTCGAAAACATGGTTGGTAACCTAGGCGACACGGTTAACTTCGAGTTGCCACCACGCTTTGTTTCGCAAGAAGGTCTGGTTGTTAATTACCAACCCACGCAACAACGTTTGCAATCCTTAACAGTTAACCAAGCATATAACACTTCGTATGCATACACCGCACAACAAATGATTTTCAACGTTGAAGATTACATGTTGCGTGTTGGTAAAGGCGCTGTGATGGAGCTTGCAACTCAAGTCGAATCCGACGTTGCTAAACTTGCTGAAACCCAACCCTACCGCTTCTTCGGTGATGGCGTAACGCAAATCAACTCTTTTGGTCAATTGGCCAACATGTTGGCACAATACCGTACATACGGTTTTGCTAAAGATGGCATCAAGGTTTACTTATCTGATATCGCTGTTCCACAAATCGTTAACTCCGGTTTGAATCAATTCGTTTTAGATCGTAACGAAGAAATGGCTAATAGTTGGATGGTCGGCGATTGGATGGGTGTAAGCTACTACCAATCAAACTTGTTGCCAGTTCATTTGGCAGGTAGCGTTGGTAATCTCGGTCAAGTTTTGACTGTTGTTTCTACTAATGATCCCACAGGTAATAACATCACTCAAATCACCTTCTCTGGTGCTAGCGCTTCTGACTTGAATGCTATCAAAGCATTTGACAGCCTGGAATTCCAAGATGGTGTTGTTGGTCAACCTAACTTGCGTTACTTAACTTTCGTCGGTCATAAACCAACCGCATTGAAAGTGCAAATCCAGGCCACAGCTGATGCAGCTTCTGATGGGGCTGGTAACGTAACAATCGATATCAACCCACCATTGTGCGCAACATTAGGCAATGCAAACCAAAACATCCAATTCAACATTGTTGCTGGCATGCAAGTAAAAGCATTGCCTGACCATCGTTGCGGAATGGTTGTTGGTGGTGATGCAATGTACTTGGCTATGCCACGTTTGCCAGACCAATCTCCATTCTATACAGGTAACGAAATGGATACCGATACCGGTGTTTCATTGCGCTTAACCTACGGTGCGGTACTTGGTCAAAACCAGCTCTGCTATGTCAACGACGTCATTTGGGGTAAAACAGCTCCAGGTGAATACTTGATGAAGATTGCCTTCCCTCTGTAATAAGAGGTATGCGGTAAGGGTGCTGAAAATAAAGCCCTCGGCACCCCTTCCCATTAGGAGGATATATGGCATTTACGTCTCAGCAATTAATAACCAATTCTTGGTATTTATCAGGGATTGTTTCTCGTGGACTGGAAACAGTTAGTGACGAGCAGATTTCAGATGGTTTATATAGATTAAATGGCTTTCTAGCCATGAAGTCAGCAGATTTAGGATTAATTCCATATTACCAAGTTGTAAGCGGCAACTTCATTGCTGGCCAGGAAGTGTATTTCATTCCTAACTTGATGCATATCGAATCATTGACGTTCTTTTTGAATCAACCTAATAGCGGCGATCCAATTCGATTCAGCATGAAAGAAGCAACACGCGAAGATTACTTTGCGACAGGTCGTGTTGAAAAAATAACAACATTGCCATACCAGTGGCATTTAGAACGTGTATTCGGCGGCGCAAATTTATATGTTTATTATCTGCCTTTAGAAAATTACGCTTATCAGCTGGTTGGTAAATACCAATTATTTAGCACAGTTTTAAATCAAGATCTGTCACTTATATATGACAATTTCTATATTGAATATTTAACGTATGGTCTTGCACAATATCTTTGTGAATATTACCAAGTTATACCGCCTCCATCGATGGTCAAACAATTAATGGCGTTTGAGAACCATATGCGTGATGTGAGCCCAATGGACTTAACAATGCGCAAGCTTGAGTACTTCAATACGCAGCAAGGCTTTATGTATGTGGATGCCAACATAGCCCGCGGGTTCCGTCCCGTTAGCTAACATAGGAATGTGAATGTACCCTACGTCCGATATGCCAAAATCAGATGCATCACTCAAGATAGTGGGGTCAAACACGTTCGGAAGATTTGCCAAAATAAGCGCCGAACAAACATTTAATATGATGGTATCTGATGAATGGCTGGTGCCTACGCCTGGATATAAAAAAGCATTAGAAATAGCGCCAGGACTGCCAGGACGTGGGATCTATGCCAGTGCGCGTGGCGGATTCATGATTGTTATTCTTGCTAACGTGGTTTATAGGGTAGAAGGTGCAATAGGTTTTCTAAACTACAGCGAGCTTTTCCGGCTTAACACTGTTTCAGGCGATGTATCAATCGACGAAAATATTGCATATCAAATAGCCATATGCGATGGCCAAGCTTTATGGATTTACAATTGGGGTATTGGCGATGTTACTCCTGCGACTTTGCCGACAAATACACAAACTGGGAATCTTATTATTCCTGGTTATGTCACTTACCATGATGGTTATTTCATTGTTCCAGATACTACCTCAGCCAATTGGTATTTATCCGCTCCTAATGACGGATTAAATTGGTTTTGGGGCGCTGGCGGATTGCCTGTTAATGGTGCCATACAAACGAAGCCAACCAACGCTAAAGCCGTTTTAAGAGCTCCTGGAAAGGGCAATCTAATCTATGTTTTTGGATCAACCGTGACAGAGCTATGGAATAATTATGGCGCTCAACTGTTTCCATATCAGCGCAACAATGGCGTTTCAATCGATTATGGCTGCTTGAGCGCATCCACAATTGGTGCCATGGATGAATATGTGGCTTGGCTCGGCTCTAACGAAAAATCAGGTCCAATTATTATGATTTCCAGAGGCGGTTCATTTGAGCATTTGTCAACGGATGGTATCGACTTTAAGCTTGCCGATTTAATCAATCCTGAGCAATCATATGGGTTCTTTTATAAAATTGACGGGCATGTATTTTACCAACTGACATTCTACTCACCAGAAGATAATTACACATTGCTTTACGATTTTAATACTAAGAAGTTCTTTTATCTAACTGATGAGAATATGAACTATCACATTGCGAATGCTGTAGCTTTTTATAATGATACTTATTACTTCACAGATTTAAGAAGCGATGGGTCTATATATGAAATGAACTCACATTTTACTCAATATGATTACACGATTGAGCCAATCATTAATCCAAGTGAAAATATATTTGGTGCCTATCAAATTCCTCGTGTGCGCATTTGCAATAACTTTAGACAGTTGGATACAAGCCGATTTGTAGCTGGAAGTCTAACCTTCACAATTGAGCAGGGGATGGATCCTTTTTATCAGCAAAGCGATTTATTTTATTTAACAACCGAAGACGGTTTTGTTATATCAGAGGAAACACCAACAGGTTATGTAGGCACATTCCTGCAAACGGAACAAGTTTTAGAAGATTATGCCCCTCGAGTTGATATGAGCATTTCTAAAGATGGCGGTCAGACATTTGGAAGCTATATATCGCGCCCTATGAATCTATTGGGTGATCGTAAGAATAGAATGATATTTTGGAGGCTGGGAGCTGTTAACGATTTAGTCGTACAGTTTAGATTCTGGAGCAAGTCTCGGATTGTAGTATCTGATGGCGTATTCCAGGCCAGACCGATTGAAACAGGAGGCGCTTAATGGATATCCCAGGATACCTAACAACGCCGGTAGTAGATAAGAATGGTTATTTAACCCCTGACTGGGAAAATATTATGACGCAGCTCTTAAATGAGCTACAATTAAACTTGTCAAATGAGGGTTATAAATTGCCTCAGCTGACACAAAGTCAAATTACTCAGTTACAGGCGATTGCTGCTATGGGACCAGAACAGGCTGCAAAATCAAATTCAAACATGTTTTATAACATTACTTTGAATAATGCTGATTCTGCAAACATCTTTATTAATGGCGTCTTGTATAAGTTTACATTGACACCGGTTTAGGAGCGATAATATGGCATGGTACAACCCTTTTAGCTGGGGCGGCTCAGACAACAGTATGGAGGATGTCCAAGGATATCTATCTCAAATGGAGCCTATGCTACAAGAACAATATGGCCCATATAAAGAAGCAGGTTTAGAAGCTTTGCCAACGCTACAAAACCAATATTCTATGCTTTTGCAAAATCCTGGTGCTATCCAGGCATTACTTGGTCAAGGCTTTGAGCAATCACCTGGATATCAATTTCAATTAGATCAAGCTATGAACGCAGCTAATCAAGCAGCTTCTGCTGGCGGCATGTTAGGTACCCCAGCCCATCAACAACAAGCTATGGGCGCAGCTCAAGGTTTAGCTAATCAAGACTATTGGAATTACCTGGGAATGAACCAAGGTTTATACGGCCAAGGCCTGGCAGGAACGCAAGGTCTATTCGGAACAGGTTTTGATGCCGCAAATCAAATGGCTTCTGGACTCGGAAATATTTATGGCAACCAAGCCAATCTGGCTTATGGAAACATGCAAAGCCAAAATCAAATGCTTGGCAGCCTTTTAGGCGCAGGCTTAGGTGCTGGTATTTATGGATGGATGAATAAATAATGGCTGGACCAATACCTTTGCTACAATTTAACCCTTATAACCCAATGCAAACAGCATTAGAAGCCGCCTTGGGAACGCATAGAGGATTGGGACAGGGTCGCGCACAGCAAATTCAAAATCAATTACAAGGCGCTAGGGTTCCTTTTGCAGGGCAAATAGCTGAAGAAGAATTATTGGCACAACAATTGCAAAATCAACTTCAAGGTTTTGGGGTTCAACAGAAACAAGCCGAAGCACCTTATTATGGGGAGCTTGCAGCTTTAGCACCTGAACAAGCAAGAAATGATATTGCATACAAAGAAGCAATGGCTCAATCTGCTCAGCAAAATGCAATCACAGCTGCTTTAGAAACAAAATTAAAACAAGCTAGAAATCCCTTGGAAATGGAGCAAATCTCAATTGCGCTTGAACAAGCAAAAGCTCAAAAAGAATGGGATGATTATTTTCGTTCGGTTGGTGCATATACCCCAGAGCAAAAAAATATTGCTGCTATCCAACGTCAAAGACAAATGGGGATGCAAGAACAACAAAGACAACCTGAGCAAATGCAGCCGGATGTTAATCAACCAGAATATTTTAGTTACTTATCTTCTCTGCCAGCTACAAATGAATTTGCACAAGATAGATATTTAAAATCTGCCTTAGATCAGATGTATATGACTGAGCCAGAAAAGGCCGCTTACTCAAAAAAATTAGAACAAAAAGCTGTGCAAGAGGAAAAAATGTTTGCGGAAACTACTGAAAATCTTTTTAAGGATGCTGAGGCAGTATCTCAAGCAAGAACAAATATTAAAAGAGCTGTTGATGCATACGATAAATTAGCATTATATGAAAAAGGGGTATTTGGAGATGTTAATCCAAAATACTTATCTGAAAACGCACAGATTGTAGACAATGCAACTAGAAATCTGCAAAAACAATTAATAGAAACATTGCGAGGAACAGGAGCGGTATCAGAAGGCGATTTAAAACTTTTAGAAGCTATGTTACCGACAAGAAAAATGAATAAAGAAGCATTTATGAATGTTGCAGACTATATGACTGCTTTGCAAAATCGAGTAGAGCAACGAGTTGGTTTTTTTGAAGAAGGATGGAAACGTGGTATGGATACATCCCAAATTAAAAAAGATTGGGCAAAATACAACACAAAAAATTCATTAAACAATGATTTAGAAGTTATGAAACTTGAAAGATTGATGTCAGAAAGAATGGCGGAGGGCATAGAATAATGGCCTGGAATGAAGAAAAGGAAAAAGAATTCCAAAAACTAAATGCCAAGCATGGAGATAAAATCCGCGCTAAAAAAGAATATTCTACAATGGAAAAAATAGCTCAAAATCCTTTAATGCAAGGGGTAAGAGGCTTTGGCGATGTTTTGCATAACATGCCAAAAGCAGCATATTCCTCATTAACAGGCGAAGAATATAATCCTCTTATTACAGGAAAAGGTACTGCTTATGAAGTTGGAAAAGGTACTGGAAGCATTGCCCCATGGTTAATTCCGGGCCCTCATCAAGCTACGATGCCAGCAAGAATCCTTACAGGCGGAATTGCGGGTGGACTTTTAAATCCACAGGATACGAGAGAGGGCGTTATAGAAGGATTAGAATATGCTGCTATTGGTGAAGCTTTGCCACCAATCGCAAGAACTTTAGGAAAAGGCGTTAGTCAAGTTGCAAATAAATTTACTCGCGCTGAATCATTAAAAGATTGGACACAAGCCATTCAAAAAGAATTTTCCAAAGAAAAAAACGCTGCCTTATCTTATTTAAAACCATTAGAAGAAAGGTTTGGGGCAACTAAATTTTCAGGGAAAATTAAAGAAGATATAAATAATATTTTCGAAGGTAATAAAGATTATTTGTCCAAACATGCAAAAACGCTTAAAAACGAATTCAATAAAACTCCTACTTTGAAAATGGGACAAAAATTACAAAGCAGACTTGGAGAAGAAGCTAGAAAATTAGATCCATCAATAGGTGCAAATATGGATAGAATTGATGCTTTGGAAGAAATAAGAAGCTCAATCAAAAGACATCTAGGTGACACTTATGAACATTTAGAGCCAGGTGCAAAAGAAAAATATAATACATTCCTAAATGAATACGCCGCTGGTCCTGGGGTATTTGAAAATAATAAAATAACTAGCAAATTAATTAAGGGTAAAACTCATGGCATTACTCCAAGCAAACTAAATAAAGAATTGCAAATAGGAATTGAAGGTGAATTTCCAAAAATATTACCACAGCATTATCTTGCGCAACTTGCTCCTGAAGTAAAGCAACAGTTAGGTAGAAGTGACATTTACCAAGGTTTGGCAGGAGGATTGGCTGGAACAGCCGCTTTTGGGCCTATGGGTGCAATAGCAGCAGGTCTTCCTAAAGCTGCAAGCTTTTTAAAACCTGATATGAGTTTTTTAGTTCATGAGGAAATTGCAAGATTGCTTGGAAAAGCCGGAAAGCAATATCCGAAAGTTCGATCGGTTGGGATGGGAATTGGTTTGAATCCCGAATATGAGGAAATTAAATAATGGCATTAGACCCACACTTTGTAACAGCCCCATCACTACAAGAATATTTTGTAGACAAAGATTCTGGTCTTCCCCTTGCGGGTGGAAAAGTATTTTTTTATCATGATAGCGGTAATAGAGATATTCCCAAGCCTGTGTTTGAGCTTCAAGGAAATTCAGCTAATTATACTTATGCTCCATTGCCAAACCCTATAATCCTTAGCGCAGTGGGGACAATACAAGATGACAATGGAAATGACGTTATTCCATATTATTATCCTTTTGATGCTGACGGCAATACAGATTTATATTATATAGTCGTCCAAAGCTCTGGAGGCGTCCCTCAGTTTACTCGTTCTGCATGGCCAAATCCCAGCAGCGGCCAATCAACGCCAACAGCAGACACCCTATTTAACTATATTCCTAATGGTCAATTCTTAAATCATACCGATTTACCAAATACTACAACTCCTCCATATCTGCTTTCTGCAGGAACAAATGTGCTAGCACAAGGTGGCTGGTCATTTGAGTTAGACAACCCTACGCCTGCTGGACTTGAATCATTAAATACTGCCAAATTTGTTGAGGCTGCGTTTCCAGCTGGGATCCCTCAATCCCCCAGATATGTACTAGAGCTTGATTGCGCCCGAGTCAACCCGCTTGATTTGGTAAAAAGATTAAGAATTAAATGGTTTGATGTTAATAAATTTTCATTCAATAATCCCGTGTATACTTTTGGATTTGCCGCGAGTGCGGTTTCTCCAATTTCTGTAACCATTAATGTTCACAAATTTTTTGGAACAAATGGAAGTCCTACGGAAGACATTCCTATTGCAGTCACAACAATTCAATCCGGATCTGATGTGAGTATTGCATATCAATTTCAAATTCAATTTGGAAGCAATGACGGGACATTTATTGATAAAGTAAACAATAATGATTATGTTGCGATAGATATTATATTCCCTAACAATCTTACATATTCTGTTCAAATGACAGATTTTATATTAGTTGCTGGGGATGTCGTATTAACAGGATATCCATTAGAAACAAATGCGGATATGATGACCCGCTCTGTCATGGGATGGGCTGATACTGTCGATCCATCGGGAATGGATTTATATCTCTCGCCAATTCTTACTAGGCAAGGGATGACTTGGGATTTATCCCAGATTGGTCAAATTGGCATGTCTGCATTGCCAATATCGAGCCCCAATTCCACCACGCCTATTCCAGACAATAATTTAATGCCATGTGACGGAAGCACATATTTGACTACAGGATTTTCAGCCAACGGAATTCCATATAAAAGATTATTTAATTATTTGATTAATACCCCTTATAATAATGGCTTGCCTTTATATGGTACTGGCCCTAATTATGTCAGCGCTGTATATTTATTCTCAGGAGCTGCTAATACCACATTTAGAATCAGCTGGAATACAGCTGGTGCAGGCTCTCCGCAAGCAGCAGATGGCGCAGGATTGGGGGCCACTGGATTCACTTTTAGTCCTATTTATACATATAACGGCAGTACGACGGGTAGCGCAAACTTTGGATTGTTTGCATCAAATTTTGGTCCAAACCAAGTTCTGTTCACAACAATCTCAGAGCATGGAACTCTATTAAATCCATCTGCAGGTAATAGTGGGTTTGTTTTTACAAATCAAAGTGAAATAGGACAATTCACGATAGTTAACTATGCTGGGTTGCTTGCATTTCAAAAAAGCGCTTGGTCTTTCACAACTGTGTCTGGTGCTGCACTAGTAATAGCAGGAGCCGGAAGATATTTTCAATTTTACAATGAAGGTAGTTCCCAACAATACTTTATGTGGTTCAATGTTGATGGAACAAACACAGCCCCTGCCGTAGCCGGATTGCCAATAGAAGTAAAAGTCAGCGCTACATATTCTGCCCAAGATGTGGCTGATTGCGTCAGAGAAGCTCTAAATGCATTCCAATCAACAAATATTATAGTAATTATTCCTGGCTCGGGCAGCTTAGAAGGAACATATTTTACATTTAATTCAAATCCTGCAAGTTTGTTAAGTTATTACGTTTGGTATTCATATTTAGATACAAGCTCTCCGCCAGCGGCATCAGGAACCCCTATCAAGGTGTTGTTGCCGTTAGGAGCTGATGCAAATACTGTCAGAAATTTGACATGTCAAGCAATTAACTCATATCAATTTCAGGCTCCAGATTTTAAAGGAATGTTCTTCCGATGCGCTGATCCGGATGGTAATCTCGATTTTGATTCAGCCAATCGCATATCCAATGTTTCGGGTGTTTATGGTGCAAGACCTGGTACTTTTGAATACAGCCAATTTATAAATCATAATCACCAGCAAAATACTAATGCTTTTCCTGGTGCCGATATTGGAAGCCCAATAACAAGTACTACTACTTATTTAGGTCCTGTAACAGGTTCTTCTGGCGGAACTGAAACAAGGCCTGTCAATACTTACATTTATCCATTTATTCGTTACTAGGAGAACATCATGGCTCAACCGTTATCAATTATAAGGGACATCAATGGATATCCTACTACCGGCGAATTTCAATGTCTGGTATTTACGAATACAGCACAATATTTTACGTTAACTGCCAACTCAGTTACAACTGTAACAGTTCCAGCCGGCAACTATTCTAGATTGATGGCCAATATTAAAGCTGCGGTTGCTGCTGAAGATCCACTTGTTTGGGTTCTCCCTGCCGCATCCCCAACTTTAACGTTGCCTTCAGGAACAGTTGCTGCAACATTGGCTGAACTTAATCCAGGATGCAAAGTAGTTGTTCCTGGGCAAGTTTTGCAGTTTCTAACAAGCCAAACAGGCGTTAACGTTTCAATTACTTATTACGTACTACCAAGTTAGGTGCTAAATGAGCCAATATAATTCTAAGCCAATAACTCAGCTTCTTAATGGGAATACTGTTAAGATAACTGACGTATATCCAGCTGTGGATACTACAGATTTGACTCAAAGTCCGTCTGGAAGCACCAAAAAGTATACGATTGGCGATCTTCAGTCATATATGGTAGCTGTAATAAGTGCAAGCAATATTAAAACGGCTATAGCATCGTCAACAGCTAATTTGAATGCTGTTTATGTAAATAATCCTAGCGGCATGGCACCTGGTGTCGGCGCGACATTAACCAATGCTGGAGCTTTGGCAGCATTGGTACTTGATGGAGTAACTACAACTGTTGGCATGAGAGTTTTAATTCCATTTCAAGCAAGTTCAGTTGAAAATGGCGTATATGAAGTTGTAAATCCTGGAAGTGTAAGCATTCCATGGGTTTTATCACGGGTACCTGATTTTGATGGAAGTGCATTGGGTAAAATCGTTCAAGGTGACTTTGTGGGTGTGCTTTCTGGGACTACATATGCTTTAAGCTTTTGGTTTATGAGCTCCCCAACAGTTGTAACGGTAGGAACTGATCCGATTACGTTTGAACGTCAAACAAATCCAATTCAATTTCCTTGGATTGATCAAACAACTACAACAGCTTCTTTATTGCCAAACACCGGCTATACAACCAATGCTGGCGCCTCTTTAGTGACATACACGCTTCCTGTAAACTGTGCCGCAGGTACCGTAATCCAAATAGTTGGATTTAGCGCAGGAGGCTATACAATAGCTCAAAACGCGGGTCAACATATAGTAATGGGAAGTTCTTCAACAACTAGCGGTTTAACAGGATCACTTACGCCGGTAAATACCGCTTATGGACTTGTATTAACCTGCATTATAGCTAATACTGTATTTCAGGTGACCTCATCTACCGGGCCATTTACTTTAGTTTAGGAGTTATGAATGCCAACTAAGAATGCAGTCGATACCACGTTAGTTGGACAAACTGGAACGGGTGCTTTTGCAGGTTCAAATTCCCCAATTTTTGTTACTCCATCTCTCGGAGCTGCTTCTGCGGATAGCCTTTTACTTAATTCTTCTTATAGTTTGCCAACTTCAGACGGAACAGCCGGGCAGGTTTTAACCACGACCGGACTCGGTGTTACTTCATTCCAAAATGCAGCTACCGGCACAATCAATAACGCTACTAATTTAGGCGGTGGGACTGCAACATTTGCAGGCGTATCTGGCACTGATTTGACATTTAATACATATACGGCTGGCGCAAATATTAGCTTTAATACTGTTGGTAATTTAACAACGATATCTGCCTCGGGCGCTGGAATTACTTTCCCCTATACAAATGCTTTTTGGGTATCACAATTCAGTGGAAGTGATACAAATTTAGGAACATCTATTGATACCCCATTCCTTACCGTCCAACATGCCATAACAGCTTCGGGAGTTACTCCTACGACTATTTATGTTGTAGATTCCGATGTTACTAACACTGAAACTATTTCTACTACTGGAGCGGGACAATCAATAACTATTTTTGCGCCTGGTACAGTCTTTGCGGGGTCATTTACAATAATTGCGGCCGATATAACGACTATTATAAGTTCATCCGTAAATAATCTTACAAATTACGGAAGTACATATATAGATTCTTCTTATGTAATAAATAGTACAAATGCGGGTCTTTTGTCTTTAAATACCTTATACATATATTCCAGAAATATTCTGGGATTAACATGTTCCGGCGGTACAACATATATTGATGTATCTACAATCAACACATTTTCGTTAACAACCAACGCGGTTGCATATTTAAGCGCTCAAAATTATACCGGCATCACAAATGATGGAACCGGTATTCTAAATGGCGTCACAGGCGGCGTATTGCCCGGTATTAATGGAAGCTTTCAAATACCTGGTCAATTTATAGGAGATAGTATTGCATTTAGCGATACTACCCATGGAATTGTTGGGACGACGATTGCAGACAATGCCGCAACAGGATATGTTGGTGAATTTATAACAAACGTTATTTCATCACCTGTGAGCACAACAAATAACAGCGTTGTTAATGTTGGCTCTATAACTGTTGGGGCAGGTGACTGGGATATATATGGTCAAGTAGCTTTCGCAAACACAGCTGGTGTTATGGGACAATTATATGTTTGGACAAGTTTAACGTCTTCAACAGAACCTGTGCCATATTTAAAATCATTTGCAAATAACAATGATTTTGCCCAAGCTCCATATGGTTTGCCTGCTCCGTTTTTGCGCGTAAATCGGAATGTTCCTACTGTTGTGTATCTTTCTGCAAAAGCAAATTTTAATACTGGAGCAGGTTCATTTACTGGCGTTATATCTGCAAGACGTATTCGATGATTTTTTACTTAGGAGATTATTAAATGGCTACTAACATCATAACTCAGAATCCATTTTCAGCCACTGGCGTTCGCCCTGGCCAATGGTTTCTGACTAGCTCAGAAGATTATGCGACGCTAATAGCTCCTGGGTATCTCAATTCTGTATCATCTGCTGGATTAGAATTTCAGCCAAATGACATTATATTTGCACAATATAATGATGGTGCAAATTTTGGGATGTTTATTGTAACCGTCGACAACGGTGTATACACAATGAATGTCTATAGCCCTAACTCAAACAGCTTTATATTTCAACATGTGCAGTTTGTTGCAAAAGGCGGTTCTGACCTTAATGCCGGCACATCAATTGGCCTTCCAAAATTAACTATTCAAGCTGCTATTAATGCATTAAATCTTAGCCCATCAGTTACAGGTGTCGTTTTTGTCTTGGATGATGGTAATTATCAAGAAAATCTGATCATTTCTTATGGTGTGCAAATTTATGCTCCATCCGCATCAATTACTGCATCAAATTTGAATCCGACTGTTACTATTAATGACACTGGCATTAATACTGTTACAAATATTACTTGCGCACAATTAGCTAATTTTGGCGCAGGGTTATGCGTGAATTTATTAGGCGCACAATCTAATTTATTCTTATATGCAAAAATTGTACAAGGTGACATGCATATAGAGGGTGGATTTATTGATGGAAATGTAGCTCAAGTTGCCTCAAATGTGCATGTAACATCAACAGGACAATTTGCACCAAATATTATTAATGCCATATTCTTTACTTTAACATTTGATCTGGGTGCAACAATTGCTGGTAACATTCAATCAATTACAGGACCTGGTGTTAGCAATAATAATATTTATGGAAATCAAACTTTCATAAATCATGTAACTTATCAAATCGATCCATCTACAGAAACCGCAGGAAGAACAGTCGCTGCTTCAGATAGCAATACCAGGATTGTTTATAACAATCCTGTAACTGGTGATTACACTCTTCCGCAAACAAGCGATGTGGCTATTCCAATAGGAACACAAATTACTTTCGTTCAGCTTGGTATTGGCGCGATAAGCTTCATTGCAGGGACCGGAGTTACTATCATTTCTAATCAACCATTGCCTGCCGGCACTAATGGCGCAGGGGCTGTTGTTTATGCATGGAAATATACAGACACTATCTGGATAGTTTCTGGCGACCTCGCATCCGTTGGACCATAATTTAATTTAATTGGAGACATCAACATGGCTACATCATTATCAGTACTTCAGTCAGGCGTGGTTGGTGTTAATCCACGTATATTATTTTTGGAAACAACAGAAGATCAGGCCATCGTGTTTGGTCCAGGATTTATAAATGAACTTCAAAACAATTTAGAAACAAAAGTTCAGAAAGGAGACTTTCTGTTTGTTTTGTTTAATTCGGATTTGTTTCAAGAAATGGCTATCCCGCAATTTGATGCAAATGGGATCATCACATTACTTCCTGTGGCGGGTGATATCAATACAGGCGGTCCAATTGATGGCGGCCAAAATCTTGGATTTGGTGAAGGTGTATTTGCACAAGTAGCTGGTTCTTTAATGCAGTTTAAAACTTTAGTTGCTGGTACCAATGTAACACTTTCATCTGATGCAAATAGCATTACCATCAACTCTACAGCATCAGGCACGGGAACGATTACAGGCGGCCAAAATCTCGGGGTAGGTGATGGAGTATATTCTGGCGTTTCTGGCCCAACAATGCAATTTAAATCTCTTACACAGGGTGCAAATATTATATTAACCCCTGGATCAGATAGCATTGAAATTGCTGCTACGAGTTCCGCCGGCGGCACTATTACTGATGGTGTTAACTTAGGTGGTGGCAATCAAGTATTTGCGTCTGCATCTGGCGCTGACTTGCAATTCAGAACTTTGATTGCAGGCTCTGGTATCGACATGGTACAAGATGCTAATACAATTACTGTATCCGGGACTGGAAGCGGTGGAGGTGACATTACAGGCGGTACGAATATTGGTGGCGGCACTGGTGTTTTCGCTGGAACTGTGGTGCCTAATCTAGAGTTTAAGACATTATTTGCGGGTCCAAATATTAATATAACCAGCGATTCTACTTCCGTGACAATCGGAGCAACTGGTGGGGGGGGTGGAAATCATCTATATACCTACACACTTTGGGTGGCCCAAAATGGTAACAATTCAAATTCTGGCAGAAGCATCAATGAGCCATTACAAACGATTCAAGCAGCATTAAATTTATGTGTGACAGGTTTCACAAACGTTATTAATGTAGTTGATTCTGGAATATATTTAGCATCATCAGCATATACGATACCTGCAGGAGCATATGTCATTATTAATGCTCCAGGCGCAAGAATTGGTAGCTTGTCTGCTTCTGCAAATTTATTTACCGGTACAAATGTAACTTCTTTCGAAATAATCTGTGATTATTTAAATTGGGGACCAACTAAGAACCTATTTAATTTTACAGGAACAATAAATACTATAAATATTGAAGCAAGAACTGTTGTTGGTATTATTAATAATACCGGAAGCACAAATCTCTATGCAAAGATTACTCAATCTTTAAGTGGCGATATAACAAGTTCATCTTCTGGCACAACTTATATCGATGCTACTGGTTGCGATATTGTAGGCTCTATCAATGATACAGGTCCTGCATCAGATAATATTGCTCTCACATATATAAGTGCAAACACACTGAGCGGCGATATCAGCTCAACAAATCAACGCATATATGGAAACATTCAAAGCGTTGGTGGCACATTAAATCCTTTAGCCATTAATAATGGATTTTTTAATGGTGATGAATATTTGAATCAATGGCCAATTCGAGGCGAGGTATATTCTTATGCCTATAGTTCTCCAACTTCAGGAATTTGGTCATTTTTTCCAGGTTATGTAAGCGGAAATCAGCAAATTATCATTAATAGTACTAATGGTGTAATAACATTGCCATTAGGAGGCACGGTTCCTCCTGGCTGGAGAATGACTGCAATCCAAACCGTTAGAAGTAGCGGTGCAACAGTACAAGTCCAATCACCTGATACATTCAATGGACAGTTTAATACTGGTAATCATTGTTATACAGGCGCAGGTAAGGCTGAGTTTATTCGCGGTCCTGCTAATACAGGTGGCGGATATACTTGGGTTGCTGCAGGTAATGTGTTTCAGGTAAATGCCGCAGTTAATACTGGTGATTTATATGTATCACAAGATAATGGTAGTGACACTGACGGCGATGGTTCTTTTGCTAATCCTTTTGCATCATTTAATGCCGCAATCACAGCAGCTGGATCTCCATCTGAGCGTTTAGTTATCATATGTAATGATGCGGCTACATACCAAGAAAATATTACTATTGCTAATAGCAATATTAGTATATTTGCACCGGGTGCGACTATTGCGCCAACTTCAGGCGATGTAATTACATTAACTTCATCAGCTTCTAACACAGGGATTGTATTTGCCTTTATTGAAGCACCTGTAGGTCAAAATGCTATAAATTCTACTGGAACAACAGCATTATCAATAACTGGTTCAATTATAGGAAATGTGACTACGAGTGCTGGCGGAACGATTACTATTGCCGGCCCTGCATTGCTTGGTAACTTGAACGCAGTAGTAGGAAATATTCGTTATATTGTTCAATTTAGATCAGGTACTAATACAGGAACTATTATAGGCTTAAACCCAGATGGATCAACTGCTCCTACCTTTACTGTTAATGATTTTGTTTCAGATGGTTTAAGTTACCCTACAGCAGACGCCCCATCAGGTTATGTAGTTACTACTAATGGTGCCGGCGTACTAAGTTTACAACCACCTGCAGGCGGTGGATTGCCTTTTATTCCAGTCGCTGGAACTTCTCAGACTGCTGTAGCAGGTAATGCTTATGTTTGTCAAAATGCCGCTCAAACAACTGTTTTATTGCCTGCAACATGTGCATTGGGCGATACCGTTCGTGTATATGGCCAAGGTGCGGGTGGCTGGACTTTACAAGCTAATGGTGGTCAAACTATTAATCTTGGTACATCTCCAACTTCAACAGGTGGTTCATTAACTTCTGCAGCAGCTAATGATTTGCTGGAAGTATCGTGCCTTGTTCCAAATACAACTTGGCAAGTTAACTATGTATACTCTACTGGTTTATCTATAGCTTAAGGAGATTAAAATGGCAAGTCCTAGATTTAATAACATGATCAACAATGGGGCCTTTAATGGGACCCAGATATTTGTTTCGCAAACAGCAGGAAATGATTCTAATTCCGGAAGTTATGGGGCTCCTTTACGGACTCTTAATGCCGCAGTTGCATTAGCGGGTACTCCTAGTGAATATGTAACCATAAATATATTAGATGGCGGGACTTATGATGAAAATGTCACTCTAACCGATTTTATATGTATTAATGGTCCTTATGCGACTTTAGAGGCGTCGAGTGGCGATACTTTAACAATTAATCTCGTTGATGGTCATGGGACAGTTTTGGTCAATGTTGCTAATCTTAGTGTAAGAGGTGGCGGCAATTCTATTACCATTAGCAATGGCGGATTAAATTTAGCTTGCGCAAATAATCTTGTTGGAAATATTTCTAATTCAGGTTCATTGATCGTAAATACTGTTTATTTTAATGCATCTGTTATTTCAAATACTGGAGGAATTAATTATACATGCTTGGGAACACCTCCACTTAACGTAGGTACTATGTTCGGATTTTCCACAGGTGCAGCAGCATCTACCGGAGGCATCACGGCCGTAAGTGACATTACAACTGCAGGAAACTTTGCAACTACTGGCACAGGTTATATTCAAGCATTTCATGGTAATGTTTATGCAGGTGATTCTGCTGGCAATGCTGGGTCATTTGTTTCATATCCTGCCTCTGGTTCAACAGGTTCGTTAGTTGTTCAATCAACATCAAATACTGCTAATGTCAACACCACATTAACAAACCAAGCATCAAATGTTGGCACAACATTTGCATTGCCACATACATTTGTGAGCAATATTTCTCTGCTGGGTTCTTCGCTAGCTCAAGTAGAAAACAATGCAAACGTTATTTGGTCTGATACAGCAGTCCCTTACAATGCTATTGCTTCTGGAGCTAGCTTCAGTATATTATTTAATAACTTTGCAGGAACATTTAGGGTTAGGGAGATTTATATAAATTCTCAGGGAACAAACTTTTCTGGTGGGGATAGAAATTTAGAAATATATGATGGAGTAACATCATATTCTATTATTCCTGCTGTGACATTGCAGGCCCTTGTAAATGCCAGATGGGGAGATCCTGTAAATCTTCCATTTCCTGCCTCGGCATCTATTGCGACTCCTACTACTCCTCCATATAATTTGCAGGTTCACTATCAAGGCGGAACGACAGATTATACGGCAGGCTCAATTACAATTACTGCATGCTGGGAAAAAATAGCATAACCAAAGGAAATTATCATGGCAACGCTTAAATTTAATAATATGGTTAATAATGGACCATTTAATAAAGTTCAGATCTACGTATCTGGAGCTATCGGAAACGATGCCAATAGTGGAAGTTATGGTAGTCCCTTGAGAACATTTGGAGCAGCAATAACACTTGCTGCTTCCCATGCTGGATGTACAATTATATGTTTGGATAGCAATAGTTATAACGAAAATATAACAATGACAACTATATTTAACATATATGCTCCCAATGCAAGATTATCACCTTCATCAGGTGATGCAATAACATGCCAAACTGCATCCTCTAATCCTTCTATTACATTCAAAGATATAATTATAGGAAGTGGAAGTTGTTTAAATGTTCCAGGGGGATTTGGATCAGGCAATATATATCTTAATGTCGAATTTATGGATGGAACAGCGGGTGCTGCTGTATATAATGCTCAAAATGGTAATGTTTATATTAATGCAGAAATTATTAATGGTTCTTTATTAACTGGGGGAAGTGGCAATAATTACTATTATTCAAAAACAAGAAGCGGTTCCGACAGCGCCCAAACATTTGGGCAGTCATTTCCATTAACTCCTCCAGGTATCTCTACAATAAATGTTCAAACATTTACTTCTAATGGAACATATACACCAACCCCTGGAATGTCTCATTGTATCGTGGAATGTGTTGGCGGAGGAGGAGGTGGTGGTGGTGTTACTTCTGCCGCAGGCTCATCTGCAGCCGCGGGAGGCGGGGGTGGAGGAGCTTATGCAAAATCTGTTTTATCTGCGGCAACTATTGGTGCATCTCAGGCGGTGACTATTGGAACTGGAGGTTCTGGTGGTGCGGCTGGAAATAATAACGGTGCTAACGGGTCAGCTTCTAGTTTAGGTATTCTTGTCGAAGCCGATGGAGGAAGCGGTGGTTTAGGTGCTTCTGCGAGCGCATCATTTGGTTTTGGTGTTTTTGGCGCAGGTGGTGGATCTGGTGTTGGACAATTGGTAGTCAATGGTAATGAAGGAACCTTAGGTCTATCATTTGGTGCTAATCTTATCGGCCTAGGCGGACCAGGTGGAAATAGTTTTTATGGTGTTGGCGGAGCACAATTAGTTAATCAGGCCGGCCAAAATGGATATAATTACGGATCAGGCGGAAGTGGAGCTTCATCTGCAAATACCGGAGCAGTTGCAGGTGGTAATGGAATGCCTGGTATTGTAATTGTTACTGAATATATTTCTTGATATAAATAAATAATTAAAAGAAAACGCGCCCGTACATAAATGCAGAAGAGCGCGCCATATATTGATTAAATCAAACTCGTGCCAATACTGTCAACAAAACCTGTATTGTTAACCTGAATACTTCCACCAGCTCCGCTAAATTTATAAAAAATTTGAGTATCAGTTCCATTTGCATTTAACTGAGAAAGCAAAGAAAAGTTACCTTCTGATTGAGCGGTAGTTGTTGTATTACCAATCAAAACAACAAACGGGGATGGAGCTGTTATTGCATCATATCCATCTGTTGAAAAGAAAATATCATCACCTGCTGTTCCGACTGCGAGACGATATGTAAATGTACAAAAAATACCATTTCTGAGAGGAACAATCCCCGCTTGGCCGCTAGGATTTGAAGTTAAGGAAATTGGACTATAGGTTGTAGCCCCAGCTCCGCTAAAACGAATTCTGGAAGTTTGTAATTGATATAGACGTTCGTTTCCATTGCCAGATTGTATCCACAAATTAATAGTACCCACGGGTCCAGTATTTGGACCATTGACACCGTTAACAAAGATATACCCTATTCTGCGATATGCATCATATCCTTCGGGTAAAAATTCATTGCCAGTTGCCACAACAACGGCTGGATTAACTAATGGATTGTTACTACCTGTAGTGGTTCCCGCGGTATTTGCGATGAGGTAAACACAATATACGGTGTTGTAGGTTGGAAGCAAGGTAGACATCGGAACCGGAAAACATCCATTTGGACCTGTGTTTCTAAGGTCAACAGTAATGTTTTGTAATCCTGTAGAAAGAGGATCAAATGATATAGCGTAATCAGAAATCAAATCTCGTGCCACGCCAGGAGAAATTGTAAAAGTGTTAGCATCTACAACTGTTAAATTCAAACCAGAGATAAAAGGATCAGACCCATAATAAGGAGCAGTTTTGAATGTTTTAGGTTTAGGTCCAAAAAAAGCCATTGTTAGACTCCTTATTTGAATGCGATAAAAACAGGGGAGGGACCAAAAGCCCTCCCGAAACTGATTAGAATAGATTGTTACCTAAACTATCAGTAAACCCTGTTACCCAAATGCTAGCAACAGCGCCAGCATTACTGACGTTGTATTTAATGGCGGCATTTGTATTGGTTGCAAATACATCTGAGCCAGCAATACCGCATACAATCTCTGCGTTAACTTCGATGGGCTGAGAAGCAACGTTACCAATCAATGTAACAGGAGCCAATGTACCAGCAGTCAAAACGCTAGGCTGAACAGAAAGTACTTGACCAGCAACGCTTGGAGTTAAGCTCAAAGTCAATTGGGCATAGTTTGCATGGCCTGGCATTACAACACCATTCCCAGCCGTTAGGTCAAGAACAGTTGCTACAGTTGCACTACCACCTGTTAAAACAGGAACAGCATCTTGAACCATATATTCTCTGTCATTAGATGTGCCTGCTTGGATCCATTTGATCAACAAACCAGTTCCCGAATCTACATAACAAAGACCAACACGTCTAAATACATCATAGCCAGGAGGCAAAAAGTCATTGCCAGTTGCAATAACAGCAGAAACGTTAACAGCTGGGTTTAAGCTGCCACCGGTTGTTCCAGAGCTTTTTGCAATAACATAGATACCAAAAACAGTATTGCTTGCAAGTGTCAAGTCAGGGATAGCGGTAGGCCAGCAACCACCAGCGCCAACTACTGTTGTATCCAAGAAAATAACTGGATCGGTATTTGCTACGTTACCAGGATAAGTAATGGGAAAATCGTTTGCAAATGCGCGGGCATAGCCAGGTCTCAAAAACATTCTGGTTGTGCTAATAAAGTCCAAATGAAAACCGCTTACGCCAGCGGCGCTTGAAAAATCTGGGACAGTTGTAATGCCTGAAGTAGCTGAAGGTGAGGGAATTAAATAGGCCATGATGTGTAATCCTATAGGGCAAATGAATATGGTGTCAGTTAGGCAAATTTACTTGCCTGCATCTCAAGATAAGTTTAGACTATATATGTAAGAAATACAATCTAACCATGAGAGGGCTAATGCCAAGCAAAGTTATTGTTAAAAACAGAGAGTTACACGACATAGTAGATAGTCGCGATGTTATTCAATATATTATGAATATGCTAGAAAGCGGGGAATATGACCCTCGGGTTGACGATCTTAAGGTCTACACAGAAGAAGAATGGGAAGATATGAGGCCAAAAAGAAAATTAAGTAGATGATGTTCCATAAATATTTTCTATAACCTGGACTGATGGAAAAATAGGAACTCCTGCCTTTTCCTCATATCGACCACAATAAATGAGAAATTCTTCTATGTCCACAACGATTATTTGAGATCCGGATGGAGTCTCGAGGATATCTCCAAAAATTATGTCATTCCCGTTCTTGTCTTTCATTCTTTAGTCTCCTTTTCTTTTATTGTTGCAAGAATGCGATCAATAACACTGTTTATTTGCGCAGATCTCTCATATAAATTTTTAGCGTTCACATAAAACCCGACATTATTAAACTCCATAGAAATAGCGGAGAGATAAGAAGAGCAGTCTTTAAGAATCATTAAATCATCAAGTGTTAACCCGTAAATTTTCATTGATCATTCTCCTTAGAAATCATTTTTTACACCCATTAAAATAATTAATTACTGGTTCACAATAATGCATAACAACGTTTTTATCTATTGGATAATAAAATCTTAAATAAAGCATTGTAAAATCCTCAAGAATCATTCTAGCAGCCCATCCTTCATCATTTTGAGATATATCAATGCTTAATATTTTAGAAAATAATGGCTCAGGAATAATTGAATCTATCTGCTCCGAATCTAGCGGAGCATGATAAAACTTCTTTAATCTAAAGCCAAATATCTTCATTATTCCCCTTTCAATCTTGCTTGAGATTCTCTGTAAATAGCCGACAGTTCTGCTCGTTTCTCATCTTCAAGGTGAAGTTCTTTAATGAGACTTGCTACCTCGGATAGTTCGTCCCAGTCAGATGCATTTTGCAACCTGTTTTTAACCTCATCAAATGTAAACATGACCACTTCTTCGGATTCTAGGGAAGGCTCTATAACTCTTGATTTAAGCTCTAACTTTTCATTAAGCTTTGCAGCATTGCTGGAGGCTGGTTCAATAGTGCGCCCATTGTTATCTTTCCAGTTCTCTTCCTCAGCATATGTACCGTTTAAAGCGGTCATAGCCATACGTATTGCTTGGCTTTCTGCAACCTTTTTAATCATGGTTGTTTTCATGGTTTTCCATAAGGATTGCCCTTTATCATATTCGGATAGTTCGGCCCAAGAAAAGAAAGGACGGGTAGAGGACTTCATAAACACTAGGCAATAAGCGCCGACCAATCTTCCTCTGTCGCGAAAATTATATTTATGGCTAACAAGGCCAGTATTTGAATCATATGAGAAATCATCATTGGCGTAGACAGCATCAGCAATATGGCAATCATAGTTCGCATTACGCCCTATAGCCTTTCTATAACCATCTCTGCCGATAAATATCTGGGCAGCGCTATCGCCATATTTAACAGCCCATATTTCCTTTGTAAACGGATTTAAACCTGTTGCAAGGCCTAACTGAACAAATACCTCAAACTCTGCATTTGTTAAGCTTTTGGCAAATGATTCCTTAATGACCTTTTTGTGCTCTTCTGATTGCCACATCAAAGACATTTTGTCGATTTCATTAGTGGTAGTTAAGTTCATTATATATGCTCCTCGTTATATGCCCAATATGGTAAATCTACGTCTTCAATAATCTCTTCATAACCAGGCCATTCATTGGCCTCTAAACATTGTTGATAAATCTTAGCCCCAATCTTATATTCCTCTCTGCCTTTTTCTAGCGCAGCCTCAGTCAATACGTATGCTTTAACCAGATAAGGCGGCTCTTTTGATACAACAAAAAGAACCACCTTGTCATAGTTGGTGCCTGTGATTGTGGTCAATCCATCACACGCCATGGCACCCTGGCGATGATACCCATAATCGTATATAGAGCGACTAAACGAATGTGCCCTAACATCTTTAGTTGTTTTCACATCTAATATAAGAAACTCGTTATAGAAGTCGGGACGCGTCCTAAGAAGCGCCCCAGACTCCGCATCTATCCAGGCGATAGAATCCTCAACACATCCTTTGCCATGCAGCTTCTTAAACATGGCATGAGATGTTACCGCATCGGACATTGACTTCACTTGGGCCATTTGCTCTATGTTTAAAGCTTGCATGCCGGCGTTTTGTAACTCCATACGCGCGTACTCTTCTCTACCTGCAGTCGTACGTCTGTCGACCTTTGGCATTGTGTAATACATGCTATCAAACTTTTCTGGCTCTAAGCATAGAGTGTGTACAGCAGATCCTATTACAAACTCATCTGATTCTTTACGTTCATATTGACCGGAAAGATATTTATACCAATACATTTTTGGGCAATTTGGCGGTATTAGCAAACCGAGCCCAGAATTACTGATGCCACTACTTTTGTGGTATAGCTCATTGGGTAAATCTTTATATATTCCTGGTGCGTTAATCATTTTTAAACTCCGAGCCATCAAGCACAAATTCGCATTGCTTAAAACGCTCGATAGTTACTTCTGCATCAGCATCATATTCTGAATGACGCCTGCTTGATAATCGCGCATAACGTTCTTCTGCCAAAGTCTCGTAATCTGGATAATAAGCTTCAAAGTAATCGTCGTGTCTCATATACGCCCCCTACAAAAGTATGATTAAGCATACATCAGAATTTCGGCATGCGCAAGTCTTTTTTTGACAAATCTGGTCTTAATTCAAAAATAGTTATTCTATCTTGCAGCATCCGTTCTAACCGATAAGCATATTGCTCGGTAATCACCTTTCTGCCGCAATACCAGTCATTGACCGTTTGGCGAGATATTCCTAAGGATTCGGCTATTGCTGTCTGCGTTTTAAAGAACTTTAATAGTTTATTTAGCCCTTTCAAATGCTTTTGAGTTGGAAATACGGTTTGAATTGGTTTTGGCATAATTATCTCTGTCTGATAAAGCAGATTATTATACGCCTATTTTAGATCAAAAAAAAGCCCCAACAATAAATGATGGGGCTATTTAAGTATTTGGACAATACTTAAAAGACTACCACACTTCTCAAGATATGTGGTAATCTTTTGGTGTTCTATCGATGTTATCAAGTCTGTTCAAAGGAATGATAGCAGGACAGGACACCTATGTAAGCATTCGACACCCAAATTTCGAGGTAAAAATGTCAAACACCTACTGTTTTGTATCATACACAATCAATATCACCATTGCAACCCCTTTATTTAAGTTAATAAAACAACAAAACTGCTCATGTTTTGAACAGTCTGTAAAAGCATTACAAGATAATCTATATGGGGCATGGGGATGCAAGATTTTGGGATCATACCTAGCTGTGGATAACCCTATAAAAGAAAAAAGCCCCGGGTTTAAGCGGGGCTATTTCATTTGGATTGATATTTTCTATAACCAATAGTAATATGTTTGTTCCTCAACGCACATTTTGCTAAAGGTACCCACTGTTCAAAATAGGAGTTAATATCAATGTCTGCCATGCTACTAGATAACTTATCATTTGTCAACCTCAATTTTAATATATCTTTTGATACCTCCTAATCTTTCTTATGGGACTGGGATTTATCGGGGAAACAACGTTGTGCCCAGTTCTATAGAATCTCAACTACAAGGCTATCCATGGTTGAGTACTGAGGGCGAATTGCTGGAACAGTGGGTGCACCTAAGCAATTAGAGAAAGCCAGCAAATGTTGAAGGGGCGTGCTGTCTGGCATAACTTCATAGACATGGTTCGGGTGACGCAAGAGAAACTTGTGTCCTGGCCCGAGCTATGTCTCTGCTAACGTACTATCCAGCATATTAACTAGATCTAGAATATAAATAGATCTTAATTCTAGGGATCTAGATCTCTATGCTAATATTCTAAACAAAGGAGGGAGATCCCAAAATGAAATCTATTAAGCAACAGATCTCCAAATCAAGGGCAAAGTTAAAAGGATTTAAATGATAACCATATTGATATTAGTAAGCTTGTTAGGGCTTTATATTTTTGTAACTAAGAAACTTTTACCAAAAAAGGATGATTCTGGAGATATCTGGGCTCATACCATTATCAGAAACAAGATAAATGCTTATTGGGGAAAAGATGTTTGCGTTGATTCATTTATAATGCCATTGGGAGCGTTTTCAGAAGAACCCTATAGCCTAGAGTGGCCACTAGACAGATTAATGATTGTAAGCGTTTTGGTTGAGTTTAACGGGCATGTTTCTGAGCATTCAGTACTTGTAGAAGAAATAACAGAAAAAACGATTACTGAAGCAGCTGGATCACTTATACTTAAGATAGATGCATATTTAGAACGTTTGACAATATCCGGATGCTAGGGTACTGTACGGTTAGTAGTCCCCTACAACTACGACCTTGGCCCTGGATGGCTTTTCGAGTCTTCTAGGGTCATTTTAGAATGAGATGAAGTGCCGGGAAGGGTAATAGATATCCGCCTTTCATTCAAATAACTATAGGAATCCCGGCAAGTCATTATACAACATTTAAATCACTTTTGTTCTTTAACTGCTTTTTGAACTTCTTCGCCAAGCGTCAGAGCAGCTTTTATATCAGAATCAACTCCCAAGGTATCTTCGCTAGTATTTTCAAGACCAACTTGAACAACTCCAAGAAAGCTTTGTAGGGCACCAATTACTTCACCTGCCTTTTGACTGGGAGTAAAAGCGGCGATACCAGCAGCCACAGATAGAATTGAAGAAAGGACTAATACAATATTAAGCATTGCTTTTTTAACTTTAGGGATGTTCATAACTATTCTCCTGCGCTAATTGGGGACAATATAAGTCTAGCTTATTTTAAGCTATATTTCTAATAAGATTTTAAGTTAGTGTTGACTATAAAACTCAATTCTTTGTATTCTATTTTTCAAATTTTGTACTTCAGAAATGAGTTTAAAAATACATAAGAAACATATCCCGCAAACAAAGTATAAAAACTCAATCATTTTTAA
>Ga0265319_1000285_pt1 | contig 37760 bp, 35 predicted proteins | sample 4824metaG_FD_192443 | JGI IMG/M metagenome (GOLD analysis project Ga0265319, IMG submission 192443) | Rhizosphere microbial communities from Carex aquatilis grown in University of Washington, Seatle, WA, United States - 4-8-24 metaG | ecosystem: Host-associated > Plants > Roots > Rhizosphere >...
GAAAGCCACGGCAAGCTGGTAGATCTTTATAAACAGGTAATAGAGTAATGGAAGACATAGAGCAACTGGTTAACGATTTCATGGCTATTCGCGAAAAGCGCGAGAGCCTAGAGCGCGACGATACTGAACTAAAAAGTATTCAGGAAAGGCTCAAAGAGAAAATTCTTGGTGTATGTAATGATCTTGGCGCGGATAGTATTAAAACTAAATCCGGCACGGTTATTAAATCTCTCGAAGAGAAATACTATACCCAAGACTGGGCTAATTTCCATGAATGGATCTTGGAACACAAGGTTCCGCAGTTTCTGGAAAAGCGAATTTCACAAGGTAATATCAGAGAGTATCTGGAATCAAACCCGGAAGAGGGTCTACCACCGGGTGTTAATGTTTTCAGAGAATATAAAGTAGTTATTAGAAAGCCTAACAAGTCATAGGAGTTTACATGAGTAACGATCTAATAGAATCCATCAAGTCTCAGCTCGCTAATATTCAGGGCGACGTTGACGACGACACCCGCGCAGTTGCTGGTGCTAGCTTCGGCAAGCGCATAAGCATCAAGGGTGGCGTGTTCCGCAAGATTGCTAATGGTAAAGAAGTCGGCGCCATTGACGAACGGCACATGGAGGTTATCTTTGTAAAGATGGCTCATACGCCTACGCGGATGTTCTACAAAGAAACTTACGAAGAAGGTAAGAACGTTTCGCCAGAGTGCTGGTCCTTGGATACAAAGTACCCGGACGTTTCTGTGGAGCACCCACAGGGCGAGTCTTGCGCTACCTGTGTCCACAGCGTGCAGGGCTCCGGGACTGGCGGCAAGGGCACAGCGTGTCGGCTATCGTGGCGCACAGCAGTAGTGCTGCCGAAGGATGCTGGTGGCGATGTAATGCAGTTGGTGCTGCCGGCTACGTCGGTGTTTGGCAAGGAAGATAACGGTCGCTATCCGTTCCGCGCGTATATCCAGATGCTCGCCGGGAACAACATTTCGGCCGGTCGCGTCATTACTAAAATGCAGTTTGACACGAAGGCTACTGCGCCGAAGCTGCTGTTCTCTTTGGCTGGCGTAGTACCCCCGGAAGACGTGGTGAAGGTTAAAGACCAAGCTGACAGTGCTGAAGCTGTGGCTGCGGTGGACTTCAAGATATTCAAGAAGCGCGATACAGTGGCGGTAGCACCGGCTGCCCCGCCAGCGCCGCAGAAGGAAATCACTGAACAGATTGACATCCCCCTACCAGAGCCTAAACTACGTGCAACGCGGGCGCCGGTCGAAGCTTCTGGGCACGACGACGTGCCAGACATCCTGAAGAGATGGAGTAAAAAGTAATATGTCACGCCCCTATAGTGAAAAGTTTCTACTGTCTTTAGCAGAGGCAGATCCTACACAGGTAGGGGTCCAGCTAGGCCGTCTGTGCGTTGATGCTAATATCCCGGCAACTTATATTGCCAAGGCCCTAAGCGTAACGCGCATGACGGTCTATAGTTGGTTTCGCGGTCAGGATATCCGCCGTCCGAAGCGTAAACAGGTAGAAGTATTGATTGATTTGATGCGCGAGGATTTCGCCAATGGAATACTACCGGCTAAAGATAGCATTGCCGCTAAGCGATACATAGAGACAATGATAGGAGCGCAGCTTTAAGATAGTTTAGTTTCCCCCCAATTGGCGCGGCTTCGGCCGCGCCTTTTTTATTGGCGCGGTATGCAAAAAGAATTCTACGAGAAAGTTCTGCCGGCGCAGGGACTGCTTTGTTGTACGACGATTGATCCTAATGAACCAGATGAACGGTTCAAGGCACGCAATCACTTCGTACAGTCAGTACCTGAGTTGTTGGATTTTATAAAGAAGGTAGATAACACCCAGTATAACATTTTTGTAGCTGTTTCAAGTTATGGTGTACAATCACGCAAAGCAGATAATGCCTTGTATACTAGGTCGTTTTTCGTAGACCTAGATGTCGGGGACTCAGAGAAGAAATATAAATCAAAAGAAGAAGCGATAACCGCTTTAGATTCTTTTGTCACACAAACTAACCTTCCTGTTCCGGTGCGGATAGATAGTGGAACTGGCATCCACGCGTACTGGATTTTTGACGCAGATATACCTAGTAAAGACTGGGTAATCTACGCTGAGAAATTCAAGAAGTTCTGCCGTGATAAGGGCCTTAAAATTGACCCGACTGTCACTGCTGATATTGCCCGCATCATGCGTGCGGTGGGCACGGATAATCTCAAGACTACCCCGCCATCACGTTCTTTTCTGATTAATCCTGACGAGGTATATCAATATAGCTTTGAAGAATTCCGTGAATTTCTAGGAATTTCTCAGGATGTAATATTAGATATTCTAGCCAAAGCCGAAAAGGGCTTGGACGAAGATACAAAATCTATAATCCTGAATATATCAAACTTTGATAGTGTATTCCAAGTTATCGCGGAAAAATCCCTGAAGAATCAGGGGTGCGGACAAATAAAATATATTCTAGAGAACGCAAAGACTCTAGAGGAGCCCCTATGGCATTCGGGACTTTCCATTGCCCGGCACTGCATCGACTGGGAAACCGCTATCCATACGATGTCAGAGGATTACCCGAAATATAACGCGACTCAGACTCTCACCAAAGCCAATGAAACGCTCGACAAGCCCCATAGCTGTGTAGTCTTCAATGACCGCAATCCCGGTATCTGCCACAAGTGCCCTTACTGGACTAAGATCACCAACCCACTCGCGCTTGGCAGAGTGTTCAAGGAAGACTCCCCGCAGAACCCCGTTAGGCAAAAACCCAATACCAAAACAGTCCCGTTATTCCCAAAGAATCTATACCCGTTTGTAAGGGGCCAGAACGGCGGGGTTTACTATATACCTCCATCCAAGGTAGACAAAGACGGTAATAAAATTCAGGACGATCCGATTTTGCTCAGTGAATTTGATATTTACCCGATTAAGCGGGTATTTCATACTTCAGAAGGCGCTAGCCTATTGATTAGGTATATTTTACCGCACGACCCAGTTAGAGAGTTTATTATACCTTTGCGGCTTTCTCACGCTAAAGACGAACTAATAAAACTCTTTGCTGAGCAAGAACTATCCTTCAGCCCAGCATCGAAAGTGGGGTTATTTATGGAATACATAGTAAAGTGGAGCCAGCATCTAGTCCACGTAGATGCTGCCGAGCAGATGCGGATGCAGCTTGGCTGGACCGACGATGGTGATAGTTTTGTAATTGGGCAGGTAGAGTTGCGCCGTGACGGCAGTATTTTGAAGTCCGCCGCGTCGCCATTGATACTTAGTATAGCGAAGCTTCTACGCCCTGAAGGATCTTTACAAGAGTGGACAAACGCGATTAATTTGCTCAACGCTCCTAGCCTAGAAATCCATGCTTTCGGAGTACTGTGCGGATTCGGCTCGCCGTTGATGCGCTACACGAGTACCAACGGGATCACAGTAGGTTTTACTGGCGAAGCAGGGTCAGGAAAGACGGGTAGTTTGTATTCTGCCATTAGTATCTTCGGCAATCCAAAAGAACTCAGCTTGTCTGGTGGCAAGGACCAAGCAACTAGTAACGGTCTAATTGGTATGTATCTGGCACTGAAAAATATAATGATGGGGTTAGACGAGGCGGGTAATCGAAACGCTCAGGAACTTTCTAATTTACTATTCTGGATTGCTCATGGCAAAGGAAAGCTCCGTATGCGGAGTGACAAGAACGCTCTGCGGGAACATGAAATGTCGGCGTCCATGATTGCTTTGATGACCCAGAATCAGTCGCCGGTAGACAAGATCGAGGCTCTAAAAGAAAGCCCGGATGGCGAAATGGCCCGGTACGTAGAGTTTCAAATGAATACCCCGCAAGCCTTGGTCAATGACCCGTGGCTAGGCAAGAAGATCTTTGAGACTACCAAGAAGCATTACGGCACAGCCGGACCAAAATTTATACAAGAAATTTTCAGACTCGGGGATACAGAAGTAATAAAGATAATCAATAAGTGGATAGGCAGATTTGAAAGGGATTTCGGTAAGCGATCAGTATTTAGATTCTATGAAAATCTTATAGGGTCTACGTTCGCGGCGGGTGAGATTGCTAATAATATTAACCTTGTGAGTTTTGATCTAGAGAGAATATATAAGCGGGTTCTAAAGAGCATGAATGGGGAAAAAGAAGTTATTAAGATAAACTCTACTGATTATAGTGCATTACTAGGCGAGTTCCAGAACAAGTATTTTAATAGTATTTTATTCATGGATGCAGCTAGAGTTATCAGGGAACCCAAGAGCCAACCGCTAGTTGGGCGTGCTGAAATAGATAATCAGGTCTTCTGGATAAGCACTCGTGATCTAAGGAAATTCCTAAGCGAACGACAAGTGAACAGCCGAATGTTCCTTCAGGATCTCAAAGAGAAAGATATTTTACTAGAGGAATCCAAAGTACGATTGACCAGCGGGTGGCCCGGTATGTCCCACATACACCCTGTTCAGGCGTATAGTTTCAGGTTCGCTTTCAAAGATGTAGAGCCGGATAAAAATGGACCTACCAAATGACCCAGATTTTTTTCTACCATTTAGTGGTATGGTTGTGGGGGATAGTTTTTTTATACCGTGTATAAGACCAGCTGAAAAGATGTTTAATATTGAGAACGCTGCTAAGTCAGAGAAAGTAAGAGTCAAGTGCTACATAGTAAGAGAGAGCGGATATCTAGGTATAAGAGTATGGCGAACCCGGTAAGAATAAAATATTTATCAAGCATACGAGTAGCAGGTATAACCACTGTACGTAGCAGAGCGCGCAATGTAGCTATTGTAATAAAACGGCGTAACCAAAACCAACCACTATTAGCATTTGCTGTACATACGTTCGGTGGGTTTTATCAGTGGTACCCGCCACCAAGTTACGAAATATTATTTATAAATGATGAATTGCCTGTAATAGAATGTAACGATATATCAGACATAGATATATCTATAACAATGAGAGAGAATAATAAAAGTTATGTTTTAGATGGTAAAATCATTCGTAATCTTTCACTTCATCGAGAAAGTTCCGGATCAGCATATCGCGTTGGAGCCGTAGATCTTTTATCTGGTCAGCTTTGTCCTTCGGAGATTGATTAGTATCATCCCGGAGATTATTAAGTTGTTCCCTAATCTGTTTAAGCGCTCCGTTCTCCAGAGAGTTATACAGGCTATCTATCATCTCGGCGTTTGGGTGTGCCTCAACATACCTATCGTATTGTTCAGGGTGATCGGCATACATCTTGAGTATCCCCTGCGAGTGCTGTATCTTGGCTTTGAAATCTTGGTATTCGCGGCTATCGAAGCTAGAACTCTTCCCGATGAAGCTATCTGCAATACCGCCAAGATCGCTCTTGGGGTCAAAGTCCTTCTGGCCAGCAAGGGTTAGCCCCGTACCATAAGTGTTAGTCATCAGTCTGGCCAGCCCATCAAGATAGCTGTTGGCAAAGAAGTGCAGTGTATTAGGGTATATACTAATGCTTCCGTTGGTTGCATCCGCCATCATTCTAGCAGTTGCGCCGTACAGCTCCGGGAGGTTCTCGCCCCCCGAGTAAGCATCACCGAATTGGTTCATGCGGTCTTTGTAGATTTCCCTGCCAAATTCGTCTACGTTAAAACCATATTCTATAAACGGTCGCACGAATGATGGTGTTACAGAGCTTATGGCAAAAGCCAACGGATGCTCAATCGGACTATATTTAGGTGTAGGTATAGGCAGATATGATTCGAGCGCTGTGGGTATGCTATTGGCTATTGCTTCTCCTAATGTGGACTCGCCTAGCGTTGCGCCTGCGATCTGTGCGCCAAAAGAGCCAAACGCTCCTAATCCCCAACCCCACGGTATTTGGAAGTAATCATTACCTTTACCTAGCATACCGTGGGCAGGAAGACGTATATTTCTCGTCCAAAGCTCCATGTTGTCGGTGGCGACTTTGTTACGTCCAAGGTCGTCCTGTTCTCCAGCTAACATGGACATAGTGTAAAGCAGGTATCCAGCGCCCATCATGCCTGTGGCCATGATCCGGGCATTCTTCTGGCGGGCAAGATAATTCTGCTTGTAGGTATCTTTATACTGGTCAGATAACTGCTGCGCGCGGGCCTTGATCTGTTCCTTGACAGCCGGGTCTTTGAGATTAGCCCCGTTAGCCGTGAATTCCGGGATTACTGTTTTCTTCGTGATCAAATCTACATCGGTCACGCTGCGCGGCAGCCTTGCAACCGCTTTGTCCACGTCACCAAATGCTGGGCCGATAGCATCCAGCGCACGGGCAGCGGTGGTCATGGCAGGGCGCAGGAACATGAACAATGATCCCGCTTCGCGTCCGTACTTACCTACCTGAGAATAGTCAAATAGTTTCTTGGTGTACTGTGAAGCTTTGAGCTGGGCTTCTTGCTCGCCCATACCTTTGGACAACATATGTTCTTTAATAGCGCCATAGCCCGCTGATCTGCCCGCAAACTCGAACATGTCTGACCAGATGTCGAAATACTTTCTTACGTGTTCTACACTGGTCATGAAGCCTTTCGGGTTCACGACTTTGGCAAGATCCTTCTGTGCCCGAACAATATTCAAGCTTTGTGTGTAAGTAGCCCGGCCGCCGTTAACCAAGTACTCTTTGATTCCTTTGTAGAAATCATCCTTGGCGGCTAGGTCGTCTAATCCTTTAAGATCGCTGGCGTGGTAAAGCCTAGCAGCCTTCATTGCCTTGTACATGCCACCGTTAAGGATCGTGGCCGCGACTTTCCCCGCGAACTTCAGCCCCTGTAGTGGGCCTTCCTCCGCGCCGACAAACCCGGAACTCGTGATCATGTGACGAACGAAGTTGTACGGCGGGAACGCCGGGTTCCACCGAGTGTGGAACTGTCCAATAGTGGAATTTATCCAGTTAAGCCCACGCCAGAACCCGCCCGGATCACCGACGAATCCTTTCAAAGCCTCCGCTATCTTACGGTCGTTGATCTTGTAAACATCTATCGAGCCATCCGGGTGGTGGACGAAGAATTTATTAGGACCATAATAACTAGCTTTCTCTAGCTCGGCCTCGCGATCAGCAAAGCTGATTGGCTTCTGAGTCATCTTCTTGCCAGCGATATGCCCGGCGTCAATCAATCTCGCGGCCTCGGCAGTAATGCCGTCTTTGCCGTAACGCGTAGCAGCTTTGCTGGCGTCGGCAATAACCTGCATGAAAGAATTATCAGAAACAGTCTGGCGTCCGCCCATAGCGCGGGGGGACTGATTCATATCTCCGCTTACACCCTTGTCGCCCGTTAGATTAAACCGCTCTTGGTTTTTGCGAGCGCCGGGGTCGCCCTTGAGAGGCATGTAATGTTTCCAGTCGTACAGCCCAATGATGCTGTCTACTTTGTCAGAGCGAAACCCAGACATACGGCTATACTTGGCTTCTAGGTCCTGAAGATTTTTAGCCAGAGAAAACATCTTGTCGATTTCAGGTCCATACTTTTTCATGTCTTCAGTATGAGTATCCTGAATGATCTGCTTAGCCTTGGGTGTGTATACTTCTCCAGCTACGTTATAGACTTTGTGATTAATATCTATAGACATAGATCTGGGCTTAGATGAGGACTTAACCGGGCTAAACCCATCTTTGTCAGCGTGGTTCTTGGCCAGATACTCTTTTATCTGACGATCATGGGCCTGTTCAGCGGCGCCGGGCGCAGAAGTTTTATACTTTTCATCTAGGGCTTTGCGTATATCTGCCGGCGTGCCCTTAATAGGATTACCGTTTACGTCTTTTAAAGTAATTTCAGTTCCGGGTTTATCTTGCAGCGGTACGTCCTGCAACCATCGCTCCATACGACGTTCGGGTTCGTGACGCGCCACAACATAGGTCTGGAGACGCTTTAAAGTGTCATCCATGGACTTACCAATTTTATGAGAGAATTCGGCAATGGCTGAATTAAGATCCCGGATTACCGGGATAATCTCTTTGTTAGCCATCTCTGTAATTGAATTCTGCCGCGACATCATATCGGCAATATTCGTACTGTCCCTACCAGACCTGTTCAGTTGTTCTTGTATAACCTGCATAGGCCGATAGTAATTCTGAAGTAATCTAAGAGCTTCTTCTTTAGCCTCATAGCTATTGGTTTTGAACGCCTGTGCGACTGTTCTAACAAACCCCTGCTTAGTGGTCTGCTCGCGGTAAAGCTTACTTTGCTCCGACGAAGTATTGCGCTCGATATCGTTGATATCGTTTTCTTCTAGTGCGGGGGCTTTCTTAGTGACAGCCATCTCTTCCATATCTGGCTTAATAATACCGTCCCAAGCACGTTCATCTGCGGGTCCTAGTTTATCCAAAAAAAGCTTCATACTAGAAGCTGGCAGATAAGTTTTACCTGTTACAATGGATGCAAGCTTACGCATAGCTTGCCCCATGCTTTTAAAGAACTTATCTACAAGAGTTAATGGCTTATCAGACGTAGTAGCCCACCGTGAAGTCTGATCAGCAAACCATTCGCTGAAAGAAGTCCAATAAGGATTAGTCTTTACCTTTTCGTCGGATACATTATTTAGTTTTTCTGATTCGGCTATATTCCTATTACGCAGATAGGGTATTAATTCCTTAGCATCCATTTTCTGGGCGTGCCGAAGCCATTGATTATAATCTTTGAAAATAGCGTCACGTGTGGCTTTATCAGCAGCTTTAAAGTGAGTGCGCTGTAGCATATGCCCGACTTCATGAGCGATAGTTTCAACGACTACGCCGGGCGGGCTATTGTGCGCATCATTCCGTAAAACAATAAAAAAATCTTTATTGTCTTTCCCAAACGCTCCCATAGTACTAAAAGAATTCCTATGGAAATAGTCAAATATTTTATTATGTTCTCCGCCTAGATTATATTTATTAGGATTTTCTATAAGATCATCGGCGTGTGCTAAAAATGTATTTACATTACCGAGACCTACCTGCTTTAGTAGCCCCTGTAGATAGTCTCTATATTCCGGTTTAATTTTATCTGAAGCTACGACATTAGACTTAGCATTAAGAAACGGTCCCTCAAAATGCTCCGCTAGTTTCGCAATGCGGGATTCTATTGTCGGTTCTGCTGCTTGTGTACTAGGTGGTTTCGGAACCTCCGCAGCAGCTTCCTTTGCCCGGCGAGCCATGAACTCTTCAACTGACTCGGTGGCCCCAGTAGATGCTTTAGGGACTGGGGTAGTGGTCCGTACAGCTCGCTCACCAGTAATCCAGTTGCGGATTTTTCTAAGGTTGGGTTCTCCACTATCATTGGTGGCCTCCGCATAAATCTTGGTAAACGTAGGCCCATCTACCAACCCAAGCTCATGAGCTTGCTGGGCAATTGCTAATAGTTCATCTCCACTGGCTTTCTGGATATCTTGCTTCTGTAGCCATTCTTTCTTGTCGGTTGTAGTTTTGACGGGAACTGGTTTCTCGTCTGGTTCTGGCAGCCGGGTAGCTTCTTTTAATAGATTAGCTACGTAATCGTGATCAGGCGTAGCTGATTTTAGTTCGCCTTGAAGCTGGTCATACGTATGAGTATCTATATGACCCTTTATATACGCCCGCTCAGTAAGGGCTAGTAGCTTATTAGTCTGCGGATCAGACTTTTCGTATAGTAAGTTCTTTAGATAATCCTTGGTCGCCCCGTAATAATCTAATGGAGCGTGAGTTGCTTCTTCTGCCACAGGGTGTCCGTCAGCAGCTGCTGGATGACCAGCCACTCCTGTTCGTTCAGCTTCAAAAGGGAGAGGGACGTGGGTATCTGGTTGTGATACAGGCAGTTCCACGCTTCCTCTAGGTCCTGAAGCGACATCTCCAGCACTGCTTCGTGCGGGCTCTCCATCTGGTTTTGCTGGTTCTGGTCCATTAGCCGGTTCCTCTGCTTTTGCCGGTTCGACTATTTTCCATTTATCACCGTCACGCGCTACAAGTCCAGTCTTCTTCATCGTGTTTAGATGGCCCACGACGCTATTCCACTTTAGATTAACTTCTTTAGCTATATCTTTAGCGGTAGCTGGCCCAGAAGCAGTAAGAAAGTCCTTTACTGCTTGTCTATTAGACGCCTTGGTCTCCGGTGATATAGAAGTATTAGCCTCACCCGGAAGGATCGGCTCCACAGGCTTAGCTACGTCTGGCGTCGCGGCTACAGGTGGAGGAACCTGTGTGGCCTGTGGAGCCGAAAGTGGTGGTGTAGGTTCCGGAGTCGCAGCTACAGGTGCGGGTTCCGGCGCCGCCGTTGCAGGCCCAACACCCTCGCTAGAAGGTGAAGCTGCGGGCAGCGGCTCAGCAGCGGGCGACGTCGGAGTGGGGATTGTAGCGGGTTTTCCGGCTAGGCGTTCACCTAACCCGAATACTTTCTTGCCAAGTGCAGTCTCATGGCTCAGCGCGCCACCTAGTAATGCTGATTCCCCTGCGCTGGTCCAGTCAATGTTTTTATTACCTTCTAATTTCTGTTGGGCTACATCTGTCGCGCCGCCTATACCTGCATTAACTGCCGCGAGCTTACGTGCAGTATAAATTTCTTTAGCGGCAGCTTCAGACAGCCCCGCAGTAGATTTTAACGCGGTAAGCGACGGCCTAAAAAACGCAAGTTGGGGGGCTAACTCCGCTATTTTTTGGGTAACAGGATAAGCTTGCTGTTCCGCTTCTTGCTGTTCTGGATTTTGCTTAAGCCACTTAGCAGCTTTAGGAAACTCTTCTAGCATCTTTTGCTGGAGCTTTCCCGCTCCATATCCGCCAGCAACACCACCTAAAATAGCCCCAGCAGCGGTACCTATACCGGGCATCACCATAGTGCCCAATTCTGCACCCGCACCTGCCGCAGCGAGCGCCCCACCTACCGGGGCTATTTGACGCTCGACAGCGTGACCAGCCGTACCAGCTTGGGATACTTGGGGTCGATTATTATAGTCGTTAAGATAATTCTTAAGACGGCCAATCAGCGCTGGGTCTGGATTATCCGGCATCTGAACTTGCGTCCCATCCGGCATCATCACTATCGGCATTTTAATGGCCAGCGTTTGTTAGGTAATCGTTCAGACTCATAACAGGTTGGCCACCACCAGCACCAGCCCCACCACCCGTGTCATTCCGAAATTCATTTATCCAATTCTGCATATAAGTACGCTGTTCTGGCTTTAGATTCTGATTAGTGGCCAACTGTCGAGAATAACTCTGGAACGTCTGAGGCCCAGCGGTACCATACTTAGCCCTAATCTGAGCTTCGTCTAGCCCAACCTGTGCCCTCGCCTGCGCGGATTGCACGGTAGGCATATTGGCCGCGAGCTTCTTCTGGAAGTCCAGCAGCTCCTCTTCCGAAGCATTCGGGTTCTTCATCAGCCAGTTGGCGGCGATCATAGCCTCTGGAGTACCCTTGTACCCACCCATGATAGTAGCCCTCGCCGCTACTTGCGCCATTTCTTTACTGTACATTAGTTCCACCGCGCGAATTCTAGCCGCGTCTACACGCGCGGTAAGATTATCATAACGAGTCAAGGCGTTATTGTAAGACTGCAACGCTTCCTTATCTGCGTTCATCTTTATGTTTTCTTGCGCCTCCTGCACCTGATAGCGAGACTCCATGGCCTTCATATTCAAGTCACGGTATTTCTCTATATTCTCTTGGTAAGCTTTAGCGCCTTCCTGCCCACCAACAGCCAACGCACCTAAGAACCCACCATGAGGATTCTCAGTAGCAGCGCGGGCCATGCCTAACCCCATCTGAATCATGGCCATGCTATTACCCTTAGATTGCAGCTGGGACAGCTGACCTTGTAGCTGGTCTAGATAAGCAAGATGTTCTTTAGCGGCAGCGCCTATGCCTTGCTGGCTATATACCTTCATAAGATCATCAGAGTGAGACTGAACGGTACCTACAGCCTGCCTAGCCATATCAGCATCGGCCTGATCTTTATTAAGCTCTTGCTGCATCCCACTCGGAATACCGTTAGGCCCACTACTAGTACGGGCGGACATGCTAGCAGTAGCGCCGGCATTATTAGGCCCTCCCGGAGCACCCTGCTGTGCTGGTGGGGGTGGAGCACCTTGTGGCACTGGAGCGTTAGGTCCCATCGGGCGTTGCTGATCGAACAAACCCGGAGGCGGGGTACCCGGCCCTACTGGCGAGGAAGGTTTCGGCGGCGGTGGCGGCGCGGCGGACGCGGCTGGCTGAATAGGCGCGGTATTAATAGTACCCGGAGCGGGGCGTGTAACTGCACGAAATGGAGAATTAGGAGAAATTTCGTTTGTTCTTGGATCTACGTTAGGATGTCTAACGAGATCAATTAATTCTCTAAACCCTTCACCGGGGGTACCAGTGGGGTCTCCAGCAGTATCTCCGCCGCCATCAAACTTGCGGATATAGCCTCCTTCTTTGTTCTGCTGGACTTGCTGGGGTGCCACCCCGAGTTTCTGACCCTTAGCAAGATAGTTTTGAGCGTTGGCTCGTTGCCAATCAGCGAGCTGACGCTTGTAAATCGCGGCGGTTTGCGATTGAAGATCCGTTTCGCTGTCATCGTCTACGTCTCCACCCTCGGCCATCCCCGGACCCTGAGCAATGGTACTAGCCTGCTGCTGATTTTGCTGGCTCATTAGATTCTGCAAAAACTGATTCTGCATCTGAGCTGAATAATCACTGGGATCATTGCCCATCGTGGCCATGCCACCGTCGTCAAAGGCAATAATCCCCCCGCTCGCCATATTGAAAGTACTATTCGGGACCGGCAAACCAGAAATACCTTGCCCACGCTGAGCAGATGCGGCGTTTAGTTGATTATCTAGATCTTGCGATACGGTAGTAGGTTGCTGTTTCTGTGGCTGATTAGCGGCAGACTGCTTCAGCATCCGGTACTTCATGACCAGAGAAGCTAATCTTGGATCTACGCCCTTGGACAATAGATAACTAACCGCCTTGTCTGGCGGCAGCTTCTGTTTCTCTATTTGTTCCTCGGCCTGCGCTACAGCGGGGTCGAGTTGGCTAAGCCCACTCATCCACCACTACCAAACAACCCAGCCAGACCCGTGGCCGCAGTTCCCAGTCCAGCAACCTGACCGAGTACATTGGGGGTCTGTTGGTAATTTGCGTACACGCCAGAACCGGCTGCGGTGGACGCGGTGCCGTGAAGAATATCAGACATATAGCCAAGCTGAGCATAGGGATAATTCTGCTGGTTGATAAAGTTCTGGTAGTTAGTATTGAGCTGTTCTTGCTCCAGATTCTGCGCGCTAGTACCAGCGCCCATCTGAGCAGATGCAATACCGGCTTGCTGCCCATACTGCTGGCCTCCAAGAGTACCAAGCGCCCCGGCAGCGTTAAGCTGCGAGTTGGCTGCGTTGAGCTGCGTCTGCTGCTGAGTATTAAACTGATTCTGGGCGTTCTGAAACGCACTCTGATAGCCTTGAGCAGTAATGCCTTGCAGCTGACCCTGTAGCTGACCACCTAGCTGTGACTGCATGAGAGCTTGACGCGAAGAGCCTAGATTACCCGTGTTCTGCGCTGTAGACCCCAGCGTGGGAAGATTATTAGCGTAACCTTGGATAGCCTGTGCCTGCTGCTGTTTAACAACATCCTGTGTGTAAGGCGACATATACTGGTTAACAGTATCACCAGTAAAAGAAGTATTACCTACATTCTGGGCCTGCTGACCGGCCAACCCCGCCAGCCCTGTACCCTGATTAATCTGGCCAGCGGGGGTCATGCCCTGAATAGTATTCATCGACTGCTGCTGGAGCGGGTTAAACCCAGCAACCATCTGGCCCTGATACTGTTGATAAGGATTAGTTGCTAGATTAGTAAGCGCGGAAGCCTGCGGCAGCAGACCGTTAATAGACCCACTCCCCATAACATACGGCTGCGCGTAGTCAGGGATATTAGACGTGGTAGTTGTCGTATTAGTAGGGGATGAACTGCCGCCGCCGCACATGGTTAATCCCCCGCCATAAATGTAGCGCCAATAAGCTTTAGCCCCATTTTCTGGAGGGCTTTAATTTTATTCTCGGTATCATCCATGTTGAAAATATTTACAACCAAAGGCTTTTCCTGTTCTTCCGCGTAAATTCTAGCCATGCCCAATAAACTACTACCTACTTTAGATAATCTGTGTTCTGGTAATACGTAAAACCATCCGTCAGTATAATATTCCGTGTCACTATACCACGGAGTCGTCTTATAAATACCAATACTTCCAATAATTTTACCATCTTCTTCGGCTATCCAAGCCCCGTGTTCAATACACTTAGTAACCCAAAGTGCCCCTTTAGGAATATTCTGCCCCTGATTCGCGCCCAGCTTCCCCATATTATGTTCTTGCCCAAAGTTATATATAAGAAAGTCTGCTAATGCTTTGAAGTCGTCGGTGGTTTTTTGGATCTTGCGAATTTTCACGCTGGCATCAACCCCTGTGCATTAACCTGTGGAGCCTGTGCTTTCTTGCCTGTACGGGCCTGTCGTATACGATCCATCATTTGATATAGCCGCTTCGATCCTGCTTCCGTGGACCCATTACCTAGATGGGATACCACGTCAGCCGGGACGACAAATTCTCCATCGCCAAGCGCGGCTGGTTCTGGGGGCCTGTTGCCACCTACAATCTGGGCCGGGATACTGTCACTCATGCCATCACCGGGACCTTTAAGCAGGCGTCCTTGGCTAAGTGCAGTAAGCCCGCCCGGAGCATATCTTTTGATCTGCCCGCCCTGCTTAGAACCATAAATACCTGTAGAACTAAGATAATTACTGCCTCCGGCATTATCGTTAGTATTCTCGGTATAAAAGGGCTGTGAATAGTCGTACTGTGAAGGATCATAAGCCGGCGCCGCCGCATCCGGAGTTACATATGTCCCCGTAGTAGTTCCATCTGCGCTAATTCCAGTATTATCTACATACGGGCTATTTATAAAGGGCTGGCTGGCTATATCATTATAAGCCCCACCGGGGTTACTTTGATCTAATGTAAAATTAGCGTCGTTCGTAGCGTTAGTCTGAGCATTATTATAAGTAGCATTAGCCTGCTGACTAGGCGTCAATCCAGAAATATAATTAGTAGCATTACCAAGCCCAGTGGCTATTCCAGCCGTTGTGTTGAACCCAATACTATTTAATCCCGCCCCAATAAGTTTTAGAGGATTATATGTACCCGCATTAGAAGGAACCACATTTAGCTGCGACGGCGGACTACCATTATCTTGTGATGCATAATAATCCGGGCTACTAATATCCTGTGCTGTAGCATTAGGCCCCGAAGTATTAGAATTACTCTGATCAGTAACAGGAAACCCCGTAGAAGGGTCTACCATTACTTGAGTGCCCACTGGAGTATTACCAGTAAGACTTGGAATGCCCGCAGCTGGAGTTTGAGAAGTACCAGACGGATTCGGGCTATTAGTAGTTCCATTGGCAATACCTCCACTCGTCGGCGGGGCTTTAAAAGAATTATTTAGATTCTGTAAATAGTTAGTCCAATCACCGGACGGTGGGGCCGCATGTACTTGCTGCGCCTGCTGTTGCTGACCTTGTGTAATCTGGTTTTGATACTGTTGAATTAGCGCCGCCTGTTGTGGATTTGTTGGCGTAAGTGGCGTCGCCTGCGGAGCAGCCTGATTAGGCTGCGCGGCTCCAGTAAGAGTCTGAGCAGCTTGAGCAGTTCCGGCAGGAAGAGTAGTGCTAATCCCACCAGTATCATAATGTTTGATAGACCCACCATGTCTATAATTCCCCATATAAATAGGAGTGGAGTACCCCTGTCCAAGTATTGGCAACTGCCCCGGCCCCGGATGAGGATTTTGCGTACCTCTATTATATTGTTCTTTATATAGGGGATAAGTGGGTTTAGCTGGGATCTGCTGTTGGTTAAGGTACGACTGGTACATAGCCGGCGCAGCCGCTTCCATAAGGCTATATTTACCAGAATTCGCGGCGACATCGCCTAGCGCTTGGCTAGAAGTCATACTGTCAGAGCCGCCCGCAAGAGTTCTAAGTCCTTGCCCAAACTGCTGGCCAGTAAAGCCATTAGAAACAGAAGAAGCTTCATTGGCGCGGATACCCGACGTAGCTGCCTGCTGAGCGGCTTGGCCAGAAGTAATAAATTTTAACTGGCCGTTCTTGCCCGTTGTAGCTACAACCTGATTAGGATCTTGCGTAGGTGTAACAGACGTGGCTGGCGTAGTATCCGTAGCAATCCCGCTAGGTCCTTCCATGGGCTGAAGCCCAGAAGAATCAGTAGGCGTGGCTGCGGCCGGATCGTTGGCGAGTGAAGAATTCGTAGCCGCCGAAGCAGCCTGATCGGCCGTGGATTGCGCACCAACTCCAGCAATCCCACTAGCAATATTAGCCCCACCATACGCACCCAAACCAGCTGTCAAACCAGACATAAACGCGGTCTTGTGATTAATAGCAGCGTCAGCGGCGCCAACAATAAGCCCAGCGGCAGGAGCGCCTACCCCTGTTGCAGCAAGTACGCCGCCAGCGATTGTAGGAAGGATACTATCAAGCCAGCCAGCTTCCAGCAGGCCAGTATGAGGATTACGGGTAAGACTGCCACCAGCAGCCATAGCCAATTTTTGAAGGCCATCTACTTCCTTATTGCTCATATGCACGAGCTGAGAATCAGGCCCACGCCCCAATGCCGCGATCCCACGAGATAGATCAAAGTGGGATTTCTGAGTCTGCGGATGGAGCATTCTCTGACTCATTGATTCACCAACCAATCCGTTGAATTAGAATTACTAGCACTACAATTTATCGTAAAGCCACTCGCTAACTTATTAGTAACCCAACAGTACCCAGCCGCGTTCCCAGACAAAGCTACAGAATAAGTATTATTAGGTTGAATCTGATTAGGCGTAAAAACTACATTAACTGTTGTGGACGCATTAAATGTAGCCGTTCCACTTACGTCCGCAGCGTCAGCAAGTATATTCAAATTCAAAGCATTACACAACTGTGTAAAGAATAACCTTAGAATATTATTATTCCCTACCGCATATACACCAGAATACGTATTCGGCGGTACCGGCAAGTTAGGCGGGGACACCGTAACCGGAGTAGTAGTACTGATTATGCGTTGTATACTCATGCTTTACCTACGCCCGTCCGGTCTGATATCGAAGCGCAGCGCACCTAACTGCCAGAATACGCCTAAGTTTGGCGAAGAAATCTGGAGTGCCATCTGGCGCCCACGTACCCGTGTATAAATCTGGCTGGTAAATAATTCTACAGGCGATGTAGAACTACTCGTTACTGACATCTGGTCAGGGTTAGTAACCGAACTGGAATACGAAGTACCCGTACTTTCACGCGGGTACACAGTTAAATATATAACAGGATTAGATGAAGTAGAGGTATTGAATATAAAGTCCGGTAGGCAGCGCCAGACTTGTGCGTAGTGATGCCCGTCGCCAATAGCGAAGTCCGCCGACTGTAGAACCGAATTAATAGCTATAGGCCCAGTAGACGGCGTATTGTCGTCTATGTAATTCTCGTGGTACACAAGTTGATTAGGTACCAGTGGATAAACTGGCGCATATGCGGCGTGGGCCGCTGCCGTGGTACCATTTACTCCGCGAACAACCCCAGCAAGATTATTACCACTAATATTAGCGTAGGATATTTGTTCCGTATCAATAATTAAAGTTCCGCTTATGGGATATGTACTAGGATCTATTAAAGCAATATTCATCTGGGAACTATTAATGCCCGCAGATAAATAGCTTAGCTTAGAGCTATATATCCCCATAGGGAAAGGCTTAAGGGAGTTCTGATAAAAAAACGTCCTATTTATACTCCCATAATACCAAGTATTTTCTATATAGTTATAAATTACGTAGCTATCGTTTACATTGCTATTTATGGAAGGATATACCCACCATACTTCATTGAATGGTTCATTATGCCCAGCGACAATTTGCAGCGCTTGAGTAAGGTTAATATTAGTAAATATAAACTTACGCAAAGTACACGGGAGGGTATTGACCATACCGGAATATACGTAAAACTTGTCCACGCCCATCCAGTACGTTACACCATTGACCGTAATCATGGCATTTTGCGAGATAATGGATATATTGTCCATTAGCGGTGTAAAGCCGAAGACGTATGGTGGACCGATATACTGCATCGAATACAATGCTTGGTCCGTCCATATCAATATCTCCTGACGAGTGTTTACAGCACCTACTATATAACTACCGTTCGTCAGTGTCTGAGACCCCGCCTGATTAGAGGTTGTAATAGACCAGTCGGCGGCTACGGATTGATCGGACCAGCGTACAAGAAGTGGGTTGAAGGGCTGGCTATAACTACCTTGCAGCGGGTTATAAGGCGTAGCCCCCATAGCCACTACAAATCCAGTAGTATCTGAACTAATTATCTGAAACGTTTCAGTAGGGGCGGTTTGGCCAGAGTAGCTAAACGTCAAAGTTACATTAGTCTGGGTACCAGTAGTGGCCGCTGAAAGAGTTACAAGTGTGCCGCCCACGGCTGTAGACACAACATAAGTACCCACAGTAATACCCGGTCCTGATACATAAGCCCCGTTATCTATATAAGCAGTAGAAGTAACATTGATCTGGCTTACAGTACCTGTCCACGAGACATTGGTCTGCGTACTCTTAGTCTGCGTATTGGCATACTGGGCAATCGTAATAGCCGGCGTCCAAGTAGCGCTACTTTGATACGAATTCTGCCAGTAATAAATTCCGCCCGCGCGTATAGCCATTACCAAATCTTGGTTAAAATTGGCTTGTGACCATATCCGCAGGGGTGTGTACCCAGAAGAAGATGCTCCGAACCCTCCGAGCCCGAACCCTCCAGATCCCCATCCAGCCGACGCGGAAGCAATAGCGTTACCTGCTGGAATTTTATAAGTAGCAGTTGCTGAAGAATTTCCGCCAGTAGTAGAACTACCCGCGTTAGCTGATACTATAATCGTAAAAGTAGTGCTGCTAGGAATAGTTATAATTTCATAAGAGGCCGTATTAGACCCAGCCGGAATAATAACCGCGCCGCCAACAGTAATACCCGCCCCGCCAGCCAGCGTAAACAATACCTCAGTACCCACAATAAGATCGGCAATAGAAGCTAAGCTAGCGTCAGTTACTGTAACTAACTGACTCCCGGAAGTAGTAGCAAACGCCGTATTAGTCAGCGCATTAGGAGTAGTAACTCCGAGATAACTAGTCTGATACGCATCATTGGGGGTTATATCGTTGTATGTCCCATTGAATTCTACATAGTATCTTTGGTTCGTACCGAAAGCAGTTAAGATATCTGTGTTGTAATCCGCCCACGTATACAACGATCTAGCAACGCCGAAGAAAGTATTGCCCGGCGAATAATTAGACCAGCCCCCTATTTTTTCAGGGTAGCCACTACGAAACCGGACGTTATTGCAGCTAACCCACCCGCCTTCATTGGCGTAGACGGTTACTTCTTTATTTATACCGGGACGAAACTGTACTTTAGTTATTGGCATTAGGGTCTACGCCCGTTAGTAATATATTAGCCAATGCATCATAACGCTCTACAAGTTCATGGGCTACTTCTGAATTCAATAATTCTTGTTCAGCGCCGGACCAGTCTTTCCGTGTAAGCGCCATGATCATATTGGGAAAATGCAGCAGCCCCTCTACCCCGACGTTAAAACTTATATCTACAATGACAGATTGTCTTACCGGGTCTAGATTTTTGTACCATATATAAGCCTGCAACGCCTGATCACGTTCTTGTATTTGCGCCTGAAGTAGAGCCGCAGCAGCGAATTGTGTAATCCCCTGATCAACGCAAAAACCATAACCAATGGTAGTGAAACCATGAATATCTTTATAAGCTTTAGCCCGAAACCCTTCCTCGGTTTTGAGTCGGGGAGTGACATAATCAATAGTGTTCATTGTTTGAAGTGATCAAGGAACCATACCGCGCCAGCGCCTATCGCGCCGAATACAAACCTAACTACCCACAAAGCGCCTTTGCCTTCTGAAATAGTATTATTTAACTTAGAAACCGCGTCACCTAAGTTATGTACCTGAGTAGATAAATTTTTAACTTCGACTTCTAAGCCGCTATTAGCAACTCGTAAGTCGGATACATCTCTTTCAAGGCGTTGCAAGCGGTCGTCCATCTAAGTAGTCCTTAATTCAGCAGGTAAGTAACAGATATAGTAACAGTAGGTCCTTTATTATTAGATGATGCCCAGCCACTAAGCGAGTTATTTAGTAAGAAACTAATAGTAGAAGTACTAATAAATGCGCTCGCCCCCGCACTCGCTAGAGCATAAACAGGGCCGCCATTATTTTGCATACTTCCATCCGGAATAGCTAAATACTGTTGTCTAGTTGGTTGGCAATTAGAGGGTATATTAGTTAAAGTAAGAGACGATGAATTTGAGTTAACAACCGAAGGCGCTGTAATCGCCAACGTACAACTATTACCAGCAATACTATAATAAATAGTAGCGGTAGAAGCGGAAGAAAAACCAGTATAAGTGCCAGTAAACGACCCACTCTGAAATTGATTCACCCCATTAATATAATAACCACTCTGTACATTAAGAGTACCAGCGCCTTCATTCGCGATTCCAGTACCTATTGTGACGCTCCCATCCCCAGCGACCCTCATTAACGAAACCGAGCTATTGTAATTACTAAGATAAAGAGCCGTATCAGCGGTCGTTGTCCCCGCCGCTACAAACAGACCGAGCGACTGTCCTGAAGTCGATACCCCGTTGATCTTAGTAGCGTAGTAGTTTATAGCCCCGTTGATAGTTACCGCCGTACCGCTAACAGGCATAGCAAACGTATATGGCGTAGATATAGCTAAAGGACTATAGGCGATAAGATTAATATTAGTCCCATCGTTATAAACAAACGAAGTAGAGCCATTAGGTACTGTTACCGCAGCACCAGATGGTGAGCCTATCGAGCCATTACTTACTTTAATAACGCCAGCGGAAGTAGCGTTGTTAACTACATAAAGCTTTTGGTTAGCCGGAACATATAGATACTGCGACGAGAAGTTAGTCCCGCTGCAATAGAAATAAATATTACGCCCGTTGCTACTTGACGACCCACCAGTATTACTAAACTGGTTATTATTAATATATACCTGCTGGTCCGCGCTGGCATATACAACGTTGTAATACCCGGTAATCGCCGTCTCTAGACCAGAGCCAATATTATTATTGACAACCCCGCCCCACGAACCAGCTAGGTCCCCGGTACCAATAAGGGTGAGTTGCAAATTTGAGCTGTAAGTTTCTGCCATTAGATTGGTGTCCCTAGTGCGAGCGGATAAAGTCTGCCGAAGTAAAGTTGGGTTGAACCGGAACCCGTAGCCGCTATATTAAGAGTTAGGGTGGTAGTACCACCAGAACCCCCGGTAGATCCACCAGATACGACTCTTGCATACGACGGCATATTTGTTCCAAATAACCAATCCCCGTTATAAATTGTATTATAAAAAGAAGAGCCGCCAGTCAAGGTTACTGCTGTAGTTCCATTAGTTGTGGCGTTAACAGTCGAGATTGGTGCCCACTCAGTCGGGCACACAAACATCGAGCCAGCTTGATAAGTATTCCAATTCGCCACGGTATCATAAAGAAGCGGATCGAATAAAAGCGCACAAGTCACTAACTGAGAGCCGGAGTTAATCGCCGACACCTGTAGCATTGGCATTACGTACTGGGTTAAACTAGAGGCCGTTACCTTGGCCTGCCAGTGCAAAATATCCCCAACTTGAAATGCTAGGTAGTTAGTGCAATTAAAAGTAAGGCTGGATGGAGTAGGCCATACGTTAATAGTCAAGGTAAGATTAGTTACACCACTGACCTGAACAAATGGTTGTCCCGCCTGCGATTGATACGAGTAATCGGATGCGGAATTTGAAATATATCGTGACTGAAATACAGCCCTGAAACGATTATTTACCGCTTGCTCAGCTAATCCGTATCCGCGAGGGTAGATGTCGGATACCTCATACGCTCCCCCTGACCCATTTGGCACAGCGCAATTCTTCATAACCGTTGGTGTACTGTTCTTGGTTAGTCCAACTAATGGAGGAATATTAGTTGACCCAGAAGCGCCAAGTGAGCATTGTTCAAGAGTCATAGTAATGGGGTCACTAATAAGATTAAGCACAGGATTATTCGCTGAAAGAGTCGAAAGACCTATGCTCGTACCCTTAAATGTAGCGACCCCGTGATTTTCAAGTACTACCGGAGGCGGTGGCGGCCACCCAGTAACCTGAGATATGGTATAATCTCCCCCAATAAAAGATAGTGCTGAACAATTACCTCCAGAACCTTGCCCCCACAGCCCTATTTGCCTAATAGACTCAGCATAATTTTCTTCAAATGTTGAAGAACCAAAAGCTTTCTGAAATTGAAAGAGTCTATAAAGAAACCCTAAATTCAAGCCCTTGACTCTAGAAGGTGGGCATCCTTGAAAGTTTCCGTAATTGATACCGTCAAATGCCTGCCTGCATCCTCCTATACCACCATCATTCATAGCAAACAGGCGACTTTGAGACTGCCCAATGGCTACCCCAGTATCACACCACGAGATTTGACTATTACGAGTAAGAAGTCCAGAACCATTTTCTGCGGCAGCGCCACTAGTAGATAATGCTATACCTACAAAGAAATATTGAATCTGTATGTTATCAAGTAGGACTAAGTTAGAACCAAAACTTGCCGAATATGTAAGTCCCGGATACCCACCATCAGATGGTGAATTAACTATCAGTGGGTCTATTGCTATAGCACAATAGGGGGAATTTGTAATGGTTGGCCCACCACGCACACCGGCAGTTAGGTATTTAGTGTAGTCGTCTACAGGGCAATTGTACCCAACTGTTCCATATGGAGCATAATTCTGCCCCATTATAGCGAAATCTCTTAGCCAAACTCCGTTGACAGTATTAAGACAAAAGGTAGGTAAAGTCTTTGTTTGATTAACAATCACTGTGTTGGATGTTTGAAATCCCAAGACATATGGGGCAGTAGGAGTATTAGCGACAGTAAATTGGCTGCCCAGAGAACCAGATCCAAACAATCCCCACTGCCCACCTTGGTACGTCTGCACCTGATAACCAATTGGCACATTTACTACAGAAAAGATACCGGACGGTAATTGAACTGGTAGATTGTATGCAGTAGCTTGGGTAAGCGCTGAATTGATAGCCACTGAACTATCGTTGTTACCAGTAGGATCTATGGCAAAATCGCGAGCGTCTACAAATAATCCATTACCATTAAACAGCGTCGTAAAATTAGTATTTATATCAGTAAACGCATTACGCAACGGCTCGCCAGTCTTATTATTAGGCGCTGTTCCTGTGTTAATAACTATCTGAGAAGTAGCCATTACGTTACCCCACCCTCAATAGGAGGCGGGGTCCCACCCGTACCGATGGGGGACCAAGCTGTCGTGTTTGTAGATATAGGAACCCATTGCAACGCACCCTCGTAGCCATCGGTGGTAGCAACAGTGCTATCCGCCGTTACATAAGTATTATCAGCTGTGAGTGCGTCAGACTGGAAGTCGTTAACAGGACTCCAGACTGTCGTTGGCAACGGAGGAATAATACTCCAAGTCGTTGGAGAATTAAAGACTAATGAACCACTTACCTGAATACCATGGGTATTTATGTCATAGGCCCGTCTAGGATTAGGCCAGTCAAAGTTGAATATCTTAGGAACAACAGGTGGTATATACGGAATACCGCGCGTAGTAGTTCCAGATATCTGATAATCCTGCGGGTTAGCTTTGGCCCGTACCGGATTAGCCCAATCAGATTGTACAAATGGCGGCTTAAAGGGGGCTGGAGGAATACCAAGTATTAAGCTATTAGGTACAGGATCAGGCTGTAAGACTTTTACTTTTGGCTGCGGATTGCTAACCGTAGCAGATCTAAATACCCGATTTGTTAATACCCCAGAGGCTAGTAAATTAGATATATTCTCTTGCTGAACATAATATCTAATCTTTACTGGCATCTGCCAATCAAGATTATTAAACGGCTTAGTAACTACAGGCGGTGGAGGTATAACCCCCATCTGGAAGTCTTGCGGCGTAGCCCGTGCCCGTAGCGGATTGGGCCAGTCGGTCTGATTGAAGGCTGTACGTGGTATGCCTTGGGTAGCATTGATCCCAGACTGGAAGTCTTGTGGAGTTGCCTTAGCCCTAGTAGGCGTTACCCAGTCAGTCTGCGCGAACGGCGGTACGGTTACACCAGACGGGATACCTAATATTAAACTATTAGGTACCGGGTCAACCTGAACATTTTTAATTTTAGGCTGAGGATTATTTACAACAAAAGTTCTAAATACTTGGTTCTGGTAAGTACCATTTCCTAAGCTATTAGGAAAAATATCGTTATTATTAAAATACTTAGGTCTATTGGGAGTAACCCAATCGGTCTGTATAAATGGCGCAGTAATAGCGCTAGGCGCAAGTATTAAATTATTAACTACCGTATCCGCTATAGCGACAGGCTTTCTAGCGTAGTAGGTAAAAAATTCTTGTGGTGTGGCTGGGAACGGTGTACGCGGTATAGGCTGCCGAGCAGTTACTATTTGCGTATCTATTGTAGGTTGGCTTCTAGCCCTTAAAGGATTGGGCCAATCCGACTGTTTAAATGGTGCTGGCGGGGGAATGCCGCGAGTAGTGTATCCAGAGAGCTGAAAGTCCTGCGGAGCAGCTTTAGCCCTAGTGGGGGTTACCCAATCAGTCTGATTAAACGGCGCCGGAGGCGGTGGGATACCACGAGTAGTAACCCCCGAAAGCTGGAAATCTTGCGGGGTATACCGCCTAAGTTGTGGGTTATTAAAACCCGGCGCTGGTATATTATTACTCATGTCGGGTCCAGCACCCCGTGAGTACTAGAGGGCGAGTTTCCCCGCCCTCTAGTGTTTTTAATTAGACTACTTCGTACAGAACGTGAGAGCTGATCTGCCCGGTCGTACCACCAGTAAAAGCAGACAAGCTAGCCTCACCCAACGAAGCCGTATTACCCACTACTGAAGGCTCTTCACCGGGACGAGCTACCCAACGAACGATACCGCCGTAAGCATTAAACGACAGATGCAGAAGATGCAACGTCGCTGACCGCTGCGGCTTAGTTGTCGCGGCAGTATTGCCAACAAGGGGTACGGTACCCGGCGCAGTATTCGAGGCGTCCGTGACAGCCGTGCGGCCACCACCTACGGTTCCCGTCATAACTATGGAATCACGGGCAAAAACCATAATACTGGGCGAGCTGGTCGAAGCCGCTTCACCACCCATATAGATCTCGGCAAAGTTCAGACGCTGCGTCGAGTTACCACCCTGAAAGAACCCCAGATAAGTGGAGTCCACGAGGTTCGTGGTATCGGCCGTAGCAGTCGGGGTAACACTCGTGACGCTGAAAGAATAACGTGCCATTTAACTCTCCTGTTTGGATAGTATTTCATCTACTACTTGATCGAAGGTTTTGCACGTAAGGGTCTTCGCTTTTACCGCCGCGCAATCATCACATATTAGATGATCACAACCCCGACAATAAGAGCGCTCACGAGTTCTATTCGGGTTTAAAATTACCACTCTTTGACAATGTTTGCAAGTGAAACTTGGTGCTTCAAACAAACCTCTACCAGCCCCCATTGGTAAACCTGCCTGTACTATTAGTTCATCAGGTACAGGTGCTCCATGACGATGATCCATCATGAAATAGCCTTCTTGGTCGCGTAAAGTTTTCATAGACATACCTGAGACATTAGAGGGACCGAAGGAAGATAAGAATAAGGTATTCCAAGAGTGTAATAATGCCCAGTACTGCCATTAACAGGGTCAGTAAAAGTAGAACTCCCGTTACTTTCTGGACCTATCTGCTGAGATTCTACTACCATTGACATATTAGTAGAAAAAACAGTGGACGCCGCCGAAATAATAGTGGTGCCTCCAGTTCCAGAAACTACGTTTGCAGGGGGAGTTTGGCCGCAAAAATTAAACCCTATCATTAAATAAGGCCCACTATTTACAAAATAAGCCCCCGTATTAACTGATTTAATAGCATCTGTAGCTGTACCCGGAAAGGTATAAATTGCAGAGTAATTATAAGTAACCCCACTAATTTGAGATATACTATACACACCAACTGTATTAGCTATCTCTAAAATTATAATACCCGCGTTAGTAACTGCTGTAGTATAATTTACAGTTACAGTATTACTACCAGAAACAACCCTGTCACTGTTTTGTACCATATAGTAGGGAGTCCCAGATGGATTAAGAGTAGTACCCCTTAAATTAGATATTTGGGAATAATTATTCCCCGAAGTATCTGTAATATTATTAAACTTGTCAATTGCTACGCCATTGTCAAATACACCAAGAACTAATATAGAGCTACCCGCTTGGACAGAACTAGGAAATGTAGCTGATATACTAGATACTGCACTAGCACTAAAATTAGAAGCCAATTGAGCTACAACAGTGGGTAAACTCATAATCTTATCCTATCCATTGCTGGCCAATAGGAAGTGTAGCACTAGTAAAACTTATAAACCCGCCCGCCGTGCTATTGGCTACACCGACCGGCGTGTTCTGAATCGTCCACGTCTGAGAGCCTGACGCGCTATACAGGTAGTACGCGAACGTGTCAGCGTTCTCGACTAGATCGAGATCGACCTCGCCCGTATAAGTACATAGGCCCCATACCGAGCCAACGGGCGCCAAGGTATTGAGGCCGGGTCCCTGCCCGAGTTCTAGGTTGCAGATCGTGATGCCAGACGTGCTGATAGGCGAGGGGCTAGGCGATGCAGTGAAATGATCCGGGCAAATGAACGTTGACACACTTGTCGCCGGCACCAGTACGGAGCCGCCGAACGTCGCGGACAGCTCGCACGTCGTAGAACTCAATCCGGCCGCGATCACGAAGTAAGGCGTACCGTTTGAATAGTTCGATGGCGTCGCGTCTTGGATATAGACCTTGTCCCCGGCCGCGAAGGATTGCGCCACCGTAGCCCATACCCCCGTCGAGGTATTCTGCGACGCGGACTGGAAATTGACTGTCTGATTGTTGGCGAGTGAACTGTCATAGGGAGACGCTAGCGCATTCGCAAGATCCAGAAACCTCCACGAGAGCGTCGGGTCGCCACCGCCACCATTTACCCATATATCAATGTTTGGATTTGGTAACGTGTTTGTACAGTACCAGACCCCCGCACCAGCCGCCGATTGGGTATAAGCGTTACCGTCACTATCCGTTACAGTGGTTGCATTAAGGTTGGGATCGGTCGAAACGATCACGCGCAGATTACCTTGAGCGGTTACCTGTAGGCGATAAACTCCGGTCGCTGGGTAGGAGATCGTCGCGAAGTGGTGACGCGAGGCGAAGCGAATCGTCGACAGTGGCGGAGTGCCGGCTCCTGACGAGAGTTTCAGCGCTACCGCTAGGCTGTTCCAGTTATCCCCGGTCTCGTTGACCGAGACAATGGCGGGAGCGATTGCAGCGCTAGTTGCCTGCACGGTGCCAATTACTGCCTTGGGCAGACTGGTATTCGCATTTGCATTCCAGCCGATATCAGCATTCAGGATCGTTTGATTCTGGCCGGGAAAAACGGCCGTCGTAAGATTGCTCGGGTTGTTATCCGACTTGATGAAGTATGACCAGACGAAGTTGCCACCGTTGGCATTGTTATTGCCCGGCGTGAAGCTTGGCACCGCTGTGCTGGTTGATGGCGTTGCGCCATTACTCGACGTGCCGTTAGTGACGCTCGCAGTAGCGACACCATAAAGTTCGGTCACCACCATGTTGAATAGCTTCGACGGAACCGTACAGGTGCCGGTCCCGGTGCCAGCGCCAGTCGCCGTAAACAGCGTCCCGACTACATAGCCAGCGGGCGCCCCGAAGCTGGCCCAGTTCGTATTCCCAAGCGTGGTGATAGTGTAGTTAGTACCATTGACCATCGCCGTCGCCGCAATGGGCGCATTGAGGTTCAGGGTGATGGAGTCCTGACCGCCCGCGATATTCTCTAATACATAGACGTAAGCATCATTGGCGCCGACACCTAGTTGCGAGCTAACCTTCTGGTTCAGGTTCCCATTGACCGCACTAACGAGACTCGTGATCGTCGTGCCTCCGTCGACCTCGAAGCCGACCACAAGGGTATTACCAGCACCGCTTGGAGCCGGCAGTGGGTACTTAAAATTGTTGCCGCCAATGTTCCTACCTGATGGATTGCCCCCGCCACCAAGGTGCTGATAGATGTGCCCGATGCTAGTATTCGATGGAGCAAGGACCAATTCAAGAGAAAACGATACTGTGTTGCCGGCGCCCACCACGTTGGCATTTGTGCTTGACCAACTAGATACACCACCATTCGTATCGTGCAACGCCGCCTGACTCGTGGCCACGATGGACGTGACGTTCGTCATGCCAGATGGGGCGACCGTCAGCGTCTGGGTCGCGTTGGAAGCCGCGACAAAGCCTATGATCCAGTCGTTGCCGCTGAAGTTATCCCCAAGCGTCAGAGCCGGGAAGTTGACCGTGGCCGTGGTCGAACTATTGCTCGCCGCAGCGCCGACCCGGATGGTATTATTGGCAGAAGGGCGATAAACCGCGCATATTAACTGACTTGCATTGGTCCATGTACCGCTAGGTGTAGATGTTCCCGTCGCATATCGGTAAGCAACACGCCCAGAAAGCGCAGTTGCAGTTGCGTTAGTCTTGGCTACAGGGCTGATCCAGCCAGCGGGCACGGTGACAGCGGTCGTGGCCCCGCTGTGCATTGCTCCCATGATGACAATATCACCAGCTTGGGTTGTTGGGACTGTTAGGGTTGTAGCACTAGCAGTCTGCGTACCTACCCGCGTAATACTCATTACGTACTTCTTATAATAGCGTTATTTTGATTATTTGTAGGAAACGTAACAGTAAATAAATTTTGGGGCGTAATGTTATTCCCAAAAGCTAATACACACACTGACCGATTGCCCTGACTAGAATTATAAATTAATGCTCCAGCCGTAGTAAAGCTTGCTGGATTCCAAATCACAGTCGCGAAATTCAAGTATGCTATACCACTAGTGGTAGTACCATACACCGCTGGACCTACTACAGCTAGTGCCTGACCCCCAGCTGCGTACCCAACACCTGTTATTTCATTTGTCGCAGAATACGCCGTTGTTGACGCATTTAGCGTTGCAGTGGAGTTATACAAAGCGATCTTGAATGTATCCGGCGTCCGGTAAATGCTTCCAAACGCATGTACCCCACTATATAGTTCCAGTAAGAAACTATTAGTTTTCGTCTGAATAATAGCCATATTAAGTCACTGGGACTTTGACTTGTCCCTCTCGATAAGCATCGCGACGATCTTTACCATCGCCCAGCTGTTTAAGTCTCTGCATACCCGACATGTAGTTTTTCTCATACATTTCGAGTACGTCGGCTTCACCTTTCATAAAGATATACGCCTCTACTAGCGATCCATATAGCAACACTTCTGGGAAGTTATTGCCAAGCCACGAACTACCGGCAGTGACAATAGTCGTAGGGTAATAATAGTAATGAAGCTCTACAGGGTATCCAATATCCGGTGTTGGCCCTAGTATCAAAGTCTGATAATCAAACTGAGCATAATAATTAGGCGTAGCCTGCGCGGTCGGCGCTGGGTAAGCCTCACGAATATAGTTCACGTCTTTAGGCACAAGATATACATAAGCATTGGGCGACTGGGTTGTGTCGGTAATAGCTATCGAATAAGTCGCCAGCCAATCCGATGGAAGTAGCAAATACTGATTACCCGCGCTTAACGCAGCAACCTGATTCTTTCTAATCGCTGGGATCTGGACCGTGTTATAGATTCTTTGTTCGGCTGTCTGAACAAACGTAGGAATATCCGCCAAAAAAGTAGTTTCTTGGTTATTACAATAGTCCTGAATTAACTGCCATAAATTATTAGGCGAATTAACTCCAGCAGTATAGGTCAGCGGAAACGCCATTTATCATTTCCGCGCCGCACGATCCCGCGCAAAAGTATCCCGTTCGCGCTCATCTACGAGGAACTTCTTGCCTTTTTCAGCAGCCCCCGTACCCTTCATCTCCATGCGTTCCTTCTTCTTAGTACCCGGAGTCAGCCGGTTATAGACCGTGATGTCATCATTATCTATGCCCGTCTGCGGGTAGCCAGAACCGGGATGCTGGTCGTTCTTAATAGGCTGCTTGTACTTCCCGAGCGGGCTTTCGTCAAACGAGAAATACTTAAACGGCCGTTCTACACGGTGCTTGTTACCCATTTTACTTACCCTTCTGGTTCTTAGCCCGAGCCAAATTACGTCCATACTTCTTCATGGCTTCACTGGTCACACCATGGCCCTTCTTCATCTTCACTTCTTTCTTCGCTTTCATCTAAATCTCCTAACTCGCTGTAGCCGTTATATGGCCTATGGAAGTCACTGTAACCAAGGCATTCGGAATATTTAGTTCAGTACTAGGTTCATTATTTCCAACGAAATTAAATCCCCCGCCTACCGGGTTAAATCCCCATTGGCTCATCCTGCTACCCCCGGTACCATCATTACCATTCTCATAATAGCCAGCTTGGTCTGGTCTAGGATTCCTGACCCCGTAGTTATCTTCAACAGGATACATGCCAAGCTGTAACTGCGGATGATCAGGATCATAACACTCTGGGCAAGCCATTATACCCGTAATTTTAGTTTTAATCACCAAGGCTCTTAGTTCAGTAAGCTTATACCGGAACCCACAAACATCGCATTCTGCGATGCTATTTTTGCCAGAACTATATTTACTACTCATGAAATAAACCCTATCCGGGGTACAAGCCTAGTGCTGGCTTTCTCGCGATCCTCACTAGCCGCGCGCAGCCATTCCTCTTCGTACGCTTGTTTAAGCATTGGGATACGAATCTGGGCCTGCGGAATTTTCAAGGACAGATAATACGCAAGGCCAGCGCAGGCAGCGGGTAAAAACCTTGCCGGGATATCCTGCCCCTGAATACCCGTGCCAGCGTCCTGAATCTGGCGAATACGATAATATACAAACGTCCAAGTCGTTGATCCGTCTGGAATAGGCCACACTGTAAACTGCGGCGAAGGACCACTGGGCAGACTGACATTAGAGTTATTATTCCCGCCCTGACGGTTAATCCAGACTTGTATTGGCCTTCCCTGTACCAGCTTATTAGGGATAGTTATATAAGTACTCTCGGATATCCGAGTAATATTCAGGTCTTGCTGGATAACCGAACCAGAGCTGGTACGGATAATCATATCCAATAAATCTACGGTATCGTTGGGCAGATTATAGGTAGCGGTGCCCTGAACGAGAGTCACGCTATAAGGACCATCAATGGTCCACATATTAATGCCGCGATTCGCCCACTCCAGAAACATTAAACTCAGGCTACGCCGGGCTGTCCGGAAATCATAGCCTGAGCGAAGTTCTTGACCGCAGCGTTCAAACGCCTCTTCGACCAGCGTGCTGGTGTCGAGGTTAAAGTTCGTCGTACCCGATGTCGGGTAGGTGGGCGTAGTCATGGGTTTACCCCACCCTTATGGGGATTACTTCCCGTGATAGGTGCCCCGAACGTGGTCCTGATGCTGCTCATAGTGCTTCGGATGCGAACCATGAAACGGCCCCGGACTGTCAATCGGGTGCTCAATGGGCGGCGTCTCAATCCCGTCGAAGTGCTTCGGGGAATGAGGCGACTTAACCGTGCGTCCACCATGCTTAGAATGTGCCATATCTATATCCTTTTAACGAAAATTCCCACGAGTATGACCGCGCTCAGCAATACCATCACCGCGAACGCTACCACCTTTAGCATAATGATGCTTGGCGCGTCCACCTTTCTTCATAGCTACTTTCTTACCATGATGATCTTTATCTTCGCCCTTGAGGGGCCACTTCTTTTCTGGCTCTTGTTCGTTCTTCAGGGTTTCACCGCCAGCGGCGAATTTCTTAACCTTCCCGCCCTTCTTCATCTGCGGCATACCACCATCAGTAGATGGGCCGGCTGCGGCATTGGGCGGAGGCGCGGCAGACTGATCGGCCAGCGCGGCCGGGAGCCTCGGCTTTAGTGATTTCATATGTCCACCCTTCTTCATGTGCTTTCCTTGAGCCTTATCGGCTGCAACAAAATCTTTAGCTACCTTCTCACTCGGCCCACCGCCACCCGGCTTTCTCCACCCGTGCGCTGCGGCGCGCATGAGCCTAGCCTGTGCGGGGCTTGTAGACGGCATCTATTACCCGTAAAACAATGTAACAGAAGTAATATTTGTCAGTGTAACATACATATCATTATTAAATCTAATACCTTCGCCGGGTATCCAAATATAATCATTTGATGCCACGCCATCAGTATCCATCTTGAGGCGTTGGGGTCCACCGGAAGCCCCGTCGGTAATCACAATACTGCCTATAACGGCCGGGGTATCTAGCCAAATACCCTTCAGGCGCACACCAAGACTAGGACTAGTTGAACCTACTCCAGCTAGTCCAGTACTACTAAGGTATACACTCTTGACATCTGTCTGAGTAGACACATTAGTAACCTATTAAATAGTACCAAACGGCAGAATCGTAGTAGACGTAATGGGTGACACAGGCGTCTGCTGATACCACGAGCCATCCGGGAACCGAAGCGCATAATCTACAGCAATCGTAGCAGCGCCGGTCGTCGCGCCAGTGCCTGTACCAGTAAACCACGCAAGGACAAACTGATCGGTAGGCGCCGTCTGACCGTTACTGACGTTGGCCCAGTAAGCCACGTTAGATAGCGCGAACGCCGCTGAGCCAATCGTAATACCTAGCGTATATCGCCCAGTACCAATAGTCGCGCCAGTAGCCGTTACCGTAGCAATGGTAGTACCCGCCGTAGCCGAAGTAGGCGAAAGCGCAATAGTAATGGTGTTATTAGTACCCGCATTGAACGCCGTAGTAACATCAACATTGATATTATCAATGTAAGCACCAGCTGGGATAATAACAATACCAGCGGGGCTGGCAGCGTTAGTCTGCGTATAGCCTAGGTTAGAGTTCGCAGTGCTGTTGGTATAGGCAAGCGAACCAAACTGGTACGCATCAGAAACACCCATGTTTCTGATATACCCCGCAGTCGTACTAAACTGCGGGTTTGTTTCTTTCTGCGTCCCAATCGCAAAAGGACCAAAATGTTGCGCAATGTTGCCGATTGATCCAGCCATTTACTACTCCTGATCTTTACGCAACGCCGAAGATGCCCAGCGGGTCGCTCCAGCCGAAGCTGTAACGCTCGCGGCTCTTGTAGCGCACGTTGCCGGTATCAAAGTCTCCATCCATTGAGTTCTGGAGCGGGGTACGCACAAAGTGCTTAAGCCCATTCGGAACATCCGTCAACAGGTACCAACCGTGGGTATCCGTGAGGAAGTGGTTGACCTTGAAGCCTTCCGGAATGGCGCCCATCGCCTTCAGCGCATTGATATCATTATCAGTCGTACCAACACGAAGCTCGGTATCCAGAAGCCGCTTAGACACGAACATCTGGTTCGGCGGAACCACCAGCTTACGCGGCTTGCCCGCGATCAGCAGTCCGCGCTCATCCGTCCACGCGGCAATCTGAATAACGGCGGCTTCCAGCGAAGTCTCGTTCAGATCCGGAGCAGTCGAGAACGTATTGGAGTTCGTTCCGCCGTTGACCAGCGGATGAACCGTGCTAAACAGCGAAACACCATCACCACCAACCGGGGCATTCGGAACAATGCTGAAGCCGTTATTGATAATGGCCGCAGCCTTTACTTGCTTGGTATAAGCCATCGCACGCGCAAGGGACTTCGTATAGCGCTTCGAGAGACTATCATAAAGATTATCTTCGATTGCCTCTTCCGTGATCGAGAATCCTAGAGCAATCGTCTCGTGGTTATAACGAGCGGTCCAAGCTTCCTGCGCATTGTCATACGCAATAACCTGACCTTCGTTCTTTACGGGAGCCGCATTGAACCCCGACAGCTTAGTCTCTTCCTCGAAAGAACGCTCGGAAGTCTCTACTTCGTAGATTTCCTTATGCTCTTCGCCATAAGTGGCGTATTCCATGCCGAACAGCGCGTTCAGGCCGGGGAGCAGTTCCTTAAGAAGTTGTGCGCGTGAAATAGCCATTTATAAACTCCCTTATGCGCCAGTCGCGTTAAGATAAGCGTGATACCCAAAGTTCCAACCGACAACCACTTCTGGATACCCGACGAGAGTAATAGTCGTGCTGGCGGCTAGAGTAATGGCCGTATTCACCGTCAAAGTACTGCCCGACACGCTAACCACCGTAATGAGGTTAGACACGTTGGCACCAGTCGAAGTAGACGCCGTGCTGATCAGCTGCATACCGGGGATGATACCCAGAGCAGCCGAGGCACCGGGGAGCGTCGGTCCATAAGTACTAGCCGCGTTTACCGTAGTAACCGTGGTCGAAGAACCCGCCGTGCTGGCCACCGCCGTAAAGGTAATCGCCGTATCCGGGATCACCTGAACAACACGGAACGGAGCCGAAGTCGTCAACCGGGCGCCGGTACCCGTACCAGCCGTGGTCGGGATATTACCCGAGACACCCATGGCCGAATCGCCAGTCGTGGAGCTACCCGCCGTACCCGTAACCGCGAACATGTTGGTACCGACGTAGTAAGGATTCACATAACCGACCGTCTGCGACGTGTTAGAAATACCACCGCTCGGCTGAGCGATGACCGCTACGCGAAACAGCGCCTGCGGGTCATCAACCACGTAAGCCACCGCATCCTGCGCAGCCGTCGAGGCTGCCCAGAACTGGTATCGGTTTTTACCAAAGATTGGGCCACCAGTCGTGGTGTATTCACAGCCCTGAAAGATACCCAACGTTCCAGCGACAGCAGAAGTAGTCGCCGTGGTCATCGAAGTCTGGATAATGTTACCCAACGACGTAGACGTGGCACTCATAGCTACGATATCCCCGTAGCTAAGCTGCGTACCATAAGCACTCTGAATGGGGAACATACGGGTAGACCCCGAATAAACTCGCCCACCAACAAGGTTATATGGCTTAAAGCCATAAGGGGCTGCAACGTATGGATAACCCATTTATATACTCCTAATTACTTGCCTTTACCAAACGACGTAGTGGAGCGTCTTTCTGTGAACAGCGGCATTCTAGGGTCCTGCTGTCGCATAAAGCTGTTATCTACCGCGTCAATCTGTGCATCGGACTGCTTCTTGTAGTACAGCTTGCGTTGATCATCCATCTCAGCAGGCATCTTACAAAGCAACAGTCCACCAATCTCAATATTCCCTTTAAACCGACCATTCGGGTCCGCTAGACCCGCAATCTCAGGATGATCCGCCGCCGCGCACGGTTCCCATCCTTCTCGAAACTTCGCTGAGGTATTGGTGGGATCATTCTGACCCATCAACGCAATCCTCACCCATCTGAACCGCCAGCCTTCTACTGGGTTCGGGTCTGGCAGCAACTGCGGGGGTTTCCACTCCTGCTTGCGTACCGTAGCTTCCCGACTCTCAAGTTCACGTGCAATTCTGTTCGTTGCAGCATCAACCATTGGCATTCTCCGAAAGTTTCAAAAATTCCCGCGCATACGCTTCAGGCGTAATCCCTAGTCTCTTAGCCAGATTTGCCTGACTTACCGTCATGCGTACCTGTTTTGGCGCAGTAGACCGAGTTACCGGCGTAATATTCGTGGGTTTGCGGGGAGTAGGTTCTTTCTTACTCTCCGGGGCTTCCTCGTAGTTCTCCGGGAAGCGACGGCGCATTGTGGCGTCGATTTTCTCGAAATACTCATCAGAGCTGGGTGTTACACCCGCCTTAACAAGCTTTTCGTGCAGACCTAACGCAGCAGCCGTGGCTTCTTCGTCACTACCGAACCAAGCGTTCTTTGCTTTCCAAGCCTCGGCTTTGGGGTCCGGAGCTTGGCGACGCTGAGGTTCTTCAGCCTGTGATGTAGCTTTTACTACATCTTTTTCTTCCTGTAAAGGGGTAGTTGGCCGATAACCTTCAACTTCCCGCATTTTAAGCTTCGCTTCAGTCATTAATTCCTGAGCATTAGTGATTAGCTCAGCATCACCTGACTCATAAGCAGCTTTTAGCTTAGTTCTAGCGTTATCCAGCTCGGTTTTGGCGGCTTTCGTTACCTCGGTAATGAAAATCTTCTCGCCAGTACCCAAACGCTTCTGAAGTTCTTGAATTTCCTTGTTTTTTGACTCCGCGAACCTAATAGCTTCGTTCTTTTCACGCGTTTCAGCTTCCTTAGCACGCCGCTCATCGTGCCAAACCTTCTTTAGCTGCTTAATTCGCTGCTGAACCTTCTCGCCATACTCAGTAAGATCATCATTATCAAGCTCTTCCTTGATCTTATCGGGTAGCGGGGCACGGTTTCGGTCTTCTGGAGGGGCATCGTCCTCGATTTTGATCTCGATTTCGTTGTCGGCGGCCTTCTTCTGGGGGCCATCAACGCCTTCTTCGTCAGGAAACTTGTAACTCTCAGCCATTTTTATCTCCTTAGCCTGCGCGGGTAACGCCGCGTGGGTCGTCTACAACTGCATCAACGGTGTCATCGTTGATGATCCGGAACTCATGACCGTGAATTTTTACTCTAGTGCCCTGATAAGCCCTAGTAATAATAAAATCACGTTCCTTGCACCAAGGCCCGCTGGGGAACTTAGCCTTATCTTTATAAGCATCAGGGCCAAGCTTCAGAACAAACAACACAATGGTCGTTTGCTCCTCTACACGAGCTACTTCACTCGGTTTTACCAGCGTATCGCCAAACTTATCATCGGCCTTGGGAACTGCGCAGAGTATTTTGTACCCTGTGGGGGTCGGTAATTGCGTTGCGGTCTCGTCGGTCATAAATCCTCTAGTCTTTTGTGGATATTCTCTAAAATCTGCCGTGCTTCTTGCAGCCCCTTGAGCTGTCCGACTACATATTTATAGTCGCTATAGTCTGTTGGGCGCCCGGCAGATATATTTTTAATCCTAGTGTCTTCCAACTCTAGAATTTTACTATTTATCTCCCCGAGGACCTTAAGCGCTAAGTCAGTATCGTTCACTTCTTAGTAGCTCCCGGCTTTGGTTTGTTCTTTGCCGCTTCCTTTGCAGCAAGTTTGGCCTGTTCCGCCTTCATCTTCTCCATTCTCTCGTCATGCTCCATCTGAGACTCATGCTTATGGAGGTCTAGATCCTGCTGTGTCTCATGTTTGTGGAGTTCGGTATTAAGGCTTGAGGCGTGCTTCCGCAAGTCTGCGGATTGACCAGAAACATGCTTATGTAGGTCGGCCGCTTGATCACTGCTATGTTGAAAGTGACTAGTAGCAGTATCAACAGAATGTTTATGTAGGTCTGCGGCCGTCTGAAGCTTTGTCTTAGCGATGTCCGCACCGAGTTTCGCGCCTTCCGCATGTTGTTTTCCCTCCTCCTGCATCCGGGATGTCTCCGCCTGCTGCCGCTGCTGGGCTATCTGTGCGCCCAACTTGGCACCGTCACCGTGCGCGTCGATCTGCATCTGCTGTCGGCGTAGGTCCAAGTCATCCTTCTTGGCCGACGCGTCCATAACATCTTTCTGTCCCTTGCGCTGCTGCTCTGCCTGCTTGATCTGCTGCTCCATCTCCAGCTCGCGCTGTGCCAGCTGCTGCTGGAGCTGAGCGATCTGAGCCTTCTGCTGCATATCCTGTTGTTTAAGCTGGAGTTCCTGCGCTTTAAGCTGAAGCTCCTGCTGCTGCATCTGGATAAGCGGGTCCTGAGCTTGCTGCTGAGCCTGCTGAGCTGCC
>Ga0265319_1000287_pt1 | contig 37549 bp, 62 predicted proteins | sample 4824metaG_FD_192443 | JGI IMG/M metagenome (GOLD analysis project Ga0265319, IMG submission 192443) | Rhizosphere microbial communities from Carex aquatilis grown in University of Washington, Seatle, WA, United States - 4-8-24 metaG | ecosystem: Host-associated > Plants > Roots > Rhizosphere >...
CCACCATTGAGAACAACGGTAGATGCTGAGCTAGTTGATCCAATATTGACGGTCTGAGTAGCAGTACCACCCGTGCCAATATTGACCGTGTTAGCTGATGTAGCACCAGTGCCGGCTATATTGATTGTCTTAACGCCCGTACTGCTAGCTAAATTGACGGTCTGTGCGCCTGTACCACCTGCAATGGTCATAGTGCCTGTATTTGCGCCTGTACCACCAATATTAATGGTGCCCGAAGTTGTGCTTGGAGCTATCGTATATGTGCTTGTAGCGGCACCATCAAGGCTAAAGTTACCTGTACCTACTAATAGGGAGATACCTGATGCGCCAGTTACCGATCCTATGGTGACTACGTTAGCACCTGCGCCATTGGCGATATTTACAGTTTTGCCACCTGTGGATGACGCAATGTTAAGAGTTTGTGCACCTGTACCACCCGCAAAAGTAATCGTACCGGTATTGGCTCCAGTCCCACCAAAGTTTATAGTTCCCGAGGTAGTTGAAGGTGCAAAGGTGTATGTGGATGTTGCGGCTCCGTCTACGGAGAAATTTCCTGTACCTACCAGCAAGCTAATGCCAGAAGCTCCCGTTACGGAACCCATTGTAATGACATTCGCCCCAGCTCCAGATCCAATATTGATGGTCTTGCCACCTGTCGAGTTGGCAATGTTGATGGTTTGAGCGCCTGTTCCGCCTGCAATTGTTACAGTGCCTGTTCCAGCAGCTGTTGAACCTAAAACAAGTGTTCCTGTGGTTAGGGCAGCGCCAATAGATATTGATCCACCTGTCTGAGTGTCCCCTATTCGTATTACGTTAGCGCCTGTACCGCCAATAGAAATCGTTTTAACTACAGCTGCGCCTGTTCCGATGTTAACTGTTGTCGCGGCTGCATCTGCAGAAATGGAGATAGTACCAGTCCCTGAAGCAACCCCGAAAGCTGAGTTAGTGGTTGTAATCAACGATCCACCCGAGCCAGCGTTGATATTGACCGCTGTAGCACCTGTGACATTTCCTATCGTGATTGTCTTAGCAATCGCTGTACCAATCGTAATCGGTCCAGTTCCTGAGTCAATTACTACTGCTGACGCGCCAGTTTGGTTGCCTATAGTCACCGTCTGAGCAATCGCGTTAGCACCTACGTTGACACCCGCTGTGCCGCCGTTGATTAGCACTTGCGTTGCGCCTGAAGAATTGCCGATAGTGATAACTCGCGCAGCAGCTCCTGTACCGATATTGATATTTTGCGCTACCGCATCGTTGCCGATGCTGATTACACCTGCGGACGAGTTAAGCTCAAGAACGCCAGCTGAATCGATAAGAACGGTATCTGCAGAGTTAAGAGTGATATCACCAGCGCCTGTAGTCGCTACAGCAAAAGAACCGGTGCCTGTATTGATCGCAACGGCGGTTGCTCCTGTGACGTTACCTATGGTAATAGTTCTAGCGCCTGCACCTGTACCTACGTTAATAGCACCTGTTGATGCATCAGCCCCCAGGTTAAGAGCTGTAGCTCCTGTCACAATCGTCGCACTACCATTTAGAGAGGTAAGACCAGTAACTCCTAGTGTACCGGAAATAAGTACGTTTGTGAAAGAAGGTGAAGATCCGCCACCAGCAAGCACTTGTGCTACTTTAAGAGGGGTCATTGCAGTGTTGTCGTTTGTACCTGTAGTAGCTTCTAAGGTAGTAGATAGCTGACCAATACCAGACACTGTTTCTGACCAAGCTGGAGCGCCTGCAATCGCAAGATTGTCTGCATAGAATTTAGTGGCGACCGGCTCGTTGTTATCTGTAAGAAGTACTGTTCCGTAAGTTGTTGTAGTTGCAGGAGAATTTCCTCCTGTTTCCCATGCCACACCATCCCATGTATAAAGTACAGGAGCTGATGGAGTCGCTTGGTTTACCCATTCCTGACCTGGAGGATACGAAGTATCTGTTGTATTAGAAGGAGCACGTTTAGCGAGTACAGGAGGAGGAAAAACTGGGATTGTTGGTTGACCTACACCATAAGCTTGAAGAATTCTAGTGCCCATATGAACCTAAAGTTTTGGTTTGAAGCTTCAAGGTATTAGGGAAATGTAGATATGGCAAGAAATTCTTTCAGTTTTTTGATAAGTTAGTGTTTTGTGTATAATGTTGTTATATGATATAAAGGAAATTTTATGGATTGGGTTCAATTTATCACTTTTTGCGCTGCCAATATTGGATTATTCATTTGGAATAGAACCGAATCGAGGTTGGATGCGCGCCATATGGATGCAAAGCTAGAAACTGCATTGCAAACAATGAATGGCAATGTTCAAGCGATACAGGCAGAAATTAAGGATTTTCATGGAAGACTGTGCGCTATTGAAGAAAGGAATAGGAAATAGTGGATAAAACTTTAACAATTTTTTTGTCTTGCACTTTATTAATACTCATTTTGATTGGAGTTATGACATCTACAGATGAAAAAGGAAAATCATATTCTTTGAAAGAAAGAATTCGTGCATTAGAAGTCAAAGTTGAGCATTTGGAAAGAAAATGATGCACTATACCGTTGCAGAATTTGCTGTCATCTTCAAATACGACCCTCAAACGATTCGTAGATTGATACGTGAAGGAAGGATATTTGCCTTTAAGCTGGGTAAGGGCAAGAATGCACCTTATCGGATTATGGCGAGCGAGGTTGAAAGATTGACGCTGATTGGATTTGAGGAACAATTTAAGGAGAATAATGCAAGATAGCGCACAGAAAAATATACATGAACATCTAGAGCGATTAGAAAGTCATATTTTAAATCTTTCTCATTGTTATACGACGCTTCATAATATGATTTGTCATAGACGTGATGAGGTAGAAAATAACATAACCTCCAAGATTCAAAAACTCTTTGTCTTATTGGATTCAAAAATTCGAGACCTTAAGGACTTGGAGACAGGAAAAATGGAAGTAATTATGCCTCCTAAATTATTACAACTTACCCAAACGATGGCTTTCATAGCCAAACGATTCCATGAAGTTGAGAAAAGACTAGCTAATATTGAGGCGGACAGAAGCAAGGAATTTATTTTTTCTATAAAAACAAAAGAAGAAGATAAGAAAGAAGAAAAGCTAAATGACTCGATAGATAATTTATACCTGGATGTAAGGTCTAGAAATGTTCTTATGGATGCCAGAATTAAAAAAATAAAAGATTTGAAAAACTTTCCAGTAAAAGAACTTCTAAAATATAGATCTTGCGGAAAAAAAACTATAAATAATATTGATGGGGCAATAAAAGAATATGGAATTAATTTGCTCAGAGATTAAAATTTCTTAGATGGCTTTTTCTTTTTCTTTTTTCCATAATCTCTCAGGAAAAAAAGAATTTTAATGAGCTGATCTTTCATTTTTTCCTTTTCTTTTTCATTTCTTCATGCTTTTTATTAGCTGCTTTCTTCGCGGGCTCTAGAGCATCGTAGATGGTCAAAAACTTTCCAGAATATTCACTTCCTTTCCCGCCCCTTTCTGCCTGTAATTTCTTAATAAGGGCAGCCATTGCAGCGCCAATAGGTGATTGTGTTCCTTGCTTCCAAGCCCCAATGAAATTCTCCCCAGTGGTTTTTCTCTTGTTTAGCAAGCTTGTAAGCTGATTGCTTTCTTCAGGAGAAATATCATCGTAAACATATAAAGCACCTAAGTGCGTCAAGTAGGCTAGAGTATTTGTTCCAGGATCATAGCCAGCCCAATTTACATTCCGCGAAACTTCTTCGCCTGTCTCTTTCTCTATACCGCCAATGAGTTCTTCGTACAAATCAGCTAAATCCCTTGCAGGAAGGGGGGATGCAATCATTTCATCAGCATTCACCTTATGCAAGCGACCATCAGATTTGACCAAGGCTTGCTTTTCTTTGATATGCTCGAGTTCTCCTATCTCTCCGTTAGGCAATGCGATCAGATCGCCTTTAACGGGCTTTTGGCGCGATTCCTCAGATTGTGGCGCGATTGTGGCGCGATTCGTGGCTTTAGCAGCATAATCACGAATTAACGCATCAAAAGTAGGTGGAATGGCCCCTTTTTGTACTTTTTCTGTAAAAATCTTCCTTTGTTTGGGGTTAAAACCGCCTACTACCTCTTGGCTAATCTGCTCAGGTGACTTGCCTTGGGCTAAAAGATTGTTTATTTTTGGCTCTAAGCCCATCTCGCGTATAATAGCAGCTGAATCAATGGAGGGAGGTTGTTGTGCAGAAGGTGCCGATATTTGTGGATTTGGTTGCTGGGGTATCGCTTGCGATTGTTGTATTTCTTTGGGTATGTTTCCTTGGGCGATTTTTGACAAGTCTTGGGGGAGGACTGTAGGTCCTTGATCCATTGCAGGAATTCCACCTTCTTGTAACGAAGGTTGAATAGTAGATTGATACGGCGTAGATGGATTAACTTCTGGAGATTGTTGTTTAGGCGCTAAGCCTTCGACAAGCAACGGAATTCCTTTTAAAGCCGCCGCAGTGGCTCCTGCTGCCATCAAACCAGTTCCTAATGTCTTTGCCCCTTGCAAAAGAGGATTTCTAGAATCATCACGCGCTGCTGCGTTGGCTCTCTCCAAAGGATTATCGAAGTTTAGAATATCGCCGCGCTTATCTGCTTTTGCAAGCTGTTTTGCGCTGAGTTGCGATAGTGTTCGAACAATTTCTTCTGCACTTTTCCCAAATTTCTTTGCATTTCGCGCCGCTTTCCCTATGTTAGGAAAAACTTTATCTACGAATTGCAGGATAAGATCAGGTGTATATCCACTTGCTAGATAAGAGGCAAAATTTAGGCTCATCTATCTTCTCTGTATAAACATATCTAAAAGTCCAGAAAAAGGGGGACTTGTCAACTTACTTAACTCTTGCGTCTGATATGGATCGAGTTTAATTTTCCCTTCGCTTTTTAGCTTATGAATTCGATCGCTAAATTCATACCAAGTCATCCCGGTCTGCATAGCTAAATCCCTTAAGACTAATAGAGACGTGCCTGGGTCTTTTGCAGTTCCTGGTTTTACCGCTTCTTGTATTCTATTTTCATATTTATCAAGAGCTTTTGTCCTTTCTTCGTTTTTAGTCTGAAAATATTTAGCATTTTTTCCATATACAGGGACATCTATTGCTAAGGCGGGAAGCTTAGGAGAATTGGTCAAAAGGTTTTCTTGTGCTTGTGTAGGACTTTTTATAATTCTTTCCGATTCTGAGTCCCCAAATGCTAAAGGCCCAGTTAGAATCTCTTTAGCCAGATCTCTTTGTCCCTCTTTAAGAAGCCAATCCACCTGTTCTTTTAAATATTTCTCCTGATCCCCTCTAGTCATGTCTACTATATCTCTTGGGGCTTGGTTGGCGATATTGGTTTTTAGAGCTTTGAACCTGTCCAGAAAATTATCTACGACTCTCGCCTTTTCTTCATTAGTTGGAGCCTGTAAAGCTTCTTTGGTTCGGTAAAATTTTTGAGCTACTCGTTGATCGTCGGGATCTGCATTTGGATGTAGAGCATTATAATATTCTGCAAACTTCTTTTGCCTATCACTAATGGTATTAACAGTTTGCTCGATCTCAGCATTCTGCTTCCTCATGAATTCTGCCCGAGGAGAATTTTGCAATCCTCTGCTCAAATCCTGGTATTCAATGGATTGAATTTCTTGGGGACTATATTTTTTTACGCCCTTACCTAAATATGGTTCATATAAATCAACTTCTTCGGAAGGAAATGCAGACTCAGTAGCTTGAGGAACGGCTTGGCCTCCAATAATCTTAGGTGATTGCATTCCTTCTTGAGCTTCACCAGATGATTGCATACCGCTGGACGGAATATTGATACCACCTAATTGTCCTTGTGGCTGCTGAAACGCTGCCATTTGGTTGAGCTGCGGCAGGATTTTATCTAACCATCGTTCACTACCCGGAATCCCAGCAAATGCATTGATTAGTGCAAGATTTCGATCCAAAGGTGTTGTATTAGGATTCTGAGCTATTTTCCCTGCTTCTCCTAGTGCGTTTTGAAGCAAATTCCTCTGAAATCCTATCTCAGAACCCCTTGCAATGCCCTGACCAAGCCCTTGGCCTAATCCTGAGCCTATGGCTGATCCTACGTCTGTTTTTGGCGGCAATATTTGTACCATTCTTAACCCCCAAAACCTTGTGATGCCTTATAAGGTCCATATTGACCAATACCTTGCCCAATGCCACCAGCCATATTACCTAATGCGCTGCCACCGAATCCAAGCGTTCCTGGCTGATAAAGATTCTCAAAGCCACGAGTTCCTAACCCAAGACCTGCTTGCTGATTATATTGCCCATAAGCCTGTTGAGCTGCTTGCTGCTGAAGTCCTGCATGCAATTGCGCTAATTGAGCCTGTAGCTGTGCACCTGCTCCTCCGACAGCTTGACCAAAGCCGGAAGATCCTAAAGTTCCCCCTCCTAATCCTCCTCCAAGTCCCGCAAATCTTTCAGAAAGCCTAGGTATGATCTGTTGCTCGAAGTTTTGAAGATACGGAGAAGCAAATTTGTTGTATGCCGATTGATCTCCGCTAAGGATTCCCTGTATGTACTGATTGGCTAGATTATAGTTTTGACCAACCTGTCCAGATTGAAGTTGTTGCAATTGCTGATTTTGAAATTGCTGTTGCTGAGGGGAAAGAGTAGGAAGTTGTTTAACTTTGTCTTTATTTCCAGGAGATAGAAATCCGCCAATTGCACCTATTAATCCGCCTACACCAGCGCCGATTGCTGTTCCTACGCCAGGTATGACTGATCCAAGAGCAGCTCCAGTACCCGCTCCAGATAGAGCACCTGTAGCTGTACCACCTAATTTGCTAACCATAAAGCCTCAGATTTTTCTTCATTCTCGTAGGGAAACATAAGAAAGTCAATGCACTAAAGAAAAGTTTTCGTCTTATGCTCATAGAGAAATCCTGGTAAGATAGATGGAAAAGGGGAAAATATGGATTGGAATATTATTTTACATGTAACTCTGCCAATGCTTGCTGGATTTGGATGCATCATCCATAAAATGAATGAATTGAAAGACGACATCCGACACTTAGATTCTAGAATTTCTAGGATAGAAGGGTATATGCAAGGAAGGGATTCTGTAGAAAAGTTTAAAAATACAGGAACAGGAAAATAGGCTAGTTTTTCAAGACTTCTACAACCAAAGTAGCGCTTGTCAATGCAGTTTGGGTAGCTCCGTTGACCAATACAACATTCGTAGAAGTGATATAAACCTGAACCTGATCCGTTACCAGTGTTGCGGATACATAGGGAAGAGGAATAAATTTCGGAGTCGCATCTGAATTTTTAGCTCCCCCGTACATGTGGACTAATTGAACGATTCCAGTAATGCCATGCGCAAAGCTTGCAGTAGCCCCGGGAGCGATTGCCCCTCCATTTAAAGCCACCATATCAAAGCACTTGCGATACACGTTCTTAAACGTTCCTGGATCGTTTAGCGAGTATTGTTGATTGCTGAAAAACTCCTGAGATGAATACAGTCCACCTTCCTTAGAGTTTACTGTATTGGATATGCGCCGATAGAAAATAGTCAGCTGCTCTTGCAATTGCTTAGGATCTAAGGGCCATTCCTGTGTGACCGGAAGCTGATTTATGAGTAGAGCTGGATCGCTAATAGATGTCATGAGAATGGTACCCTTCCGCCTGGTCTAACATAGGCCGTCATGGCATACAAAGTCCAAGGCTGGGCATGTGTATTTAAATCATTCATCAGATCATCATTATAGGTCATAATGATCCTAAAAAACTGCGCATTAGTTGTGGCAAAGAATCTAAACCATGCATAGTCAGAATCTGGCGTGTAGAAAGGAGAATTCAAAACTGTAGATGTGCTCGTATTACTTGTAGTTGATAGGTTGCCGACAACTGCCGGAGGAAGACCTAGAGTAGCATTTAACGCCAGCACTACCGAGAAAGCCGAATTGTCCGTAGGCTCCATTAGGAAATCCAAATAGGAAAGCTTGACTTGCATCCCTTTATCTTGGAAAACATTGATGTCTTTAGTCTGCGCATTGAGTTTAGGAAACAGAACAATCGTTCCCCCTCCTACATATTCAGCATTCGTAGGGGCAGGAGTAAACGCAAAGTTATTCACATACGACACTCCGTCCCATTTAGAGATAGAGAATGTATCTTTGGTAAGCACCATGACTTGATATGTTTTGCCGTTGAGATCAGTTGGAAGAATGGTTTCAGGAGTTGCGCTACTATCTACAAACTGTATTCCTAGAAGTTCTATGATCTCTAAATCCTGTAGATTGTGATTAACAGAAGTAATGACGATAGGCGTTACGGAAATATCTATACCCTCTATAGAAAGAGAAACATCGTCTGGGGTCTTATACCCATATAAGTGTACGAATCCTTGCTGATTACCGCTTACAATTGAAGGAAAGTGTTCTTGTGTATCGACATCATCCCATGTGACATCATTATCATCCCACGTGATATCTGTGCTGTCCCAATTTATGTTTGGATTCAAGCGAAAAGTGCCAAAAGCAGTCACATTATCCCGGAAGATTGCCCATGTATTATTTCTGTAGTTGTATAGAAGAACTTTATTGGGAAAGATTAAAGGAACTCCAGGGCTAGCTTCTGTCTGCCCATCAGGATAATTCCAGAACACTAACTCTCTTTGATAGTCACGAACTCCCCATACTCGAAGTGGACCATCATTTATGTTGCTAATCTGAAAGACTTGATCGGGTATATCAAGATCTATCCTATTTGCATTGATAGCGTTGGCAGCGATTATTGCAGTGTCTCCAACAGCCAGCATATGGTTATCAAAGAGAACGCTACTAAAAGTAGATTCGCTGCCAAAATCAGCTGAAATTCTTTCCCATACAAAAGGCGTTCCATATTCTCCAACGTACGTTAACTGCCAAGTAGTCTCTTCAAACAGAACGATCAAGGTGTTTTTAACGAACATAGCGCCAACGATAGCCTCAGAAGTGGGAGCATCGATCACTCCCCCTTTTCCAAAGATATCTCTTCTGAAAGCATTTACGGCAAGAGGATCACCTAGTTGAGAGAAAGCGCATCTGTTCTGAATATTGACAGCCCCTCCATATCCTCCAATCGTGGTCCCTTCCCATGTATTTAGAAGAACTAGCCTATTGTAGTATGAAATAATGATCCTAGCTTGATACAGAGTGTCCGTAGCAGTGATAAGAGGTGCGAATGCATTCCATGCGGTAGCTGTCGGATTTGTATAACGAATAGGGTTATTGGCATTGGGAGGGTTAGTAAAATTCGTAGCAAAGAATATCTTGTCTTGAGGAGCAGCTCCTCGATAATTCCATGTCCAGAAAAAATCCGAATCCGTTCCAGACCAAGTAGTGCCTGGTATGAACTCATCGAATGCGACTCCGCTCCATATGTACGCGTATTTTTGATCGAACCAAACAGTCTGTTCATCATTCAAAGCTGCCACATCTCTAAGAGAAATCCCCATTACAGGCAAAGTAGGAAAGTAATGCAAAGTGACGTTTACATTTGCAGGCGCACCTAAAGCAGGGGAAAAATTTAGAATTAGCTGTCCTGTTTGATAATTGATATTGCCCGTATTTGCGCCTGTTCCTGTCAGAACACCCGTACCTGAAACATCAGTAAAAGTTATAGCACCTACAGTTACAGTCAAGGTCTCTGGTTCTATTTGGGCATTAGGTTCTGACAAAGCAGGAGGAGCAGGGGATCTAACATTGATTGATGAATCAGCTAGAATATCGGCATTTACATACTGTGCACCGTTCGCCTGCGTGCTCAATGTTACCGCAGGTTCAATATTCCTTCTCAATCTACCTATCAGTTTTAAGCCCTGTCTTTTCAGAACTCTATCTCTCCACACATATGCATTTTCTAGAGTAGAAAAAGCTTCGTCTGGAATAAGGAAAGGCTTTTTATTGTTAATGAACCCCTTATCAAATGCAGTGATATAGAAAGGGATCAAGGCAGACATCTATTGGCCTATAGCTAGATAATATACCGTTGTAGGAGAAGACGAATTAGTGAATACAGTCATTCCTGTTGTGCCAAGGCTATTAAAGAAAGCATAATTCCCTATAGGACCAGAAGCGCTCTGACCCAAAACAACTGTATATTGTGCATTAGGCATTACATAAAAAAAGTTTATGGCAGTTCCTGCGTTAGTGCAACCTACATTTCCCAAATTGAATATCAACTTACCTATCTTAAATCCGAAGTTATTAGGACCACCCTGAATATCAGGAAGAAAAGGCAATGCATTTGCTACTACTTGTTCTGTATTCAGGAAAAATGGATAAGGATGGCCAGCAGCATTGTTTTTAGTGAAGATGATGGAGCTAGGATCGGAAGGAGAAGAACCCGGAGTATTATTAGCATTAAAAGTGACCTGTTTGTGCTTGCCAGGTCCGGCGCTATTCATATCGACGTGGTCTTGGTCGATAGTTGTTTGAAGAGTGCTAAAGTTTGTCTGTATTCCTGCTCGCGATCCTCCTAAAGTTTGACCAGTAGCTGGAATATTTGGATTATATGACATTTTTCCCTCGTGTATTAAACGCTTCCGTTATTGCCAAAAGCCATATTGCCGCCATAATTGCCTGAAAGCTGATCGGCATAGATCGTCCCGATTCTTTGCTTCCCAAGTTGCGCATAAGTGCGCGTGTAGGCTACATCGTATCGCTCTCTTAGAGATTTATCCATTAATGCGATACCATCCGGATCTAGCCTATCCTCGTAGAATTTCTTAGCTGCGCCGAAAGCGATGCATTCCCACCACTCTGAAAGCTCTGGAGTTCCCGCGTTAGGAGTATTTTGATTAGTCAAAAGAGCTTGCGAAGGCTGCCTATAGGCTATTAACTCCACCGTATATCCTCTATCGGGAACTGGACGCAGAGTGAACTGATTCTGGAAGAATAGAATGCTAAGAGGAATAGACGGCTGCACAGGGTTATATTGAATCTGAATAGCATTCCCTGCTAGAGGAGCTGAAGAAAATTTAACTGACACCGCGCCTGTAAAATAGTTAATGGTGTTTGTTCCTGGAGCAACACTCACATCGCCTATTAGATTACCATTCCCATCATCCGTAACGTTTAAAGTTCCTGTTGCTGTGTTAGCGGTGATCAGGATGTTTTGCACTCTCCCCGTCTGATAACCTGAATATCCTTGGCTTGGATATGCAGCTTGAGTTGTCCAACTTCCGCCAGAAACATATGCCGTATATCCTGTTGAGTCGATATTGATGGAAAATGAGTTAGCATTGATAACGGAAACAGTAAAAGTGTTGCCATTCAATTGAGTCATGCCGACAACAGCGCTTATTTTTATGATAGCCCCGCTAAACAACCCATGTGCCACGCTTGTAATCACGCAAGGATTGGCCTGTGTAGCTCCTGTAATAACACCAGAAGTAACGCTTCCCCCAGATCCAGGAACAGCATTAGATGTAGGCGATACAGCAGGATCGTTGTTCACGCTTCTAATCAGAGGAATCGCAGAAAGCTGGCCTGTATATGGGCCGGCTCCTGTAGCTGTATTTGCAAATGCGAAGTTCTGTTGTTGCTGCCAGTTGAAATTCACCCCGTAGAAATTCCAAGGATCTTGGAATAGCTTGATCTCTCTTTTCATGCAGTAGCAGGGCATTTCTACAGTTGTATATTGCTCGGAATTGAAAGGATAAACGTCTATACCTTGAATGGTATTGAACGTGTACTTGTCTTTAAGCTTTAGACTTCTGAATTGCGCAGGAAAGTCATAAGAATAAAAACTATTGATATAGTCTTTGATATCGGCATCGGTAATCTGAAGGCTATTACTTGTCCCTGTCAACTTCCTAAACTTTAGCATGATCGCAGCAAGACTTACTATAGCCATAATCCCTCAAGAAGGCGGCAGGTTATCATACCTGTCTAAAAGGTTAGTGTGTGGGGGAATTCCATTCGGTACAACACCTGAAGATGAAGGAACGGCAATACATGGATATTGGACGTTCGTGCCTGCATAGATGAACGGATTGAACTGAGTAGTATCAACGTCTATGGTTGCTGTTGTAGACCCTATATCAATCACCCTAACTTCCTGGTTGTTGAGCTGGATCATTCCAAAAGGCTGCGCCACTCTTAATCCTATAATCTCTCCAATAGTGAATTCGTGAACCCCTGAAAACGTAATGACACCCTTTAATGCTTGCGATATCCCTATGATATACGCCAGCTGAGGATAGGTGTTATTAGGTACTGTCTGCCCATTCAGATCACTATTGGGAATTGTCACATGATATCCACAGGAGTAAATCTAGTGCGGCTGCGCTTCGTCATACTTCCTTGTTTAAGCGCTTGGCCTTGCTCATTAAGCTCAGGTGAAGGAACGCGCACCTTGACATAGATATTATTAAGATGACGAGCAACGATAGTAGGAATCTCTATGATCTCTCCATGTATGATCTTATATGAGCGTATTGGCTCTCCAGGAAAGAACCTATAAGAGAAATCGAACCATCCGCCTTGAGCGTCGATAAACTCGAACATACCCTTAACGAGTTTCTCTCCCTCTTTTCGCATCTTTTTGATCTTTTCTTGCACTTCAGTACGCTGAGTTTCTGTTATTGTAGCGCGTCTGCTGGCTGACATTTCTGTAACTTGCATAGTACACCTATAGTAGTAAACTTTTTACTGTATATAGGGGAAACCGCAAAGACTCAAGGAAAGTTTAAGACTTATTTACATAGTCAAGAAATGTTAGAATACATGGAAAAGGAGAAGTTATGGATTGGGGTCAAGCTTTAATGATTGGTGGCATGTTTGCTGCAAATATCATCACTGTTATTACTTTGTATGTGCATCAAGATGCCAAGACAACATCTCTATTAACCGCTATGCAAACAGAAATGAAAGATTTCCACGGAAGGCTCTGCGCGATTGAGGAAAGAAATAGGAAATAGATTTCCCCCTCCCATTTCTGAGAGGGGAAAATTACCTAAGCATTGCTTAAGTTCTTATAATCTGCCTTCCATGCTGTCCATTGCATAGTAGCATTATTTGCTCCAACGACACTTGAACCAATATACATATAAAATTGGTTCAGATTATCGAAGCTATCTTGCAAATTAGTTCCAGGAGGCGATTGAGGCACTGTAGCGCTTCCATTTAGAGGCACAACTCCCGATCCTGCTGGAAAGCAGAAAGGAGGTGACGCTGCACCTACTGAAAGAGCTGAAGTAGGATACGCAAAGGCTGTAAATCCAGTTGTATCGTAATCCAGAGTTATAGAAGACTCAGTGGCACTATTAGTAACAACTAAAACCCTTGCAGGGTTCAAAATTGCACCGCTTGACTTACGAGTCAAGAAGTTCAATTGTGTCATGCCATAAGTAGATGGAATGTTGAAATCAACGAATTCACCGGGTGTGAAGTCGTTTTTCTCAGCAAAATATACTTTGGCTTGCACTGCTTGCGTCACATGCATTACTTGAAGCTTGCGAGGATAGAATTTACCTCTGTAGAACTTCAAAATGCTTCCACCTGTAGAGTTGGTTGTGAAGCTTGCGCCTGCTGAAACAGCTGTCGCGATATATCCAAGCGTAATGCTTGTATTAGACGATACCGCAGTTACTTGTGCAACAATCCCTCCCGCCTGCAACATAGCAGTTGGATTGATAATCCTTACCCAGTCGCCCACTTGGATGCTACCAGTATTAGACATAGACACAACCCATGTGGTCGCATTTATGAAAGGCGTGGTAATAGCCAAACTTGCAAATGTAGGAGGATTGGAAGAATCAATGAAAGTAAATCCATTGGTTGTTCCAGTCAGTCCATAAAATGTGTTCGAAGCTGCAGCAGCATTGGTCATCCCTGTTCCGCGATAAGACCCTGCGGCCATCGTGTATGGGTATGTCCAAGCTTCAATCATGCCAGCTGCATTCGATGCGGCACCGTAGTTGGTGATGTCTCTGACCATGAAAAAGTCAGGCTTTGCACTTAAGATCACGGAAGTTGGCAACGCAGAAGCTGCGTTAACGTATGTATCCGAACCGATAAAAGAATATGGCAACATGTGTTTTCTCCTATATACCGGTTGATCTTAGATTCTGCATCCAAAGGTCGTTTGTGATCACTCTGTTACTTTTTAGACCTCTTTCGAGGCGGGAGGATATTTCGCCCCTCCTCACTATGTTTCCATAGTGTTCAGGCCATCGCATACGCTTATTAAGCGCCCTGTGAGTTTGGTCGTTCAGGCTGCACACGTTCCTTAAGAGATTTATGAATATTGTGATGGCATTGATTACATACCCAAATGATTTCCAAAGGCTTGGAATAATCAGCATGGTGTGCTTCAATCCTTTTACTTTCACAATTACAAATCGAACAAATATTTGGCTTAATGATTTTGCCACGATGGACATGCGTTTGTACCAAATGTTGAGCTTTGATTTTTTCTGCATGTTTGCGATCGCGCTCAATAATCGTTGTCTTATCAAAAGCATATCGCTCTCTTGTTCTTTTATTGACAACATCACGATTGCTTTTGTTCCATTTGGCTGCATTTGCGTAGCATTTTTCCTTATTTCTAAGAAAATGCGCTCTGCCAGTCTTTGCATACCTGCATTTCTTGCATTGCGCATCATGTCCATATTTGCCTTTTGGGCTTTTCCCAAATTCTTCTAAAGGTTTAGTTGCTTTACATACCGTACAGTCTCTTTCCATGCTGACTCCGTGTAATGGAAGTCAATCATACTACAGGAATGTATTTTATGCTCTGCAATTTTCGTTGCTTGCCCCTTGTTGCCGCCGTCTTTACGCTGCGGTCTCCAAGTCAATTATCTCAGGTTTAACCAATGCTATCCAATTTTTTAGTTGACATTGGCCTTGATAGAAACTGCACCCAGCTGTGTGCCGTAACCAGATTGTTACTCCTCTTTCGAGGGAGTTAGTCATTTCTGCTAACTTCATTGCCTTTCGTTGCAATGTTCGGACTATCGTATCGCTCTTTAGCGCCCTCTCACTTAGTCTCTCACGGTGACATATGTCTTCCGCCCTGTCGGCATAGCTTTCGCCGTAGCCTTCCAAGTCAATCAGAGTGGGTTTTACTTGCACATTATTGTTTATGCAAGGATCGTTATTGTCGAATCTGTTACCCCGCTTCCGCGTGGCTATGTCATTTCTGCATAGCTCTCTATGTCGCCATAGAGTCCAGAATACCGCTTCCTCTTTCGAGGTCTCTTCGCTTACTCGTTTACGCTGCATGAAGAAAGCCTTCGGCTTGCGCATTGTTGTCTCCATAGGAGAGTTCCAACTCAATCAGAAGAGATTTAGCCAGAGCCATCATTAACCCTGGTGGCAAGTAAATAAATCTTGCCTTCCCACCCGCTTGCCATACCACTTTATAAGCCTCTTTAGCTGCGACAAAGCAATTAGCTATGTCATTGCCTAATAGAGACGCATTTGGCGTAACAGAGCCTTGCTCAGACACAAAGAAGCGCACGTTATTAACGCCGCCCCATTCTACCTGCAAGGTCTCGTCTATACGGGAGTACTGAAACTTACGTACGAAGCCCTGAATATTATTCAAAACAGGGATCATGCGAGTTGTCAGCATGCAACCATAGGCATCGCCAATCGGTGATGTCGAGATGTTGCGAGAAGCTTCTACGATATTGGTGATATATTCACCGCTGTTGTTTTGCAGCGTAGTGACGATATCATCAACGTCAGAGAGAGCCATTTCTGTTGGCAAATCACCATTAGAACCGCCTACGCAGTTTACAACCGAAGCAGAAGACTCTAACTGATCGCGCACTAGAACGTCTTGTGTCTCGCGTAATGCTTGACCTAGGCGTGCTGCCGCTGAATTTAGTACGGGATCTTCGTTGGTTATTGTTACTTGGCGTGTAAGGACGATGTAAGTCGCATAAACTCTTACGCGACAATCAACATCTACACGATTCAGTTGCTGGCTTGGAGGATTGATTTGCGAATCATCCAGCGGTGTTGGAAACAAATCCAATCTATCATATCGCGATTGTCTATCGATGAAGCCTTGGTTATCTGGAAGCTCCACAGGAGAAGCAAACAGCATGTGCACCAAGTTTCTTTCTGGGGTAGACAACAGCTTTGCATTATAACGCTGCTGTATTTGAGGAGGCAGCGTGCTAATCGAGACCGTCATTTTAGGGTTATCCTATGTGAGGAACCCCGTGAGCCATCGCTCCATAATGATACATTTCTTTCTGTAGATCTTCCTGAGCTTTCTTATCCAGCCTGGCATAATCGAATGCTTTCGCCATCGGACGTTTATCGTAGACCTGAGGAGACTGAACAACTTTTTTATTTTGCTCGATCTTCTTGTCTATATCCTTTGCACGTTTTGCACCTGGAATCTGATCAGCAAGACCACGAGCTTTGATGATATCATAACGGGTAGCCTCTCGAACGTACGGATCTGGTGTATTTTCGAGAGCTGTAGCTCTGCGGGGATCAATTTCTTTTAGTAGTGCTAATGTGTCAGGATTAACGATCTCATCGAAATCAGGATGTGCACGCTTCACTTCAGCTAGAATAGAGCTATCTTGTACGCTTTGATACCTTCTTTCTATCTCTTGAAGCCGCATGGCAAATTTCTCTTCCTGTTTCTTCATTGCTTTAGCTACCTTCGGTCCTGGAACGTACTCCTCGGACTGAATATCGCTTAACAAGTCTTCTTCAGGCTGAGCTTGCTGCTGTGCCATTTGACCGCTAGCAAGATGCCTTAATAGCTCTTCTTGCATAGCTGCCTTTCTTTCGAGTTCTTCGTTCTTTTTCCTCATGGCTGCCCAAGCGTGGTTAGGTACTGCTTGCACATCAGCTTTTGTGGAATGATCCTGAGCGGATTCTGTCTCTGGAGCGGCTATCTCCTGTTGCGCTTGAGTTTCCTCTTGCGATACGCCTTGATTTTCGACTTCGTCCATTTATTTACCTTTATGTGTGAAACCTCAGTATTTAACGGCTACTGGAACCTGTCTGGACATTAATGGGGAAATATTTAAAATCAAACAAAATTTTAATATTAGGTTTGCATGCTCTGCCCTAGTTGCAATATAGAAAGAAAAGTGGAAGATTTTTTTAAGAAAGACAGGTGCTACAAGTGCATTTACGCAGAGAAAACCAAGACAATCGCAAATAAGAAGTGTATAGTCTGTGGCAATTTTTGCTCACCTGAAAGGCTCAAATACTGTAGTGAAGAATGCATGGCTAGTGTCGCCAAACAAAAGAAAAAGGATTTCTGGACAAAGCGACTAATCTCCCCTATGAATGCTAATAAAAAAAAGAAGAAAAAAGGAACAGTAAGAAAAGGGGAGAATCTTCAGATTTTAGACGAGGAAACGACGTGAACAGGCTCAATACGTCTATCTTTATGATTGGGATTTGGAATCCACTTAAGATCTTTGTGATAATAAAACCCAAAGACTCTCATGTCATTTTTTCTCCATGCAAGGACATGGTCTATAAGCTCTTTATCGTAGAAGAGTGGGTTGTTGATGATATTGTCCATTTCGGACCAGTGAGGCAAATCCCAGCAAAACCGTAATTCTTGAGATTTAGGATCTTTCCAAAAAACGGTGGTATTATCTTCAGGCCAAGGACGATAAGACAGAATAAAGGGACGCCTACACAGGGCGTTCTTTAGCTGAAGATCCTTATGCTCGGTAATGAGCAGATAGAAAGGTTTCCCCTCATATGGATCTTTCATCAGATTTTCGTTAATATCGTTGACGAGATCAGGGATCATTGAACCCTTAATCTCTCCGATCTCATGGGTATAGCCATTATGCGACATAGCTGCATCACGGGCTATCTTTCCCACATTCTCTCGAGTAGGATCGAAACGGCTCTGATATTTAGCGTTTAGGCTCATGCAACTTTAGATGTTGATTATCCCAAATCATTGCATTCTCAGCCATTTGTCGCATGGCTTTTAAAGGCTGTGGTGTAGCCTTTTGCGAGCCATCCATGCCGCGAGGATCAATTGGGCCTTTTTGCTCTTCTACTTTACCTTTCTTCATATCGTCCCTTAAAAGCCATGTTCTTGAAAGTATTAACTAGCCTGCGAACGCGTCCCTCGGTTTTTACGCGAGGCGGCGATTCTCCCACTACTGTTGTCTTAGGGTTCTTTCCGTAGACGCGTTTCTTTTTCACGAATAACGACCTTGATACGCTTCAGATCGTATTTTAGCAGCTTCACGATTTTGAAATTCGTTATGCCTTTCAATATACATATCGGTCTTGCTAAACCCTGCTTGCGAAAAGTTGCTCATCGGCTTTTGCATATCGTTCACATGTGGAGACATATCCCCTTGCATATAACCTGCATCGCCCATTTTCTCAGATTTGCCTACTTTAGGCTCGCCTTGAGATTTGCTTGGATATCTTTTTAAGTCTTTCATACAGCCTCCTTGGACTGATCTTGTGTGCTAGGACTAACAGTGCCAGATAATTGATTTAAGATCTGAACATTTTTTATGATATTGTCGAGATCCATTCCTTGAAGCTCCTTAAGCGTCTTAACTAAATTGAGCATAGAATGCGTATCTTCTTGATGGGCGCGTTTGAGTTTGTCTTCTGCAATGGCAACGTCTGTCTGAATTTTTGCAGTGCGTTCGCTAGCTAACGACTTCTGGGACGCAGCATAGGCTAGCTTGGTCTCGTTATCCACTTGAAGTTGCTGCATTTGAAGCTCTGCCATCTTCCGTTGCTGCTCTGCTGCTGCTTGTTCACGCTGCGCCATCTTTTGGAGAAGTTCTTCCTTGTTCTGTATATTGAGTTTAGGAAGGATATCTGTCCATTCTATTGGCCCTTGCAGCTCTTTAATCTGCATGAGTTGCTGGGCTTCCATATTTTGCTGTGTTTCTGTTAGAACGCCAGTGACAACCTTACATGCATATTTGAAGAATAGCTTGTTCTGAAACTCGTCGGTTGGCTCTTCACCAATAATCTGTTGCACCTTGCCTACAGACCAAAGAGCCTGCTGCATCTCTATCGTAATATCGCCTGCAATGCGCTGGAACTCATCAAATTGATCGAAAAGCTTCTGAAGATTAGTTACTGCTGAGGCTTGACGTATCATTAAAGCAAGCCCAGAAAGGTCGCGTGTTTCTTCAGCTAAATTCATCAGCTCGCGCGCGCCGCTTATTTGGAGCATGAGCTCTTTGAGAGTCTCTTGCATCTGTAGAAGCACTGGAGAAGGAGGATCAATATGCAGCTTCTCCACCTTGTCGAACATACCGGTAGCAGTAGTAAGAATGCGGCCATTGCCTTGATTGAGCGCGTCATCAGGAGTTACAAGTGCGCCTTTTTCCATCTTGATGCCAGATTGTTGAGCTTCGACCTGGTCAAGATTATTTACTTGAAGGCGTGACATAAGATATTGGGCGTCGCGCATATCCCTAGCCACACCTCTAAACTTATAGGCATAATAGGGCGTGTCAGCCGTCATATATCCAAGACAAGGCACATAAGGGTATTTATCGATTCCGTAAGGGTTGGCCTCATCAATGATATCTTTATCATTAAGAATAATAGAGCGGCGCACAGTAGATTTTTGCTTTTTGTCTGTTGCCAGCTTTTTACGATATTCGATGCCATCTCTAGGATCGCGCATCCGCATGAAATCACGGAGCTGCTCTTCGTCGCCCATCCATTCTTGACATTCTTCTGTCTCCTTGTCGATTACATAGGTAACTTCTCTGGAAGAAAGATACCAATATTCATCAAAAGCGATAAGATTAGGAAATTGGATCTGATAGACTTCAGGCATATAATAGAACTTATCATCCCTATAAGTGCCCTTAGGAAGCCCAAGGATTTCGTCCGCGAACATAGGATATAAAACGGCTGCTTCATCTCTGCCGAAAAACTGTCTTGTCCATATAAACCGACAATCCGATAAGTCATGAGTACGAAAATATGGATCAAATAACATGGATTTCATATCCACATAACGATACTTAATGTCTGGAGAGATTGGGTCTGAGGTATAGTCAGGAAAGATAGAGAGGAATCCCAGACCCTGAGTTAAGGCGCCCATCTCGAAGCAGTCTGAGAAGACTTGATAAGCACCAGAGCGGTTCATTGAATAAAACAGGCACTTAGTGCGCTGATCTGCTGTTCTTTGCCCTACTTGCATCACAGGGACAGCTATGGACGTTTTACGATTACGCCGCTGATACCCTGAAATCATTTGAATGGCGCTATTGGTAAGATTAAAGTTCCATATTTTCCGTCGATAGGTGGCAACACCTGGGAAGATTAAGCCCCAAATGTCTTGATCCCCTATCACAAATCTCTGATCTAGATCGGCCTGATACCACTGTGTTTGAAGGATGTTGATGCAATCTGTGTAGTTCTTTTCTCTATTCTGGCGCATAGAAACATTCAAATTTGAATTTGGCCAGAAAATCGGATCCGAATTTTTCACATGAGCCTATGAGATATGTTAACTCTCAAGGTAGTGGGGAAATATTTTATTGACAACTCTTCGCTTCGCTCTTACTAGAACAAGGATGAAGAAGGGCTTTGAAATTATCATATAAGAGTCGTAAGTCATTCAACTCTTCGCCTATCTTATAGATTAGCTGATAATGTATTACCGTGTCTTCCGAGAATTTACGGCATAGACGTGGCATTTCGACCATTTCAGTAAATTTCCTTCCTTCGTCTAATGCTGCCCGACTCATAGACACGATCCCTTTAAGTTCGTTCGTCATCAAATTTAAACGATATATGTTATTTTTAGCAGTTTCTGCAACATCCTGTAACTTTAATTGATGATCACGTAGAGATTCTTTAAGCTCATCTATTTTTGAGCACAACCCTATATCTGGGATGCTATGAATTAGCGTTTTAAGTTCTGAGACTTCTTTTCTTAGCTCATCTACTGATTCTTTAATCTCTTTTTTAGAAGTCATCAACCACCCCAATAATGTTTTCGTAAAACAGCGTAATCCTTTTCTAGGGAGCCAGAAGAACCTGTAATCCTAGGTATCCCAGCAATCATATATCTAGCAGCATCTGCAGCATGGCTAGCGTCGTTGTGTACAGGATCGCTAGTCCAACCTCCAAAAGAGTTATTCCATTTTTTCGCGTAGTTCTCTAAGTGACGTAACCCCTCCGCGCACTTAGTTCTATCGAACCAGCATTTGCTAAGGCCAGTACGGACAAGATTAATACCTTCTAAGAGGCCATGCTGTTCCAAAACCACTCCGGTAAGGTTGAATGGTCTAGCTTGCTGTACGAAAGTAACCCCAGCTCTGTCTCGTGCATTAGCATCGTGAGGCCAGAGATGCGTACCGTAATTGTAGTTCTTATCTTTGAGCATAATGGCAATCTGTTGCAAAGGCGTGTTTGTTTTCTGCCAGAAGTCAATAACATTGATGTCGTCGGATCTGTTAATCTGGAAGAACCAAATGCTGCATGAGTCCGCTTGACCCAAGTCCCAAGCAGTATGCACAGGCAATGCCTTATCGTACGAAACATTAGTAATATGACCATTATCATAAAGCTCTTTCATCTCCCTTGCGTACCAATAGCCTTCTTGACTTGCTTGGAAGGCTTCCTCTGGCTTTGAAGGAAACTCGCGGAACATATCGTCCCGTTGAATCTTAAACTTTTTGGCATACCACCATTTCTGGGGTAATGTCAATCGAATGCCGTCGAGTTCTAGTTTGTCGAAATATTCGATGAGATCAGAAGGTATATCGACCTCAACGCCCATTGAATAGGATGGTTCTTTCCACCAAGGGAAGAAGAAAGCTGAGTAATCTAAAGGTGAGAGTTTTTTGCCTGATTTTTTGTTTTTAAAGGCTTCTTGGCACATGTCGTAAAAGTAGCCCTCTTTACCCTCAGCAGTGCTCTCAATAGTGCAATTCTGGCCGACAGCAAGAGTATTAAGAGCCCCAGATATAACCTCTCTCGCCTTTTCCGGATACTTGGCACAGATCTTACCGAATTCGCTTATGTGAAGATGTTGAAGAGTCGATGAACGCAGAGATGTACCCACGCGGATCGTTGAACCGTGCGAGAAGGAAAGCTCTCTTGCAGAATCACCCACTGTCCTAAATAACTTTCGCAGATTTGGATGAAGCTGCTCAAAAGCGAACTTAAGTTTGTCTTTGAAAATACTAGAGGCGTCGTCTTGAGTATGCGCAATGATCCCCGCATGGACATTGGGTTCCCATAGCACATGATCAAGGGAAAGGAGGCAGGAATACGTTGTTATGCCCAACTGCCTGGCTTTCAGAACTATCTTGCATGGATGCGGATCGTTCCATAGCTCCTTCTGCGCCCAATTCAGATTGAACTTGATACGATTGCCTTGGCTGTCCTTTATCCAATACAGATTGTTTAGACGCCACCATGGGTCGGTGATTAGCTTGAATTCTGGGCTGGCTAGAAACTTCTCGGATAGCATTACCTAAATCTCCTTCTTCCTGAGATTCTGTAGCAGGTGTTTTAGCATCCCATTTGAATTTATTACGCATTACCATTTGTAAAGAAGCTGTATTAGCTTTTTGATTCTCACCAGTTGCAGATTTTTCTGCTATATCTTCCCAAACTGCATAACCCTTACAAAAAGCGAATTCCTTGTTTATTGGAGGAAACTCTGTAGGATATTGTTCCATATAAGATAGAACAGTTTTGCCCACGCATTTTAGTTCACCTTTTTCAAAAGTGAAACTATTTATGGATTTGCCCTGAGCAAGCCACTTGCAGAATTCTTTATAAGCTTCTTGACGGACATCAGGGTCTTTAATCTTAAGGCCCCTTTTATTGCCACGTAAGACTTCAGAACGTTTTTTACTTGGTCGGCGCATAGATAAGGCTTATACATCATCAATCTTTTTTTGAGAAGCTTCTATCATCTTTTCGAATGATTCAATACAGCTTTCAGCGGCCTGCTTATATAGCAGCCTAATGCAATAGCGCCTTATACTAGGGTCTGCATCCTCAAGTCTCTTTCGTGCTTTCTTGTCTAAATAGATAGACGGTGCATGCCAAATCCCACCATCTGTCAATTCTGTAAATGGGCCATCTTTCACATTTTCATATTTGGTAAGTTCTGGTATATTTTTTAGGTCGATCTGATTTTCAATGACTGCTTCTTTGAAAAGATCAACCTTCAGCTTGCTGATCAAACATCACCTACAATTTTTTTATAGCTTCCGAAAATCAGGGCAGGAAAACATAAGTTCACCATGTCTGATAATTACCGTTATGTTTGGTCAAGTAAATTCAATTTTTAAGTTTAAAGTAATTTAGGTATTGATCGGCTTCGGCTCCCGTCCTCAAAAACTTTCTTTTGTTAACCTCTTTAGAAACATATCGAAGATTTTCTAGCATATGTTCTCCTCCCCTTGCAAGAGGCACTATATGATCGACTTCGTAACCTTCTGGGCAATTCCTATAGAATTCTGACAGTTTTGCTTTATATTCTGCATGAAATGCCCATTTAGCTTTCTTTAGTCTCTCTCGACGGATTTGGTCGCCCTTTTTTTTAGCTGCCTTACCCTTTTCGGATTTAAAATAGGCTCTCTGCCTCGCATTAGATTTTTCAGAGGACTCATCAGTAAATGTTTTAACTTCATCCTGCATTTCGGTCGAAACTCTTTGGATAAATTCATCTAAATCATTTTCGCGGTTCATATTTTTTTCTCATTCAAAAGGAATGTTTTCTTTAATCATTCTTTACTTGACTTTTTCACACTGAGGACATCTAGAACTTTGCACATACCTGACGTACTCCATAAACGTAGCATTAGTCATCATCGCCATCGCACAGGCTTGATGATTTAATTCAAAGTGAGCATCACATACGGTGCAGAAGATTCCCAATGTTAGAGGGCCATTCCCAAGTCCTTTGTCTAAATCCTCCATAAATTCTTCAGCGTCCCTGCATTTCATATTCCTCCGCATCTATATGTGTCGGCAATCCTAGCGCCTGCATAATCTCTCTAGCCTCATCGTAGTCCACCCTAAGCTTCCGCATTAGATAAGCCGCACTCAGCGTTCCGTGCTCCTTAAGAAGCGGCCTAGCAAGCTCTATCAAGTCTGCCTGGGATCTTTTGGACATGCTTCCTTTAGGGCTATAACTTCATCTACAATCGTTTTAAGAGCCAGCGGCAAGTTAAACTCCATGCTAGTCTCTTTTTGAGTCATGTGCTTATGGAATTCCTTGGAGAGAAACTCGAATGTGTATTTTTGTTGGCGTTTAGACATCTTTAGGGGGCGCAGGTAATGGCATCCAGTGTGTTACAATCTCATTAGTCTGCCTGTCAAAATCATTTATCCAGATAGACGCTTCACTTCCAGTGTCCCAAACTCCAAGGCCATTCTCGTCATCTGCATACGCATATCCCAACGTTACCTCTTTTTTACCATTTAGAAATAGGTAGCGATGTTGGATTCCAAATAAAGGCCTACGGTTTTTTACACTTATCCATTCCATATCATGACCAAATAAAAACGTCCCTACACTAATGCCTAGAGGCGAATGGATCAAGATGAAAAAAAGACCATCTCCAGTTTACCGGCGGATCTTGAAGGGCTACCGCCTCTAGCCGGCGTATGTCCGACATCTTATTAAAGTCCGACGTCACGACTTAGAAAGACGCTGCCTCCCTATGTACGGGAACGGCCAGGAAGTCCCAACCAAGCAGCGTAAATTGACATTATTCAGCGTCAATAAAATTATGACGTTAATTTGCTACTTCTTAGGTGGCTGCCCCTGTGCTGGCTTTCCTGATCCTGGAGATGAAGCTGGCGGCTTGCCTGATGCTGGTTTGCTCATTTTTTCTTACCTTTTTTATTCATCATTGCTTTTTTACCAATAGCGCACACTTTATCTCTCTTCTTATCTGCGTGCTCTAATTCTTTCATTTCATGCTCTATTTTCTTGATTTTCTTGTCCACAAGACCTCCTTTGTCTATGAGACTTAATACTCTCGTAAATTTATTTTGACAACAATTTTTAGGAAAAACATTTTGTGATGTAAAAATGTGTATGAGAAAATGGGTACGTGTGTTAAAGTTATGGAATCAGAAAATAAACCAAAGGAAATCATATGCTAGACGAAGAAAAAATGAGCTGGTTCAAGAAACATGCTGACACAATAACAATTGTCGGGTTGCTTCTTGGCGGCTTTTTCTGGGTAGATGGTAAATTTGACAAGGTCAACGACCGATTGATAGCTCTTGAGCAAGACATGTCGCAAATTAAAACCGTTCTAATCATTCGAGGAATGATGCCAGAATCAATGGCCGTTGCAGAATGAACAAAAAACGCACAACCCACGTTATTCTATACAGTGAACAAGATCCACCGAATTACGATGACAACGACACTCACAAGACCGTGTGGGTTAACAAGAAAAAAAACGAATCTTATGTCGCTATTACAGGATGGAGGCGCCTAAGCCAGCAACAGTTAGAACAAATCGAAAGGGATAGGTCTTCATGTCTAAGTTAGATAGCCCATCAGAACCTCTATGGGAAATACAAGACTCCCTAGACGTAGATATTGAAGAATACCTAGGAAGGTGCTATGAATCCGAGGGGCCTATAGAAGACTCGGATTATTTCTACGACCTAGCAAAAGACTCTGGAGTCCTTTAAACAAAAAAAACCCTCTAAGAACCACTCTCAGAGGGAAAACAATAACTAACCACTACGTTACAGGTGAACATGTTAACACTAAAAAGCAATTTAAGAAAAGAGCTAGCTTATGCAATCGTCGAGAGCTGGGCGCAAAGAGACGGTGGAGAAAAGATCCTCGACACCTATTTCAAAAATAGCCTCTGCTGCAAGCTTACAGCTGGCCTCTTAACACAAGAAAACTTCGAGGCCTTAGAAGGCTGTGTTGACAAGACATTCCTGTCATTGCTCAATTACCTGTATGACCCCATATCTGAAGCTATAGACGATTGGCTTGACGTTTATCGCATAAGCCATTATGAGGACTATTCAGAGCGTGAAAAAAAAACCATGAATAGGAGGCTATCGTATGGGACTTGATTTTCAGAGTCTTTTGGCGGGGATAATAATAGGAACCGTCACTATGGGTGCGACCGTATGCTACGTTTCTAATTGCTTAGCTAGGGTTTCCTCAAAGTCAAAACCGTAGCTCCTCTTCGGCTAGGGGCATAGATATCCCCCTGGCCTTTATTTCTTCCCTCAAGATATCTTCTTTTATTTTTAGCTTAGCCAGTTGCTCGGCAATGGCGTGAAACTCGAAAAGAATCTCAGCGTCGCTTGGATTAATTAGGGTCATTTCTTCTTTCGCGCCTCTGAATATCCTATAGCCAATGCTTGTTTTTTATCAGTGACACGATGTCCGCTTCCACTATTAAGAGTCCCACGTGCGAATTCCTTCATCACGGTTTTTACCTTATCAGCCGGCTTTTTTAATTCTCGTCTTTTTGCTGCCCCTGCGCCTAACTTGTCTGCATGATGCATTGCTTTTTTTATCGCTTTTTTCTCAAGCATATGTTAAACTCTCCTCATGAAAAATGAATTTAAAATTTGTAAAATTAAAAAATCTATTTAATTCTTTCATATTCGCAAAACAATGAAGATTGGAAGATTCACGGTTTACAATCCGGGCCGCCGCCTCTATTTGATATCTTGATGGCGATCCAAGTGGCGAAGGCGCATCCTATGACGGAGATCATAATCATAAAAACTAGATCTTTCACTATTCCCAGCCCGGCACGAGACCGCTAAGTTTTTTCGAATTCCTACTAAACCACTTTCCGTCTACCACTTCAAGCTTTTCTTGTGGAAAATATTTTTGAAATCTGGCGATCTTGGTTTTAGATTTAGCATCCATATAGCCTTTGACCTCTACCCATCGGTGAGATAAGTCTTTTTCGATTATTTTGAAGTCGGGCTTGTAAGAAACGCATCCCCGTTTGATAGGCTCGAACCAAAACTCTTGTGGCTCATACTGCCAGTCTTGGATGTTGCGCGTGATCCTAAGCCATTCTAGATATATAGCGTATCGCAGTTCCATTTTAGACTTAAAGTAGTACTCGCGGCCGTCGATCTCGTACCATCCAGCAATATTGTTATGCTTCATTCAATTTCCCAAACATAAGCCCACAAAGGAAATCGAGGGTTGTTTCTAAAATCTTTCCAAGATTGCTCATCTCCAAAATATCTTACGAAAAATTTTTCTCGCTTCTCATTATCCCAAACCCAAATTTCTCTATTATGATCCGGTCTATGATGAAGGATGCTTATCCATTTTGGCTCACTCATCGCAACAACACCTGCATTTCTCGATTAGATGATATCTCTCCAAATCCTCACCAAGCATGTTTAACTGGCATAGGATCGCGTGGAAGTCTAAACGCGTCTGACTACCTTGCTCATGCTTCATTTTGCAGCAATCGACGATTGCGTAAAGATCTGCTAGGCGTTTGTCGATGTGGTTCATATCTTCGCCGCATTTTCGTTATCAAGCATTTTGTTTAGTCCACTTGCCCGTTTTCTGTGATTTTATCGTGGAATTTAGCATGACAATCTTCACAGATAACAACTAGGTCTTCCATATGATAAAGTTCATCGCCGTGATTGTCATAAGTCCTATGATGAGTTGCTAAATTATTTTTCCCATTACACATCAAACATTTGAATCCTGCTTTCTTTTTCGTTTTTTCTGCAATGGCTTTCCAATAAGGAGTGAGCAAAAATTCCTTAATAAAAGTTTTCGTGTCCCTCCTGTTTTCTAAGTATTGCAACATTGCGTTGTAATCTATCATAGTGTTTTCCTCGCGTGTTTCTGTATACATGCTGTCACAACAGCATCTAGAGTAGTTCGGGGTCGGTTTCCTTGTCTCCACCACCAGGCCGCATCTTCTAGCCCCTTGATGATGGCATGTTCAGGGTATTTGCTAAGTTGAGTCTTTGTCTGATGCGCGATCCCTATTCCCAAGAGCTTTGGATGAACGCACTCCCTGCTGTACTGATTCAGGGTTCGGCTAAGAGGAAGACTAGGGTGACATTCCCTAGAGGAAGGGGGTGGTGACATGGCGCATTTTTCGTCTTCATATGCGGCCTGTTTTAAAATGCCGGAAAACCTATCACAAGTTGCATGTAGCAAGTTTTTAAGATCGAGCCATAACAACGCTTTAAAAAAATCTTTATCCATTTCGTAGACGTTGGTTTCGCCAATCCTTTTAGTTATTTTTATAGGAAATCCGTCAACTGCCTTTATGTATCTTTTTACTGTACGCGTGGAGCATCGACAAACGCTGGCTATGCGAGCTATTGATGGGAAGGCGGCCTTAACCTCTCCCTTTTCAATGCGCTTCTGCCACCAAAACAGGTAGCGGGAGATATCTTTGAATGTTTCTGATTGGAGGAAGTAGACTTGTATTGCTAGGACTAGGTTCATTGGGTTCCTTAGGTTTGGAACCCCTGAGAATCAGCTTGACACTGTAAACTCTTTCCTTAATATTGGGTTTAATTCCCGTCTTAAGTAAGCTATCAAACATTCCACTGTTGATAGCTGAAGTCTTTAGTGCCTCTGGGCTGATTTCCCAGGGGCCTATTTATTTCAGGCCACTGTAAGCACAAAAGGCTTAAAGGGCAACTTCAATCATTTCTTTACTTTTCATGACCGCTTCAGCCCATCCATCATGCATTATCGCTTGATTTGGAAACGGATACTTGGGCATAGCGTGCCAGTATTTAGCATCGTAGAAGTCAAACGCAGTCTCGCCTTGGTAAACATATCCATGCTCATCAGACAGCAGAAAAGGCCGCTCTTTGGGTACCGAAGAATCAAGCGAAATAGGCTTCCATTCGTTCATTTACCACCCTTAGGTTCTATCTTAATGAATGAAAAGCTTTCCTGATTATTTCTTCTACATGTGAGGACGTCGAATCCCAATCTTTCAGCAAATTCAGTCAGTGATGCCATGTCGTTAATAGGCACAGAGCCGATCACGACAATGCGATTAGGATAAACTTGCAGGATGTAGGATTGTTCGAGCATTTTTTAACTTTGCTCGCCTTCTTGGGCAGGCGACGAGCGACCTGTTGGTTGCCGATTATGGCAAAGCCTTTAGGCATTCGATGTTAACCGATGCAATCGTAATTGGGAATACAGAGCCTGTTACCAATGGGTTTAGGTTTACTGAAGACACGCTCGTGTTTCTTAGCTTGAGCAAATCCCCAGCCTTGAATTCGAAGATAACGTCGCCTGTACTGTGGCATGCATCATCTCCAGGAGCCTGAGTAAATCCTGAATAAATGCTGCCTGGCATAAGGATTCCGTTCACAAAGAACCCAAACGACCATGAAGGCACAGGATTTGGAACGGGGGGCGTAATTCTTGCTTGGAGCTGCCATTGCACATGATAGATTCCGTGCTTCAGAAATTTAATATCCCCTGTTGTGCCGAACGCGCTCAAATCAAAGTCGCCTGCCGAAACAGAATTCGTTTGATCAAATAGCACCATATCAGCTGGCGAAGAATATGGACCAATCACCTGGGCAATAGACGCGTAAATATTCGCATATCGCTCGCAGCATAAAGCTTGAGAGCCATCGCAGTCCTTTCCTGGAATTCCCTGCAATCCCTGCATACCTTGTGGTCCAGCAATCCCTTGAGGCCCTTGAGGCCCCACAGGCCCCATTGCCCCATCTGCCCCGCTCGGTCCTTGCGATCCTACAGACCCCTGCGCTCCTGGCAAGCCATTAAGCCCAGAAGCTCCAGAAGCTCCCTGAGGCCCTGTTGCCCCCATTGGACCAGCAGCTCCTTGTAACCCCTGTAGGCCAATCGGACCAGATGGGCCTTGTAATCCGGGCAGCCCGTTCAGTCCTGGTGTACCCTGAACCCCCTGCAATCCCTGCATACCTTGTATACCTTGAGGCCCCTGAGGACCAGGACAAGAGCAGCACCCTTTATGGCCAACTTCGCTAGATGAACCTGCGCACATATTTCCTCCTTCCGGATCGAAAGTCCGACATAAACAAAACTGCGCTTTTTAGGTAAGCTTATCAATAGAATTAAAATAATTTCTTATATACTACTTAGGCTTAGTCATTTCTTAGGATTCTCCATAATCTCTCTTAGCATCCTTCGAAGCTCGCAATCACGCGCCATTCTCTTGCTTGAACATGCATTCGCTTCTTTCAATGGCTTAAGCATGGCTAATATCTTATGCCTTTCATAGCTCATGTCGAGCATAAATTCCAATTGTATGTGCATATACCAAATGTAAAAAATTAGTTGAGTAAAATTCTTACACGGGTACAATGCAGAAATAGCCATGGTGGCTTCTAAAACTGCTTTACTACCCGTTCAACAGTTCCCCACTCCTTAAAGCGGTGGGGTTTTTTCTCCTGGCTTACGTATCGAACGTAATCTTACTCCTTAACAGGGAGCCGGGCTACCTTTACCCCAGCCAGGATCAATACTTTTCATCGCTAGGTGGTGGGACTCGAACCCACTGCATAAGTCTTAATTCACACCTCGTGCCTGACACGAAATGTATACATCTCCCATCTGAATGTATTCAAAATGTCGATTTCATATACATGTTTCTGCGATATGTCGATTTTTTCTCATTTTTTCGACATATCTCTATTCTGGATCTTGGGGAAGCGGCATCCATTTTTTTACATCTATACTGCAATACCCATTACAACAGCTACATGCCCAAGAAGCATAAAACCAAGTAGCCATACATTGCCTTTCCCCATCCCAAGATAGAAAAGGCTCTTCTTTAGGTGGTGGATATATTTTAGGATTAAGCCATCTCATCAAAAAAGCTCCGGCTGCTTCCTAGTATCTCGTTTAGCCCATTTTCTTCCGCAGCACTCGCAGACTTTAGGCTTAGGCCTTCCCTTGAGCATTATATCAACAGAAACCTCTCCATTACTCCACTCTTCTATTCTTTTCGCTATCTTGGGTTGAGGCCATCCGCCATTACAGTATTTCCAAATAGACTGTCTTTTTACTCCTAGCTGTTTAGCGGAATCTGTGTAAGATATTCGATTGACGAAAAGGTAAGTTCGTAGATCCATTTTTTTTGACATACGTAAATTTTGCTTCCGTTAATCATTTACACATGTTAGGATATAGGAATCGAATAAAAAATCGCAAGGAGAAGTTATGAGCAACGAGTTAATGGTGTTTAGCGCTGAAGAGCTTTCGATTATAAAAAGCATGTTCTGCTCCAATGCGACGGACATGGAGTTTAAGCTGTTCATAGATATGTCAAAGGCTCTGGGCCTTGATCCGAAGAAGAAGGAAATTTACTTCATCAAGTATGGACAGGGGGAAAAGGCTAAGCCTACGATGATTGTTGGCATAGACGGATACAGGAAGATCGCAGAGCGCTCTGGAAAGTATATGCCAGGAAGGGAGCCTATGTTTACCTACAAGAACAATGTGCTTTTCTCAGCTACGGCCTACGTCAAGAAGCTTGGACCAGATAAGGAATGGCATGAGATAGGCGCTACTGCCATACTCTCTGAATACGACGCAGGGCAAGGGCAATGGAAAAAGATGCCGCATGCTATGTTAGCTAAGTGCGCAGAATCTCTAGCCTTGCGCAGAGCGTTTCCGTCGGAGATGGGAGGCACGTATACTGAAGAAGAGATGGAGCAGGCTGATAGCGCCGTCAACAAGAATACAGGTGAAATTACCAAATCGGTAGATGTTGGTAGCAAATTAGTAGTTGAGCAAAAAGGCCCGATGATCACGATTTCCGAGGCCAACATTATCGAATCAATTATAGGAGACGACGATGAATACAAAAGCCGCATACTTAGCCATTATGGAGCGAAATATTTAATTGATATTGAGCACAAGCACTATGACTTAATCTTAAGCAAAGCAAAGGCGTTTAGGGATGAGAAGGCTAAGAAAGAAATGGAGTCTGTCTAATGATGGCTCCTAAAATTTCCACTAATGCAAAAGGTAGGATGGAGTTCCATTTAGCCTACAAAAAGCAGATGAAACGCATAATCCTATCATTTTTTGGTGAAAATATAGAGGCAATATATCAGCTAAACGAAAGCGCGCCTTTGGCTGACATCGTACAAATTATAGATCAGTGGGTGGATAACAGATTCTCTTCTGAACCTGATCCGAGGTGGAAAGATGAATAAAGAAACACAGGCTATCATCGAGAACATATCACGCATCATCCAGGGATACAAAAACTTGGATACGCCATATGAATACCGACTTATGATAGAGGGGTTGGAAAAATACCTACTCAGCATTGAGGACTACACCAATGAGTAATCTAAGGATTTTGCCGCTTGTGCAAGGTTCAGCAGAATGGTTAGCCTATCGAAGAGGGCGCATTGGAGCTAGCGAGGCAGCTGCTGTTTTGGGAATCGACCCGTGGACGACACCATTGATGCTTTTTAACAAAAAACTCTCGGGTGAAGAATTCCAAGGCAATGAAGATACTCGTCGAGGACATGAGCTAGAGCCGTTCGTTCGTAGGATGATTTCTGAGCAATACTTCAGAAAATATGAGCCTGTGGTTATAGAAAATCCTAAGTACAACTTTGCATTTGCAAGCTTGGACGGCTGGGATGCAGATGCAGACATTCCTTTGATGGAAATAAAGTGTCCACGCAAGCATTCTCATGTTTTACCCGATCATCATCTTATGCAGCTCCAATGGCAAATGATGGTTTCTGAAGCCAAGGAAGCTATTTATGTTTCCTACGACGGCCAAGAGATTGTTGAACTAATCGTTAAACGCGACGACCTTCTTATAGAAAAGTTAGCTGAAGCTGGGAAAGCCTTCTATAATCGCTTAGGATCATTTGATCCGCCCGATCCAATAGATGGCAGGGATATAGTCGTTTTAGACGATCCTGAGGCAGTTAATGAGGCAAATGAATACGAAAGAGCTTGTTTTGAAGAAAAAATGGCAACAGATAAAAAGGAGAAGCTTAGAGAGAAACTTATCGAAAGAGCTGCTGGCAGATCTATAAAAGCTGGCGATCTTAAAATCACTAAGGTAATTCGAAAAGGGAATGTAGATTACAGCTCCATTCCTGCCTTGCAAAATTTAGATCTTGAACTCTATCGTAAGCCTCCGACTACACAATGGAGACTTTCTTGATTCCTATACCCTTGAATCCTAAATTCTGCAAACACTGCGATAAAGAGAAGAAAATTATGGATTTCTATAGGATGAAAGACACGCAGTGTAAAGAATGCTACAACGCGAAGAAAAAAGCAGCATATAGAAAGAAAAATCCTAATTTTGGGAAAAGCACAAGAAGATTTGATAGGTTGAACATGGAATATTGAAATGAAACTTATATATTTGTCTCTACTCTCTCTTATTTTAGTTTCTTCCGATGGACCTTCTTCCCCTACAGAGGAATATCCAAGACCTCAACCTAAAGGCTGCAATGGGCCTGATAGGCCAAAATGAATATTAAAGTCATTATCTATTGGCAGAGTGGATTCAGGACCGTTCACACTACACATTTAGAAGATCTGGGAGAACTAATTGTAGAAATGGTTTTGTATAGAGATGAACCATTCGAAAAGGTTAGCGTGCTGAATTGGAGCTTTCCTTACCCTGAAATTAAGGATGAGGCTTTTCAGGAGTGATTTTGATTGCGTCTTCCACGATATCTTCCAGGTCGGCTTGATTAGGAATGCATGCAGTGAGAATAAGAAATAAAACTAGATATTTCATGACAGGACATATTCCGTAATTATGACGATGCCTGCTGCTCCAGCTCCTCCGGCAACGGCCCCTGCATTTCCATTGCCAGCACCACCAGACCCACCGCCTCCATAAACAACGCCTGCATTACCTGCTGTTGCAACTGTATTGGTGGGAGCGACAAGTCGCCCTCCTGATCCATAGATCCCGCTTCCTCCTGCTCCCGATATTGGAAGATCGACTACAGATACAGTATATACATAAACACTTGAATTTCCAGAGGCCCCATTAGCATTAACATCTCCGGAGGAGCCTACCCCGCCAGCTCCACCAGCCGAAGATGAGACAGCACCTGTAGTGCTTTGTATAGCCGCTCCAGCTCCTCCAGCTCCCCCTGTCGCGGAAACAATTGCCCCTAGTGAACTTGTACCACCTGCATTTCCTGGGTTGTTTCCTGCTGTTCCAGCCGTCCCTCCAGCGCCAACTGTCGCCGTCTGTGAGGCCCCTATAGTTGCAGCAGAAATTGTTTTTTTTGCATAACCTCCATAGCCTCCACCTGCTCCCGCTGCCGTCCCCCCTGTGGAAACTGCCGCACCTCCTCCCGCTCCACCACCACCGAGGACTTCGGCTATACAGTAGACCATGCCAGGTGTAGGCGTATATGTATTAGCTCCTGGTGTTGTGAAAACTTGAGTAACCACAGAAAAAGATTTAAAGGTAGGTGCGGTTCCGACGCCAGCTCCCGTAAGAATAGTTTGTGCGGCCCCAGTTGCTGTATTGATACTGTTATTAGTTACCATAATCTCCTATGCGACGGTTATATTCCCCACGCTAGACATGACTCGCCAAATTGTACTAGCAGAAGTGTTTGTAGCAACGCACTCGATACAATCACCCGCATTCGTTGATGCAAGGCTCCCTGTAATTCCAACTGTTGTTGCTGTACTGCCAAATTTAATTTGCTGGCCTGCCGCTTGTGCTAAAGTCCACGATCCCTGTACGCCTACAATTCTAAAAGCATCACCGATTGTTGCTGATGCGGGGAGAGTAAATGCAACTCCTCCTCCTCTATCAGCTAAATACCCATTTCCAGCAACAATAGTTTGTGTAGACCCGGTTACATCCGACCAAATAAACCCGCCAGAAGAAGCCTGCCATGTGGGGGTTGTATTTACTCCTGTAGATGTCCAAACAAATCCTGAGGTTGCGTTTGAAGGGGTTGCTCCTGCCAAGGCTACAGTTAGGGTGTTTTGAAACTGCTTAGAGGAACTTATAAATGTCAGGTCGCCGTAATTTAGAGTTCCAGATCCAGCGATAGCATTTGTATTGGTGCTCTTCAATTGGCATGAGTAGCAGTTGACAGTTGTCCCAGATCCAATATCTATACAAGGATTATTTCCTGCTCCTAAACTGCAGTTAAATAAACTGCAAATACCCGTTCCCCTAACTGTTAAATTAACGGCGCTAGAAACATCAGTGCTTATATCACAGTTTTCAATTATGTATCCTCCGGTGCTTGATGTAAGCAGAGGAATTGGCATATAGGAATTACGAATTTGTATAGTAGCTATTGAAACCGAAGATTGGATGTTAGAGGCAATCTCATTTCGCAAATTGCAATTGCTGAATACAATCGTCCCTGTAGCTGTGGAAACAAACCAAGTGAGGGTATTTAGACCTAAAGTCCCCTGGCAATTGTCAAACCAAATTATGGAACTAGCGCTTGATGACGTATGCTGTATAGCATTGTTATTCGTTGCATTAAGAAAGCAATAGTTAAGACGAACTACTGAAGCGGAATTTCCTGTTACAGAAAGAAGAAAGTCAGAGTTAGTCTGTAGAATTACTCCGGTTATGAATACCGTTCCTATTCCTGTATAAGTTGTCTTCCCAACAATAGTGACCGAGTCTCCAAAGCCTATCAGATTTACATTAGGCTGAAGAGTTAAATTTTCCGTGTATGTTCCTGGCTTGATGTATACATTACCGCCCCCTGCGCCGCTTGCAGCTGCTATCGCAGAGGCTATAGTGGTATACTGACTGTGAACATCTGCGCCGACTATATAGGGTGTAAGTGAGTAATAGGCTATCCCGGCAGCGTTGACGGAAAGATTTGGATTGCCAGTAGTCCCATCGGCATTCGTTATTGTGATACTACCATCAGTAGAAGTTATAGAGCGCCCAATCCAATTTCCATTGGTTACATTAACACTCTGTAACCCTTGAGTATTCGCATTGACAGGATTTGTAAGCGCCATAAGACCTATGTAGTTTCAAAGTTTCCAGAGAACGGAATAGCTACCCATGCTGTAGAAGTCACAGCTTTGACAAAAATGAAATCGCCAACTTTAGTAGAAGTTACACTTCCTCCAGAAGTCGTTATGATGTCATTAACTTGTAACTGCTGCCCAGCTCCGCATTGAATCGTCCATGTGGAACCTGTGAGAGCATAGGCTGCAAATGTCTGGCCTATTGTAGCAACTGCCGGAAGGGTTAAAACCACATTGCCTGATCCTACATTTATGAAATACCCTATGCCTAGCACAGCGACTTGTGAGGTAGATATAATCGTCCATACCATCGACCCTACGGCTACAAGCTGATTAGAGGCATTGATGACGACTGTAGTATTGTCTACCTGAACCTGGGCATTCATTTCGCCAGGATTAACTGTGGTGAATACTATGCCTCCATTAGACCCATAGCCACCGGTGGCAGTTCCAGAGAAGTTAAAATTATTGCCATTTGGCGGGGTTGCTGCGCCATTCTCAGCAGACAAGGTGTCAATTGGACCACCAGTGCCGCCGCCAGCTGATTTATATATTTGGCTCATTTGTCAACCTGCATAAATAATAGACAAGCTAAACGAACCAGTTCCCGCCGTTGCAATCAGTGCGAATTGATCTCCAATAGATGGGCAAAACGTTGATGCTTCCCCTCGATTTGTCCTAAAATCCAAAACTAAAGCTTCTCCTGCTGGAAATGTACGCCATAGAGTTCCATTCCAATAAAAAGCTGCAGAAACTGTGCTCTGATTGTCTAGGATCATGATAATTGGGTTAACTGCGAGAGCAGTTCCTAGGTTTTGTGAAAGACCAGTAAAGGGACCCGCAACAGATCTTTCTGTGTCAGGAAGGGCTTTTTGACCCACATATGGACTATTACTCATCCTGTTTGGCCTCTTCTTGTTGTTTCTTCGTCAACTCTGCAATCGCAGACTTTTCAAAATCGATCATATGCCCGATGAAATGACATAGAGCATCTTTGACCTCTCCGAGAGGAGAGTCATTGTCGCAGACAAACTGGTATCTTCTTTCACCTATTTGATACTCAAATGTCTTGCGTTCTTTCATATATGCGTCCAATTTTTTCCGGTCTTTATGCGTAGAATTGATGGTTACAGCGGCCTTACAATAAAATAAGCGATGGAGCTGACGTCTGCTGTCTGAATTGACGCTGGGGTTCCAAGGATCAAGCTATTAATAGTAAAGCTGGCTCCGTTGCTTATCGTATAGCTCAATTCACCAAGAGTTACAGCTCCATTAGCAGCTATCCTGCTTAAGAAAATGAGATCGCCTGTAGCAATATTTGTGTTGGCTACAGTTACAGTTCCCAAAACAAGAACAGCACTTCCTGCAAAGTCTGTCGCAGCACCTGCTTTGATTTGGAGACCCTTGCCAGTTGTAGCGATTTTAAGGTTCGTGCTTGTGACTGCAACTCCAGCCGTACCACCATTGAGAACAACGGTAGATGCTGAGCTAGTTGATCCAATATTGACGGTCTGAGTAGCAGTACCACCCGTGCCAATATTGACCGTGTTAGCTGATGTAGCACCAGTGCCGGCTATATTGATTTTCTTAACGCCCGTACTGCTAG
>Ga0265319_1000290_pt1 | contig 37283 bp, 36 predicted proteins | sample 4824metaG_FD_192443 | JGI IMG/M metagenome (GOLD analysis project Ga0265319, IMG submission 192443) | Rhizosphere microbial communities from Carex aquatilis grown in University of Washington, Seatle, WA, United States - 4-8-24 metaG | ecosystem: Host-associated > Plants > Roots > Rhizosphere >...
GAGATGTCGAACGAGCTGGGCATGTCGATGGACGAGTTCCAGGACGCGCTGATCCAGATCTCGAACTCGACGATCGCGGCGCTCGACGAGCTGTGGACGGTGTCGGACTCCAGCGGCGACCAGATCTCGCTGCTCGACACGATCCAGGACCCGGACGCGCCCGATCCCGAGAAGATCGTCGACGCGAGCGAGCTGAAGGACCGCGTCGCCGACGCGATCGCGCGCCTGCCCGAACGCGAGAAGCTCGTGATCGCGCTCTACTACTACGAGAACCTGACGCTGCGCGAGATCGGCGAAGTGCTCGGCGTGACCGAGTCGCGCATCTCGCAGCTGCACACCAAGGCCGTCCTGCGCCTGCGCTCCCGCCTCGGCGAGAACGGCGACGCGGACCTGCGGTAGCGCAGAAATTCCCGCCCGCGAATGCCGCGTGGGGGTATGGTCGGATCTCCAGCTCACCGAGAGGAGACCCGGCATGCACACGTCCGCCGACCGGATTCGCAACGTCGCCCTCGTCGGACACCGCGGCAGCGGCAAGACCTCGCTGCACGAGGCGCTGCTCTACACGGCCGGAGCCGTCAGCCGCCTCGGACGCGTGACGGAGGGGACGACGGTCTCCGACGCGGACGCGGACGAGAAGGCGCGCCAGATGTCGATCTCGGCGGCGCTGACGTCGTTCGAGTGGTCCGAGCGCAAGGTCAACCTGCTCGACACGCCGGGCGAGCCGAGCTTCGTCGCCGACGCGCTCGGCGCGCTGCGCGTGTGCGAGTCGGCGATCTTCGTCGTCAACGCGGTGATGGGCGTCGAGGTCTCGACGACGCGGCTGTGGCAGCGCGCGGCCGAGCTGGATCTCGCGCGGCTGCTGTTCGTGAACATGCTCGACCGCGAGCGGGCCGACTTCTTCCGCACGCTCGACTCGCTGAAGGCCGCCTTCGGCCCGCACGTCGTCGCGACCGAGATCCCGATCGGCTCCGAGCAGGACGTCACCGGCGTGATCGACCTCGTCGACATGAAGGCCTACGCCTACGACGGCGACGGGCGCGAGAACTGCCGCGAGATCCCGATCCCCGGCGAGCTGGTCGATCAGGCGCAGGAGTACCGCGAGAGACTGATGGACGAGGTCGCCGAGAACTCCGACGCGCTGATGGAGCGCTACCTGGAGGGCGAGGAGATCTCGCACGCGGAGATCGTCGGCGCGCTCAAGGAGGGCACCAACCACGGCGCGCTGTTCCCCGTCACCTGCGGCGTCGCGACGCGCAACCTCGCGACGAACCGCCTGCTCGACGCGATCGTCGAGGATCTGCCCTCGCCGGTGAAGCACGGCGGCCTCGAGGTCGCCGGCATGACGCTGGAGCCGACCGAGGACGCCGACCTCTACGCCTACGTCTTCAAGACGCGCGCCGACCCGTTCGCCGGGCGCATCAACATCTTCCGCGTCTACCAGGGCACGATGCGCCACGACAGCCAGGTGCTGAACACGCGCGCCCATTCGAAGGAGCGGATCGGGCAGCTGATCGCGTTCCACGGCCGCGACACGCAGCACGTCGACGAGTTCGGCCCGGGCGACATCGGGGCCGTCGCCAAGCTGAAGGAGACGCGCGCCGGCGACTGGCTGGCGGCGCGCGACGAGCCGATCGAGATGCCCGCGATCGACCTGCCGGCGCCGGTGATGGCGTTCGCGATCGAGCCCAAGACGAAGGGCGACGAGGACAAGGTCTTCACGGCGCTGCGGCGGCTGCAGGAGGAGGACCCGACGATCGACCTGCACCGCGACGAGCAGACCGGCGAGCAGATCGTCGCCGGCCTGTCACAGATCCACGTCGAGGTCGTGATAGCGCGGCTGCGCGAGCGCTTCGGCGCCGAGGTCGAGCTGCACCCGCCGCGCGTCCCCTACCAGGAGACGATCCGGTCGAGCGCGAGAGCGCACGGGCGCCACAAGAAGCAGAGCGGCGGCCGCGGCCAGTTCGGCGACTGCCACATCGAGGTGGAGCCGCTCGCCGCGGGCGAGGGCTTCGAGTTCGTCAACGCGATCAAGGGCGGGGTGATCCCCGGCAGCTTCATCCCGGCCGTCGAGAAGGGCGTGCTGGAGGCGATGCAGCGGGGCACGGTCGCGGGCTATCCGGTCAAGGACGTGCGCGTGCGCCTCTACGACGGCTCCTACCACTCCGTCGACTCGTCCGAGATGGCGTTCAAGACGGCCGGCGCGATGGCCATGCGCCAGGCGCTGGAGGCCGCGAGCCCGGTGCTGCTGGAGCCGATCATGCACGTCGCGATCGCCGTGCCCGAGGATGCCGTGGGCGACGTGATCGGCGATCTGAACAGCCGGCGCGGGCGGCCGCTGGGGATGGAGCCGGTCGGCGGGCTGACCGAGGTCCGCGCCGAGGTGCCGATGGCGGAGATGCTCTCCTACGCCCCCGACCTGCGCGCGATCACGGGCGGGCAGGGCGACTTCACGATGGACCTGGCGCGCTACGAGGAGGTTCCGGGCCACCTCGTCGAGCGGGTCGTCGCGCAGAAGCGCGGGGAAACCGAGGCGGTCAGCGGCTGACATCGCCAGCCGACGAGCCGCTGCTAGGCTCGGCGGCCGCATGACGACGAAGGACATCCGCACCTCCAACGTGCAGGTCACGTGCGACGTCTGCGGCCGCACGCTGCTGCGCGGCGAGCACGCCGAGACGTACCTGGCCGGCGGCAGCCGCCGCCAGGTGTGCGAGCTGTGCACCGCGCGGGCCGTCAACGAGGGCTGGGTGCGCGAGGGCGTCGCGCTCGAGCGCTCGGCGCGTAGCTTCGGCGGCGCCCGCCGCCGCTCGCTGCTCGGGCGCCTGCGCCGGCCCGGCGGGGCGGGCCGCGACGAAGAGCGCTCGGCGCCGCCCGCGCCGCCCGCGAACGGCAACGGCGCCCGCGCCAACGGCTGGCACGCGGCCGCCGAGGAGGACGACGCCGTGCCGCTGCCGGCCCCCGAGCCGCGCCAGGTGCAGGCCGTCCCGGCGAGCGTCGAGCAGCGCACGGTGACCGCGATCGAGCGCTTCAACCGCAGCGAGCATCCGCGTACCGTCGCGGGCGTCGCCCGCTCGCTCGGTGCGCCGGTCGTCGTCGTGCGGCCGACCGCGGAGCAGGGCTCGCTGATGTCGGTCGTCGTCTCGTGGGAGCTGTGCTGGTACCGCTACGAGGTCGACCTGTCCGACCACGGCGCCGCCGTCCGGCTCGCCGGGCAGGGCTACGAGCTGACCGAGATCGCGGACGAGGATCGCGTCGAGGCGAACGCGTCCGCGGACGAGTACGGCACGCTCGAGGCCGTCTGATCGCCGCAAGACCTACTAGCATGGCCCGCCGATGAGGGCTGGGCGTTGATCTACTGCGTGGTGCCGGCGGGGCTGGCGGACGAGCTGTACGACAAGCTCACCGCGTACTACGCCGACGACCCCAACGTGACGGTGATCGTCGACCGTCGCAGGGGCGAGCGGCGCACGCGCGGCGCCGACGGCGGCGGGATGCGCCAGCTGCGCGACCGCCGGCAGCGCTCGTTCTCCGATCGCCAGCCGCAGCCGCTGGCCGAGCAGTGAGCCGGGCGCGGTGAAGGTCGTCGTCCACGTCGACGGCGGGGCGCGGGGCAACCCCGGTCCCGCGGCGATCGGCGTCGTCGTCTCCGACGCGGGCGGCGGGCTGCTGGAGGAGCTCGGCGAGCCGATCGGCGCGACGACGAACAACGTCGCCGAGTACCGCGCGCTGCTGCGCGGGCTCGAGCGCGCCCGCGCGCTGGGCGCCAGCGAGGTCGAGGTCGTCGGCGACTCCGAGCTCGTCGCCAAGCAGGTCAACGGGCAGTACAAGGTCAAGCACGCCGGGCTCAGACCGCTCCATGCGGAGGCGCTGCGGGCGCTCGCCGGCTTCGAGCGCTGGCGCGTGCGCACCGTCCCGCGCGCGCAGAACGCGGCCGCCGACGCGCTCGTCAACGCCGCGCTCGACGCCGCCGCCTGACGGCTTACGCGATCCTGCGCGGCGCCGCTGCGTTCGCACGATGACGCGCGCCCGGCACCGGACCGGCCCGCGGGTTCATGCTGACCCCTGACGGGGGATACCCGGTCATGCGCTCGAGAAAGGGGTGGCCGATGTCAGATCAGCGCACGGTGGCGCAGGCCAGCCACCAGACGATCCGTCTCAGTAAGGGCAAGCACGCCTCTCCCGGCGAGGGCGCCTGCGTCATGGAGCTCGCGTCGATGCTCGCGGGCGAGCCGTTCAGCGACCGGCCGGCGTCGGTCTGCCCGGTGATCGCCGGCTTCATGCGCGCCTACAACGACCGCATCGACGACGAGCGGCGCCAAGATCTGTACCGCTACGCGGCCGAGGTCGTCGGCTCGCGCGCCCTGCCGGAGGTCGAGCACGCGCGCGAGCGCCGCTGTCTCGCATGGGCGGAGGAGATGCGCCGCCAGCGGCCGCGTCCGCTGCGCTGGATGGCACGCAACGGGCCGGGGTCGATCGACCGACGCCTGGGTCTCGACGCCGCCGGCACGTACGCGGCGCGCTCGATCCGCCGGCACGGCGACCGCACCCACGCCGCGGCGCTCGCGCTCGCCGACGAGCTGATCGCGATGGGCCGCGTCCCGGTCGGCGGACCGCGCGTCGGGGTGACGCCGACGCCCACGGCCCCGCCGGCCTCGCCGCCGCTCGCTACCGGGTAGAAGACGTCGTGCCGCCTGCGCCGACGAGGTCGTCCGCAAGGGCGACCTCGTCGGGGCGGTCGGACACCCTCAGCAGCCAGTTGCCGCGCTCGTCGCGCCGCAGCAGCTCGCGCTCGGCGAGGCCGCCGAGCGCCGACGTGACCGACGGCCGCTGCGCCCCGACGAGCAGCGCGAGCTGGCGGTGCGTGAGCGGGAGCGGCACCAGCACGCCGTCCGCCGTGACCTTCCCGAAGCGATCGGCGAGATGCCAGAAGAACGCCAGCAGGCGCGTGTCGACGCGCTTGAGGCTGTGGATGCTGACCAGCACGCCGAGGTTGTGGGCGCGCTCGGTCGAGCGCGCCACCAGCGCGGTGATCAGCGCCGGCCAGTGCGCCGCGACGCGCAGAAAGCGGCGGTCGAGGACGGCGAGACGGGCGGGCTCGACGACACGCCAGCCGATCTCCTGGCGCATCGGCGCGTCGCTGTCCTGGCCGTCGAGCGGGCGCAGCAGCGTTCCCGGGCCGACGAGCTCGCCGCAGCGCGCCTCCGCGACGGTCACGTCGCGGATCAGCAGGCCCTCCAGCACGAGCAGGCCGAGCTCGGCGTCGGCGCCCGCCTCGGGCTCCGGATCCCAGTCGCCGCTCGGCAGCTCGATCACGCCCGCCACCGCGTGCTGGCGGGCGCGGGCGCGCTCGGACTCCGGCAGGACGGTGCGGAGTCCGACGTCGTGGTCGAGCACGTAGACGAAGTGCTCGCTGGAGTGGATGGGCTCGCCGGGGGGCACGATGTGGTCCACGTACCCGTTCCGCGCGAGTTGCGCGCATGGATTTTCACGAACGGCGCTTCACCGGCTGCCAGGGCGTCGCCGGCACTGCGGGAGGCCGGCGACGCCCTGGACGCTCGCGGTCACGGCTTGATGATCTGCGGCTTGATGATCGGCTTGATGATGGCCATGTCTGTTCACCTCCTCTCAGGCTCGCGGTCTGAACGTCAGTGCGCCCGCGCTGCCACGTAGACGAGCTTCGTGTGGGCCTCCTCGTCGGCGTCCTCGTGGAGGACTCCGCCGGTGGACTGGCCCAGCACGGCTCGGCAGGCGAGTCCGGCTGACGTCAAGGCTCGGTGGATCGCGGACTGCGGGTAGTGGCGCTGGACGTGGCGGCTGACCGCGCCTCCGTCCGCGCCGCCGAGCTCGATCGAGGCCGCGCACAGCGCGCCCTCCTCGATCGGCTCCGCCGTCTCGCCGCGCCAGACGGCGGCGGCGAGCGGCCGCTCGAAGATCGCGTCGACGGCGAAGCCGGCGCGATAGGTCGCGAGCGTGTTCGTGTCGAACAGGTAGACCCCGTCCGGCGCGAGCAGACGCGCGACGCCCGCGAACGCCGCCTCCAGATCCGCGTCGGTCAGGAGGTAGTTGACGGCGTCGTCGAGGCAGGTGACGAGTTCGAACGCGCCAAGTTCGGGCAGCTCGCGCATGTCGGCCACGAGCACCCGCTGCGGGTCGATGCCGGCGCAGCGGCGCGCGCGCTGCACCATCGCGGGGGAGATGTCGCACGCCCAGACGTCGTAGCCGCGCCCGATCAGGGGCGCGAAGCTCTTGCCGGTCCCGCATGCGACGTCGAGCACGCGCGGCCCATTTGCCCCGTGGTTGCGGGCAATTCGCTCGAGCCGCCCGATCCACGCGTCGTGGTCGTAGCCGTCGGTGAAGTCGTCGTAGACCGGCGCGAGCTGCTCGTACGCGAGCAGTGCCGGAGTCGCGGTCATGGTCGCCATGACCACCAAGACCCGCAGAACGCTCACGAACGTTTCACATACTTCGTGAACTTCTACGCAACCTCGGCGATGCTGCGCTGGTGGTTGGAGCTGGCGAGGGGGACCGCTCGCATCCGCCGAGCGGCGACTGGAACTGGATGCTGATGCGAGGCGTCGCGGTGCGCGAGGCCCGTCGCTACCTGCGCACGACGCACGACGTCGACGAAGTCGTGCAGGAGGCGCTCGTGCGCGCGTGGCGTCGCCGCAGCAGCTGCCGCGGCGAGGACCGCATGCCGTGGATGCGCCAGATTGCGCGCAACGAGGCGCTGCGGCTGATCGAGCGCCGGCGCCGCCGCTCGGAGTTCGAGCTGCTCGACGACGAAACGCTGCTGGCCGGCGTGGCCGACGAGGACGCGCTGCAGGAGCAGGAGGGCATGCTGCTCCGGATGGAGGTCGAACAGGTCGTCGGCTGCTTGAGCGTTGCCGATCGACAGCTGCTTGCACTACGCTATGAGCGCGATCTGACCCAGCCGGAGGTGGCTCGCATGCTCGGAATCCCGGAAGGAACCGTCAAGATCCGACTTCATCGGCTTCGCGGACGGTTGCGCAAGGCATTGGACGCCCCTGTATGAAGCCTTACAGCGACATCAACGATCCGCGGCTCATCAAGGCGCTCGCGCATCCCCTGCGTGTGCGGATCCTCTCGATTCTCGAGACGCGCGACATGGCAAGCCCGAACGAGATGGCCGACGAGCTCGGCGTGTCGCTCGGCGTGATGAGCTACCACGTGCGCCGACTGCACGCGCTCGGCTTCCTCGAGCTCGTCAAGCGCACCCCGCGACGTGGCGCGATAGAGCACCACTACCGTGCGAAGGCGCGTCCGCGCGTCACCGACGAGGGGTGGGCGGAGACGCCGTCGATCGTCAAGCGCGCGATGGTCGGCGCGTCGCTCCAGCAGATCACGGGCTACATCAACACCGCCGCCGGCCAGGGCGGCTTCGACCGCGGCGACGCGCATCTCAGCCGAACCGTGCTGATGCTCGACAAGGAGGGCTGGAAGCAGCTCGCCGGCGAGATGGCGCAGTGGATGGCGCGCGTCGAGCAGTTGGAGGAGGAGAGCCTCGAGCGCATCGCGCAGTCGGGCGACGAGGCCGACGTGGTGGCCAAGCGCACGGCCGCGATCCTCATGCTGTTCGAGGCGGAGGGCGTCCCGGAGCACGACCCCGCGCGCGACGCCGCCGGCGACGACCAGCGCCTCGGACGCCGCTCCTCGCGCCGCCCGCGCCCGCTGCGCGCCGTCAGCACCGCCGAGAGCGACTGAGGGCCGATCTCAAGCGTCGAGCACCCGGCCGGAGAAGCTATACTCGCGGCCCGCTGCGGATGTAGCTCAGTTGGCTAGAGCGTCTGCTTGCCATGCAGAAGGTCGAGGGTTCGAGTCCCTTCATCCGCTTCACACGAAAGGCCCGCCACGGCGGGTCTTTCTGCTTCTCGCAGGCGGCCGGGTAGGCTTCGCGCCGGCATGCGAGGCTCTGTGCGCAACCGGCCGGTCGTCGTGAGGCGGCTGAGCGCCGTCCGGCGGGGTCGCCGTGCGGCGGCGATTGCGGGCGTTCCGCTGTCGCTGCGTGGGGCGGCGGCGATGCCGGCGGGGGCGCTGGCGGTGCATCAGCTGCGCTACGAGCTGGCGTACGGGGCGGGCGCCTCGCACGCACTTGCGCAGCAGGGGCATGCGTATCTCGGCTCGCTCGTCCCGTGGATCGTGCTGCTGGCGACGATGTCGGTCGGCGCGACGCTCGGGCGCGTCGCGCGGCGCTGGGGCGCCGGTGCCGGTGCGGGCACGCGCTCCGGCAGGACGGCCGGCGTGCGCGTGTGGCTCGTCGCCTCGGCGGCGCTGTTCGCCGTCTACGCGGGACAGGAGCTGCTCGAGGGGCTGTTCGCGAGCGGGCATCTCGGCGGGCTGGCCGCCGTGCTCGGCGCCGGCGGCTGGTGGGCCGTGCCGGTCGCGCTGCTCGTCGGCGGCGCGCTCGCGCTCGTGCTGCGCGGCGCGCACGCGGTGGAGCGGGCGCTCGACGCCGCCCGCCAGGGCGCGCGCGTCGTTGCGCGCGGGCTCGGCGAGCTGGTCTCGCGCCCGCGGCCGTCGCCGTTCGCGGCAACCGTCGCGCCGCTGGCGCGGGCCGGTGCGGAGCGCGCGCCGCCGCGCCTGCTCGCAGCCCTCGTGTAGCGCCGCCTCCGGACCGTCGTCGGCCCGCTGGTGGGCGCGCGATGACGACGACAAGGAGCAGGCGATGCGATCTCCCCGCATGCGGCGGGCGGTGGCGTTGGCGGCGATGCTGCTGGCGAGTGCCGCGGCGCCGGCGGGCGCCCATCAGGGCAATCCGAACTTCCGCTCGGTGGTCCGCTCGGTCACGCCGAGCATGCCGGGCCTGCAGGTGCAGGTGCTGGGCTTCGACAACGAGATGCAGCTGACGAACCGCACGGGTCGTGCGGTGACGATCTTCGGCTACAACAGCGAGCCGTACGCGCGCGTGCTGGCAGACGGGACCGTGCAGGAGAACCTGCGCTCGCCGGCGGTCTACTTGAACGAGGACCGCTACGGGACGACGCCCGTGCCGCCGAGCGCGAAGCCGTCGCTGCCGCCGCAGTGGCGCACGCTCGACAAGACCGGCCGCTTCGTGTGGCACGACCACCGCATGCACTGGATGGCGCAGAGCACGCCGCCGATCGTGCACGACACGAGCAAGAGAACGAAGGTCTTCGACTACGCGATCCCGCTGCAGGTCGGCGCGGGGCACGGCGCCGTCGGCGGGACGCTCTACTGGGTCGGGACGCCGTCCGGGTTCCCGCTGGCGGCGGTCGTCTCGCTCGTCGTCGTGGTGCTGCTCGCGGTCGGGCTGGTCGTCTTGGTGCGGCGCCGTCGCGGCGACGGGGAGCGCCCTGGCGGTGGCGACCGGTCGCCACCTGTGAAGGAGGCGTGGTGAGCGCAGCGCGCAGCCGCCTCCGCACCGGCTTGGTCGCGCTGGCGGCGCTGGCGGCCGTCTGCCTCGCGGCGCCCGCCGCGGCGCTCGCGCACGCCCAGCTGGAGGGCACGACGCCGTTGCGCGGCGCGGTCGTGCGCGTCCAGCCGCCGGTGGTCTCGTTCCGCTTCGACGAGCCGGTCGAGGGCGACTTCGGCGCGGTCCGCGTGTTCGACAGCAGCGGCGCGCGCGCCGACGCGGGCGACGCGTTCCACCCCGGCGGGCGCGGCAGCGTGCTCGGCGTGCACCTGAAGCCCGGCCTCGCGCGCGGGACCTATACCGCGACGTACCGCGTCGTCTCGGCCGACGGGCACATCGTCTCGGGCGGGTTCGTCTTCTCGATCGGCCGCGCGAGCGGGACCGGCCTGACGGTCGCGCAGCTGACGGCGGGCGGCGGCAGCGGCGCGGCGACGCAGACGGCGTTCGGGCTCGCGCGCGGGCTGCAGTTCCTGGCGATCGCACTGGCTGTCGGGGCGCTCGCGTTCCTGGTGCTCGTGTGGCGCCCCGCGCTGCGTGAGGCAGCCGGCCGCGAGCCGGCGTGGGCGGAGGCGAGGGAAGGCTTCGCCGCCCGTTGGCGCACGGTCGTGGTGGTGGTGGCGGCGATCGGGCTCGTGAGCGCGGCCGGCGCGGTGGTGCTGGAGGGCGCGGAGGCGGCCGGGATCTCCGGCTTCGCGGCGCTGAGACCGTCGATCGTGCACGAGACGCTCGGGACGCGCTTCGGCACGGTGTGGGGGATCGCCGTCGTCGTGTGGGCGCTGTTCGGCGCGCTCGCGGCGTTCGCGCCCCGACGCCGCTGGGCGCTGCTCGCGCTGACCGTCCCGGCTGCCGTCCTCGTGGTGCTGCCGGCGCTCGGCGGTCACGCCGCGACGCAGAGCCCGGAGGCGCTGCTGGTCCCGCTCAACGTCGTGCACGTCGGGGCGATGAGCCTGTGGGTCGGCGGGCTTGCGCTGTTGCTGCTGGCGCTGCCGGCCGCCACGCGCCAGCTCGAGCCGGCCGCGCGCGGACGGCTGCTCGCGGACGTGCTGATGCGCTTCTCGCCGATCGCGCTGGCGGCAGTGGCCGCGATCCTCGCGACCGGGCTGGCGCAGTCCTACGTCTACGTGCGCACGCCGGCGCACCTGCTCGACACGGCCTTCGGGCGCGCCGTCCTGATCAAGCTCGTGCTGCTGATCGCGCTGATCGCGCTGGGCGCCTACCAGCGACGGCGCTCGCTGCCGGCGCTGCGGCGGATCGCGCGCGACGGCGAGGCGCCCGGCCAGGCCGGGCTCCTGCTGCGCCGCGTGCTGCGCGCCGAGCTGGCGCTGATCGTCGTCGTGCTCGGCGTGACCGCGGCGCTGACCGCGTACGCGCCCTCGATCGCCGCGCAGAGCGGCCCGTTCAACGCGACGACCACGGTCGGCCCGGCGCAACTCCAGCTCAGCGTCGATCCGGCGCGGGTCGGCCCGAACGAGATCCATCTGTACCTGCTCAACCCGCGCGACGGCACGCAGTACCGGGGCGCGAAGGAGGTCGACGTGGAGGAGCGGCTGCCGGCGAAGGACATCGGTCCGCTGACGCAGGTCGCGAACTTGGCGGGGCCGGGCCATTACGTCGTGCCCGGAGCCGTGCTCGGCGTGAGCGGCACGTGGGAGGTGCAGGTGACGGTGCGCGTGTCGGCGTTCGACGAGTACCTGACGACGGTGGAGGTGCCGGTGCGATGAGACGACGTCGACTGAGGATCGCCGCCGCGGCGGCGGGGCTGCTCGCGCTCGCGCCGGCGCCGGCGCAGGCGCACGGGCTGGTCGGGCGCACGGACCTGCCGATCCCCGGCTGGCTGTTCGCGTGGGCGGCGGCGATCGTGCTGATCGCGTCGTTCGTCGCGCTCGGCGTGCTGTGGCCGACGCCGCGCTTCCAGCGGCGCGCGCCGTCGCGCGTGCGCCTCACGCTCCCGCGCGTGGTGACGGCATTGTGCGGCGTGATCGGCGTGGCGCTGTTCGCAGGCGTCGTCTACGCGGCGTTCGACGGCACGTCGGTGCCGACCGCGAACCTCGCGCCGACGACGATCTACGTTCTCTTCTGGGTCGGGATCCCGGTGCTGAGCGTGCTGCTCGGCGACGTCTTCGCGCTGTTCAGCCCGTGGCGGGCGCTGTACCGCTGGATCTCCGGCGCGGCGCGCCGCGTGCTGCCCGGGCTCGATGCCGCACCGATGCGCTACCCCGAGCGGTTGGGCCGATGGCCGGCGGTGGCGGGGCTGCTCGCGTTCGCGTGGCTGGAGCTGGTCTACGTCGACCGCGACGTCCCGGCGACGCTCGGCCTGCTCGCGCTCGCCTACGCGTTCGTGCAGATCGTCGGCATGAGCCTGTTCGGCGAGGAGACCTGGAGCGAGCGCGCGGACGCGTTCGGCACCTGGTTCGGGCTGTGCGGGCGGTTGTCGGTCGTCGACCTGCGCGGGCGCGAGCTGCGGCTGCGCCCCCCGCTGTCGGGGCTGCCGGACCTGCCGACGTGGCCGGGCACCGTCGCGCTGCTGTGCACGGTGATCGGCACGACGACGTTCGACGGCGCCTCCAACGGCGGGATGTGGATCGAGACCGAGCCGCACATCCAGACCGCGATCCAGCACCTCGGCCTCGGCGTCGAGGCGGCCGGAGAGCTGGCGTTCAGCGTCGGGCTGGCGTTCTGCGTGCTGTTCGTCTCGGGCATCTACTGGGCGGGGATCCGCGGGATGCGGACGGTCGACTCGCGCCGCGAGACCGGCGATCTGGCACGCCTGTTCGTCCATACGCTCGCGCCGATCGCGTTCGCGTACACGCTCGCGCACTACTTCTCGCTGCTCGTCTTCCAGGGCCAGGCGCTCGGCTACCTGATCTCCGACCCGCTCGGCACCGGCGCGAACCTGCTCGGGACGGCGAACTGGCAGGTCAACTACCTGCTGATCTCGACGCAGGCGATCTGGTACGTGCAGGTCGCCGCGCTCGTCGCCGGCCACGTCGGCGGGCTCGTGCTGGCGCACGATCGCGCGCTGGCGGTGTTCCCCGAGGACCGCTACGCGGCGGTCCGCTCGCAGTACTGGATGCTCACCGTGATGGTCGGGTTCACGTGCCTCGGCCTGTGGCTGCTGTCGGCGGTGAACACGTGATCCCCCTGAACCACAAGGAGGTCGTCATGCGACGACGCCGTGCCACGCTCGTCCTGGCAACCGCCGCGCTGCTGCTGACCCCGGCCGCCGCGCTGGCACACGTATCGATCCATCCCAACGTGCTGCCCGCGGGCGGCTTCGCGACGGTCAACGTGCGCGTGCCGAACGAGCAGGACAAGGCGACGGTCGTGAAGGTGCAGATGCAGATGCCGTCCGGCCTGACGTCGGTCAGCGTGCAGCCGCCGCCGGGCTGGACCGCCGTCTACAAGACGAGACAGCTGGCCAAGCCGATCCAGACCGACGACGGCCCGATCACGAGCGAGGTCAGCGAGGTCGACTGGACCGCGGGGACGGGCGCGGGCATCCTGCCGGGCGAGTTCCTGCAGTTCCCGCTCTCGATCAGCACGCCGGACAAGACCGGCGCGGTGGTCGCGTTCCCGACCGTGCAGACCTACAGCGACGGCTCGATCGTGCGCTGGATCGGCCCGCCGTCGGCCGACTCGCCGGCACCGACGATCGACGTCTCGAAGGCGAACGGACCGATGCTCGACGTCACCGGCGGCGACGCCGGCCCCCCGGCGAGCGCGGCCACGATGACGCTCGGCGCCGCCAGAGCCCCCGCCGCTGCGAGCGGCGGCGGCGCGAGCAAGGGCCTCGCGATCGCCGCGCTGATCGCCGGACTGCTGGGCCTGGCCGTCGGCGGGCTCGCGCTGCTGCGCAGCGGCCGGCGCAGTCGGGCGGCGGCGTAGCATCAGGGCGATGAACGCCTCGGCCGTCGCACCCGCCGTCCTGCACCTCTCGCTCGTCGTCGGCGCGCCGCTGCGCGACGGCGACGGCGAGCGGCTGGGCAGGGTGGAGGACCTGATCGTGCGGCTGGGCGATCCCGGCTACCCGCCGATCACCGGCTTCCTCGTCTCGGTCGCGCGCCGCCGGTCGTTCCTGCCGGCGGAGCTGGTCGAGGACATCGGGCCCGGCGGCGTCGTGCTGCGCAAGGCGAAGCTCGACCTGCGGCACTTCGAGCGGCGCGCCGGCGAGGTGCTGCTCAAGCACGACGTGCTCGACCACCAGCTGATCAACGTCGACGGCGCGCGGCTCGTGCGCGCGAACGAGATCGAGCTGGCGCGCGTCGAGGGCTGGTGGCGCGTCGTCGGGGTCGACACGGGCCCGCGCGGCGGCGTGCGGCGGCTGCTGCCGCGGCCGCTGGGGCGGCGGATCGCGTCGGGCTCGTTCCTCGACTGGGCGAGCATCGAGCCGTTCGTCGGCCACGTGCCGAGCGTGCGGCTGCGCGTGCCGCACCCGAAGCTCGCGCGGCTGCACCCGGCGCAGATCGCGGACCTCGTTGAGGCCGCGTCGCATCGCGAGGGCGAGGAGATCATGCAGGCGGTCCGCGGCGACGACGGCGAGCTGGAGGCCGACGTCTTCGAGGAGCTGGACGATCAGCACCAGGTCGAGTTCATCCGCGAGCGCTCCGACGCGGACGTCGCCGCGGTCGTGGGGCGCATGGCGCCCGACGACGCCGCAGACCTGCTCGCCGAGCTGGAGGACGCGCGCCGCGAGCGGGTGCTGAACGCGCTGCCGGCCGCCAAGCGGGTGAAGGTGCGCGCGCTGCTCGGCTACGACCCGGCGCTGGCGGGCGGCCTGATGAGCACGGAGTTCGTCTGCCTCTATCGCCAGGCGACTGCGGCCGAGGCGCTCGAGCGCGTGCGCCGCGCCGACGTGCCGGCGGAGCTGCTGACGACCGTCTTCGTGATGGACTCGCACCGCCAGCTCGAAGGGTCGGTGCCGCTCGCCACGCTCGTGCGCGCCGAGCCCGACGCGAGCCTGCTCGAGCTGGCCGGTCCGGGCGACCCGTCGCTGCGCGCCGACGCCGACTTCGAGGAGGTCGCGCGGCTGATGGCCGACTTCAACCTGACCGCCGCCGCGGTCGTCGACGAGCAGCGCCAGATGATCGGCGTCATCACCGTCGACGACGTGCTGGAGACGATGCTGCCGAAGGGCTGGCGCCGCCGCTTCGGGCTGCTCGGCGACGAGTAGCCCGCGTAATCGGATTCCAACGGCCGAGCCGATAGGGTGCCGGGCCGTGAGCGCGTGGAGCGGACAACCGGATGCCGGGCCGAGTACCGGCTGCCCTGCGCCGTGCCGGGTCGGTCGTTCGCGGCCGGCCGCGCCTGCCTGCGCGCTTCTCCGCACGCCGTAGCCGCCTGTTCCTCCTCCTCGGCCTGCTCGGGCCGGGCCTGATCGCCGCCAACGCCGGCAACGACGCCGGCGGCATCGCGACCTATTCGGCGGTCGGCGCCAAGTACGGCTACGACCTGCTGTGGATGATGGTGCTGATCACCGTCTCGCTCGCGATCGTGCAGTCGCTCGCGGCGCGGATGGGCGCCGTCACCGGCAAGGGGCTCGCGGAGTTGATCCGCGAGGGCTACGGGATCCGCTGGTCGGCGTTCGCGACGACCGCGGTGCTGGTCGCGAACTTCGGCATCTGCATCTCGGACTTCGTCGGGATCGGCGCTGCGCTGAACCTCGCCGGCATCCCGCCGCAGGTGACGGTCCCGATCGCGGCGGCGGGGATCTGGCTGATCATCGTGCGCGGCTCCTACCGCTCGGCCGAGCGCATCTTCATCTGGCTGACGATCCCGTTCTTCGCCTACCCGATCGCCGCGATCCTCGCCAAGCCCGACTGGGCGCAGGTCGGCAAGGCGATCGTCGCGCCGCACTTCCACGCGTCGAGCGCCTACCTGCTGCTGTTCGTCGCGACCGCCGGCACGACGATCACGCCCTACATGCAGCTCTACCTGCAGTCGGCGACGGTCGAGCGCGGCGCGCGCGTGGAGGACATCAAGGCCGAGACGCGACAGGCGATCTCCGGCGCGATCTTCGCCGACCTGATCGCCGCGTTCATCATCATCGCCACCGGCGCCACGCTCTACGCGCACGGCATCCACACGATCTCCTCGGCCGCACAGGCGGCGAAGGCGCTGGAGCCGTTCGCCGGGCAGTACGCCGAGGCGCTGTTCGGCATCGGGCTGCTGGGCGCGAGCCTGCTGGCCTGCGCGATCCTGCCGATCGCGACGAGCTACGTCGTGTCCGAGTCGCTCGGGTTCGAGAAGGGCCTCGGGCAGTCGGCGCGCCAGGCGCCGGTGTTCGTCGGGCTGATCACGCTGATGATCGCCGTCAGCACGGTGGTGGCGGTGATCCCCGGCATCCCGGTGTTCGACCTGCTGATCGGCGTGCAGGTCGTCAACGGGCTGCTGCTGCCGATCAACCTGTTCTTCATCTGGCGCCTGTCGCGCAACCGCGAGCTGATGGGCGAGCACCGCAACCGCGGCCTTTCCGACGTGCTGACGGCCGCGACCGTCTTCTTCACCTCCGCGCTGTCGCTCACGCTCGTCGTCGTGACGCTGACGGGCGGGGCGTGATCGCTCAGAAGGCGAAGATCAGCGTGCAGATCGTGCCGGCGACGATGCAGTAGATGCCGAACGGCGTGAGGCGGTTCGTCTCGAAGAAGCGCAGCAGGAACTTGACGGCGAAGTAGGTCGTCAGCGCGGCGGCGAGCGCGCCGACGAGCGCCGGGCCGCGCACGCCGGTACCGGCGGAGCCGAACAGGTCCGGCAGCTTGAGCAGCGCCGCTGCGCCGATGATCGGCGTCGCGAGCAGGAAGCCGTAGCGGGCGGCGTCCTCGTTGGAGAGCCCGACGAGCAGGCCGCCGCCCATCGTGATGCCCGAGCGCGAGATGCCGGGGATCAGCGCCGCCGCCTGCGCCGCGCCGACCGCGACCGCCTGGCGGAAGGTGAGCGTCTGCGCCATGTGCGCGTCGTGGTCGCCGAGGTAGTCGCCGGCCGCCGGCGCTCTTTTGCGCCAGCGCTCGAACAGCAGCAGCAGGATGCCGTTGAGGATCAGGAACGCCGCCGCCGAGGCCGCCGACGCGAACAGCTTGCGCAGCGAGTCCTGGAACAGCACCCCGATCAGGCCGGCGGGGATCGTGCCGACGACGATCAGCCAGCCGAGGCGCGCGTCCAGGTCGCTTCTGCCGATCTCGCGGTCGCGCAGCGAGCGGCCGATGCCGCGCAGGATCCGCATCCAGTCTCTGAGGAAGAAGAAGAACAGCACGATCGCCGTCGCGAGATGCGTCGCGATCAGGAACGTGAGGAAGAACTGGTCGTTCTGGTGGATGTCCCAGCCGAACAGCCGCGGCAGGATCACGCCGTGCCCGAGGCTCGAGATCGGGAACGGCTCGGCGACGCCCTGCACGAGGCCGAGGATCAGCGCCTGGAAGTAGGTGATCGGATCGTGCACGCCGGCCGCCTACGCGTCGGCGGGGCGCGACGGCCCGGACTGGAACCAGGCGAACACGAAGCACCCGAGGCCGAGCACGAGCGCGGCGATGCCGTGCTTGGCGTGGTGGTGCGTGGAGCCGGCCTGATGGCCCGGGAAGAACGACGGCAGCGCGCCCGCGCTGTCGACGAAGTACACGATCGCCACGACGATCAGCAGGATGCCGAGCGCGATCGCCGGCGGGATGAGCTTGCGGTTCTTCGTCATCGAGAGCGGGGGATGGGGGTCGACGGCGGCCGGGACACTACCGCACGGTGCGGGCGGGTCCCCGGCGTGCCGGCGTTCCCGGCGCCGTCGGGTGTAGCGTGCGGCGGCGGTGAGCGCGAAGCCCGACACCCGCACGGGGCGCACGCGCGCCCCCGCCCAGACGGCGCTCGTCCTCGGCGCGCTCGGCGTCGTCTTCGGCGACATCGGCACGAGCCCGCTCTACACCGTCCAGACGCTTTTCAACCCGGGCGACCCGCACCCGGTGGCGGCGACGCGCACGAGCGTCTACGGCGGCATCTCGCTGATCTTCTGGTCGATCACGATCGTCGTGACGCTGCTGTACGTGCTGCTCGTCATGCGCGCCGACAACGACGGCGAGGGCGGCATCATGGCGCTCATCACGCTGATCCGCCGGCGCAGGCTCCCCGGAGGGACGCGCACGAAGCTGGCGCTGGCGGCGCTCGGCATCTTCGGCGCCTCGCTGTTCTTCGGCGACAGCATGATCACGCCGGCGATCTCGGTGCTGTCGGCGGTCGAGGGGCTGAAGGTGGTGCAGCCCTCGCTCGGGCATCTCGTCGTGCCGATCACGGCGGTGATCATCGTGCTGCTGTTCGCCGGCCAGCGCGTCGGCACGGCGGCCGTCGGGCGCCTGTTCGGCCCGGTGATGTTCGTGTGGTTCACGGTGATCGCCGCCTGCGGCCTGGGCGGGATCGGCTCGCATCCGGGGATCCTCGCGGCGCTCTCGCCGACGTACGCGCTCGGGTTCCTGGTCGGCCACTTCGGGACGGCGTTCTTCTCGCTCGCCGCCGTCGTGCTCGCGATCACCGGCGCGGAGGCGCTCTACGCCGACATGGGCCACTTCGGCCGCGCGCCGATCACGCGCGCATGGCTGCTGCTCGTCTTCCCCGCGCTGGTCCTCAACTACATGGGTCAGGGCGCGCTCGTGCTCGAGCACCCGAGTGCGAACATCGCCAACCCGTTCTTCCTGCTCGTGCCCGGCTGGGCGGGCGTGCCGATGGTGTTGCTCGCGACCGCCGCGACGGTGATCGCCTCGCAGGCCGTCATCACGGGCGCGTACTCGGTCGCGCAGCAGGCGATGCAGCTCGGCTACCTGCCGCGCCTGCGGATCGCGCACACGTCCGAGACGGCGATCGGGCAGATCTACGTGCCGTGGATCAACTGGGCGCTGATGATCGCGGTGATCGCGCTCGTCGTGACGTTCGAGAGCTCGGCGGCGCTCGCGTTCGCCTACGGCGTCGCCGTCACCGGCACGATCACGATCACCACGCTGCTGTTCTTCTACATCGTGCGCCACGGCTGGCGCAAGCCGCTGTGGCTCGTCGTCCTCGGCGCGGGCGGCTTCCTGTTCGTCGACGTGCTGTTCCTCGCCGCCAACCTGACGAAGATCGCGCACGGCGCGTGGTTGCCGCTGCTGATCGGCCTCGCCGTCTTCACGGTGCTGACGACGTGGCAGCGCGGCCGCGAGCTCGTCAGCACCCAGCGCGAGCGCGAGGAGGGGTCGCTGCGCGAGTTCGTCGACGAGCTGCACGCGCGCCGGCCGCCGCTGCAGCGCGTGCCGGGCACGGCCGTCTTCCTCAACCGCGCGAAGCACACCACGCCTCTGGCGATGCGCGCCAACGTCGAGCACAACCACATCCTCCACGAGCACGCCGTGATCCTCACGATCGAGACGCTGCCGGTGCCGCACGTGCTGCCCGAGCAGCGCCTCGCGATCGACGACCTCGGCTACACCGACGATGGCATCACCCACGTCGAGGCGCGCTTCGGCTACATGGACGAGCCGAACGTGCCGGGCGTGCTCGAGCTGGCGGCCGAGGCGGGGCTGGAGTGCCCGCTCGAGGTCGACGAGGCCTCCTACTTCCTCTCGACGATCGACCTGCACGTCGGCGCCGCGCCCGGCATGCGGCGCTGGCGCAAGCACCTGTTCGTCGCGACCTCGCGCATCACCGCCGACGCCGCCGAGTACTTCGGCCTCCCGCGCGACCGCACGGTGATCATGGGCTCACGGATCGAGGTGTAGACGCCGCCGGCGGTCCGGCGGGGGTGGATGCTCTTACGGCTGGATGTCCCCGACCTCTTCCGCTGTGAGCGCCTGCTTGTAGAAGCGCACGTTGTCGATGAAGCCGCCGAACGGCTCGCCCGGTTCGCCGTTGATGTGCTGGCCGCCGACGTTGAAGACGCCGAGCACGCTGTTGCCGGAGATGACCGACGGCGCTTCGCCGAGGCCCGATCTGGCCGATCCGTCGAGTCTGCCGTCCACGTACAGCTTGAGGGTGCCGCCGGAGTACGTCATCGCGAGGTTGTGCCAACCGTGGTCGGTCAGCGCTCTCGAGCCGACCACGCCGAGCAGTTCGGTGCCTTCCAGCGTGGCGAGTCTCACGTACGCGCGCGGCGCGCCGTTTTCGGGGCCGGCGCCGTAGAGCGCGTAGCCGATGCACGAGCCGTCGGAGATTTCCCCCGTCTCGTTGCAGATGTCGTCGCCGGCGACCCACTGCCACGCATCCCCGATGCGGTTGACGTCGACGTCGGCCGACAGCGTGAGGCTGTTGGCGTGTTCGCCTGTCGTTTCGGCCTGGTAGTAGGAGCGGGTGGTGTGGTCGGCTCTCGTCCAGTCTTCGTAGCCGCCGATGTTGAGGGCGAGCGCGCAGTCGCCTTCTTCTTCGCTGGAGCCGCTGAAGTCGGTCGACAGTTCTCTGCCGACGTACGAGAGCACCGGGTCGCCCGATTCAGAGGCGAGGTTGGGCGTCGAGGTGCTCGTTCTGCTGCACTCGTTGAACCCGTAGTGGATCGACGGCGCCGGGTCTGCCTGCGCGAGCGCGGGCAGCGCGAGCGCAGCGAGTGTCAGGGCCGTCGTCAGAAGCCGCTTCACCGCTTTCCCCCTTGTCAGACGATCTGTGATTCTACCGAACTCTGGTCTTTCGGCGGGGTTTTGACGGTGCGGATGTCCGCCCGCGGCGGCCCGCTCTCGATCACGATCCGGCACGGCCGTCTCGTGAGCAGGTAGGTGGCGGTCGGGCCGAGCGCGTGCTCGGCCGGGGGGGCGTGGCTCGTGCCGAGGTAGATGATCTCCGAGCGGTTGCGCTCCGCCTCCTCGACGAGCGCGGCGCCGGCGTTGCGCGCGCGCAGCAGTCGCGTTTGCACCTTGAGGCCGGCGCGGCGGCCGGCGATGCGCGCGGCCTCGAGCACGCCGAGGCCGATCCGCTCCTCCTCTTCGAGGTGCGCGTCGAGCGGCAGGTGGCGCGGGACGCGCAGGATGTAGACGCAGTCGATGGGAGCGTCCGGGCCGACGAGCTTGGCGGCGGCCCGCAGCGCGCTGCCGTCGACGTCGCTGCTGAACAGCGGCACGAGCGCCGAGCCGTACTCCAGCTCCTTGAACCAGGCGGGCGGGAGGCGGTGGGGGAGGCGGTGCGTCTCCCACGGGTTGCAGCCGATGTGGCGCCGGTAGAGGAAGTAGCCGACGACGCCGACCGTCAGCCAGCCGGCGCCGATGTAGCGCGCGTCGCCGTGCAGCACGATCAGCGAGACCCACGTCGCGAACGTGCCGATCCCGCCGACCACGGCGCCGACCGGGATCTCGTAGCCGCGGATGCGCACGTTGCCGCCGAGCTTGTACGGGCGCTCGGCGTCCGGCTGGCGCACGCGCAGGATTACCACCGAGGCGTGCGCGATCGTGAACGACATCATCGCGCCGAAGCTGTAGACGTTGCCGAGGAAGCTGTTGGAGCCCTGCAGCAGCAGCAGGCACGCGATCGCGGAGAAGAAGACGATCGTGAACCACGGCGTGCGGTAGCGGCGGTGCAGCCGCGCGAAGACCTTCGGCAGCTGGCGGTGCTCCGCCAGCGACCACGACAGGCGCGAGATGCCGATCATGCCGGCGTTCGTCGCGATGATCAGGATCGTCGCCGCGAGGATCGCGACGTAGTAGGAGAGCACCTTCGTGACGCCGGCCGACAGGTGGAAGGCGGCGATGATCCCCAGCACCGGATCGCTCTGGTAGGTCGTGCCGAGCTGCGTCGAGTAGGTGTGGCCGTGCTGCACGACCGGCAGCGCGGAGATGCCGATCGTCGTCATGCCGGCGTAGATGCCGAGCACCGCGATCAGCAGCAGGTTGACCGTGCGCGGCACGTCTCTGCCCGGGTCGCGCGCCTCCTCGGCCATGTTCGAGACCGTCTCGATGCCGGTGTAGGCGAGCATCGAGATCGAGACCGCGAAGAGGAGCTGGCTGGCGGTCGGCGCGACGCCGAGGTGGACCTGCTGGACCAGCAGCTTCGGGTTGAGCGCGAGCACCGCGCCGATCGCGACGAGCAGCACCTGCGTCACGAGGTCGGCGACCGCGAGGCCGACGTTCAGCTTCGCCGACTCGCCGAGGCCGCGCACGTTGACCGCGACGAGCAGGACGATCACGACCATGCCGCCGAAGATGTCGCCGGGGTTGTGGCCCAGCGGCGCCCAGAACGCGCTCAGGTAGTGCGGCACGAAGAACGCCGAGATGGCGATCGTGATGATGTAGTCGAGCGACAGCGCCCAGCCGGCGACGAACGACGCGACCTCGTTGATCGCATGGCGCGCGAACGACGAGGAGCCGCCGGCCTCGGGGAACATCGACGCCGCCTCGGCGTACGTCTTCGCGGTCAGCGCGAACAGCCCGCCGGCGAACATGAAGACGACCGGCGTCAGCCCGAGCGCATACGCCGCGACCAGCCCGAGCGAGTAGTAGATCGACGAGCCGAGGTTCCCGTAGGCGGTCGCGAACATGCCGGGCACCCCGACGGTCCGGCGCAACCCATGCGACTCGACTCTGGCCATCTTTGCCTCCGAGGATCGGGGCGAGGGCATCAAGGAAACGTCAAGATCCGCGCGGGCGCCATGAAGATGGCGTGAAGGAGTCGTATGCTCGCCTCAGCTGAGCGACCAAGGAGACGAGGCGATGACCGCGGCGCAGACGAGATGGGGAACCGGCGCGAACGCGGAGGCGATCCAGGCGTGGGACGGGCCGCTCTACGACCGCTTCGTGCGCTTCCGCCACATCGTCACGACGGGGCTCGGCGCGCACGGCACCGCGGCGCTGCGCTTCGCGCCGCCGCGGCCGGGGGAGCGGGTGCTCGACATCGGCTGCGGGTTCGGCGACACGACGCAGGAGATCGCCGCGCTGGTCGGGCCGGAGGGGGAGGCGGTCGGCGTCGACGCGGCTGCGCGCTTCGTCGAGACGGCGACGCGCGAGGCGGCGGAGGCGGGCATGGCAAACGTGCGCTTCGCCGTCGCCGACGTGGAGGCGACGCCGTTCTCCGAGCGCTTCGACTACGCCTTCTCGCGCTTCGGGACGATGTTCTTCGCCAACCCGGTGGCCGCGCTGCGCAACGTGCGCGAGGCGCTCGTGCCCGGCGGCCGGCTCGTGATGGTGGTGTGGCGGCGGCGGATCGACAACGACTGGCTCTACCGCGCGCAGACGATCGTCGAGCAGCTCGTGCCGCGCCCGGAGGAGCACGACGAGCCGACGTGCGGCCCCGGCCCGTTCTCGATGGCGGACGCGGACACGACCAGCGACATCCTCCAGCGGGCGGGCTTCGCCGACGTGTCGCTGCGGCGCTGCGACCTGCCGATCCTCGTCGGCAACGACGTCGAGGAGGCGATCGAGCTGGCGATGAGCCTCGGGCCGGCGGGGGAGATCCTGCGACTCGCGGGCGACCGCGCGGCCCACCTGCACGGGGAGGTCCACGCGGCCTTGCTCGAGGGGCTGGCCGAGTTCGACGGCCCGGACGGGCTGCGCGCGCCGGCCTCGACGTGGATCGTCACGGCGGCTGTGCCGGCAGACGCCGCCGCTTGAGCGCCGGTCGACCCTGTCCGGGCCGGCGGGCGCCCGTTGCTACCGTCAGGCGTGTGCCCGCGCGCCCGCTCCGCCCCCTGCCGCTCGCCGCGCTGACGCTCGCCTGCGCGGCGGGGCTGGTGCTGCTCTACCTCGTGTTCGTGCGGACGCACGCGGGGCAGCGCGTCGACGACGCGGCCCTGGTCGGGCGGCTCGCCTCGCCGCGTGGGCGGCAGGCGGCGAGCGACCTGCTGACGACGATCAGCGCCGGATCCGTCGCGCTCGTCCTCGCGCTGCTCGCGGCGCAGGCGCTGGTGCGCCGGCGCGTGGCGCTCGCCGTCGTCGCGTTCGCGGTGATCCTCGGCGCCGTTGCGACGACGGAGGTGCTCAAGCACGTCGTGCTGCCACGGCCGTACCTGGTGTCGTCCACGATCCCGCAGAACACGTTCCCGAGCGGCCACACGACGACGGCGTTCGCGGTCGGGATCGCGGCCGCGTTGGCGGCGCCGCCGCGTTGGCGCCGCCTCGTCGCGGCGGGCGCGTTCGTCTACGGCACGGCGATCGGCGTCGCGACGATCGCCGCCGGCTGGCACCGCCCGAGCGACGTCGCGGGCGCGCTGCTCGTCGTGACCGGCTGGGCGGCGGCGGTGGTGCTCGTGGTCGTGCTGCTCGACCGCGACGCCTTCGGCCGCGACCTGGTCGGCGCGGAACGTGGCGGCGCGGTGCGGTCGTCCTGGGCGCGCGCGGCGGACCTGAAGGGCTACGTCCTCGTGGCGCTCGGCGCGCTTGCGGTCGGCTGGGTCACCACGGTCGCGATCGTCGCCGGGCATCGCGCGGGCGCGATCGAGCTGACGAAGCTCAACGCCGCATTCGTGGCGGCGTGCGCCTGCATCGCAGCGCTCGCGGCCGTGCTGCTCGCGACGCTGCTGACGGTGCTGCGCGAGGCGCTCCCCACCGCGCGCACGTGACGCCGGGCGAAGGCGACGACCGGAATCGAACCGGTGTACACGGCTTTGCAGGCCGCTGCGTAGCCACTCCGCCACGTCGCCCAGAGGCCCCATAGCCTAGTCGACCGCACGCTCCCACCGCCCGCCACCGTCACGCCGCCACGGCCGCCCGAGCGTTGGTAGGCTTGCCTCTCCCAGGGCGATTAGCTCAGCTGGGAGAGCGCCGCCTCGACAAGGCGGAGGTCACTGGTTCGAGCCCAGTATCGCCCATCGCCTCAGGAGCCCCGGTACGCCGGGGCTTTTCTCGTTCTAGAGGGTCGTGATCGCCGGTGTGGCGAGGAATCTCTCCGCTCCCGTTGTTACTCGTCGCTCCGGTGCGGCGTCGAGCCAGGGAGCGTCTGTCGCCGCGGTCAGGTGTGTCCGCTCTGTGTCTCACGCCGTGCGTCTGGCGGTCGAGCAGGGCTCAGCGCCCGATGCGGGTGCGGTGCAGCGCGGCGATCCAGTTCGGCGCCAGCGATCCGTCGTCGCCGGTCTTCCACTCGTCGGGCAGTTCGGCCATCGGGTGCAGCTCGTCCTCGATCGCGCGCACGTCAGCGTCCTCGATGAGCTGCGTCGTGCCCACGCGCTGTGCGCGCACGCGACCTTCCCGAATCCAGCGTCGCACGGTCGCGGGACTGCGGCCGACGCGGGATGCGGTCGCTGCGATGGTGAGCACGCCGCGCCGTCAGCCGGCGGCGAGTGCGGGCGCGAGGTCGGCGGCGGTGGTCTCGATCGTCTCGGGGATCGTGACGGTGAGGTGGCCGTCGCGTTGGAGGATGCGGCGGGGGCCGAGCATCGTGAGTCCGGCGATGCGGCTGGTGCCGGGCACGTAGCGGATGACGTGGCCCTCGGGGGTCTCCTCGCCCTCGCCGGGCTGGGGCTCGCCGACGTGCAGGTAGAGCACGTCGTGCTCGGCGTCGTAGTCGGCGTGGTCGAAGGTGACCGGGCCGATCGTGATGTTCACGCGCTCCATGACCTCGGGTCCTTTCGGTTCCCGAACGCGGAGATGATCCGCGCCGGCTCCTGCTCATAGCTTACGACCACCAGAAGCCACCGGCTCGGGCCGGCTCCGCGCAGGTGGAAGCGCGTGCGCTGCTTGTAGGTCGGATCGGGCTCGACGTGATCGGGCGCGCTGACTGCGCGCAGCACGTCGGGGAGGTAGCCGTCCAGCTCGACGTGGTCGCGCAGCACCTTGCCGTCCCATACGCGCGCCAGCAGGACCACGCGCGCGCCGTCCGGGTCGATCGTCTCGCCGATGGCCGCGTCGTCGCTCATCGAGGCGAGGATGGCGGCGGCTGCGGACGGCTCCCAGCTTCGTGCTGGATCGAATCGCGCTGGGCGGCTCGGACCAATTTGAGCGAACCTCGGACGCGCTCAGAGCATCAGACAGGCGCTACAGCAGGCGAGCGCAGCGGGCCTGACGGCGGGGCAACGCTTCGAGTCCAGTATCGCCCACTCGGTGTGCAGCCCCGGAACGCCGGGGCTTTTCTCGTTCTAGGGGGCTAGGATCGCTGCTGTGGCGGGGAATCTCTCGGCTTCCGTTGTTCCTCGTCGCTCCGGAGCGGCGTCGAGCCGGGGAGCGTGGGGGAGTCGATCGCCGCGATCGGGTGTGTCCGATTCGTGTCTCACGCCTGGACGAGCGGAACAGAACCGGTGTACACGGTTCTGCGGCTCATCGTTGAGATCACAGGCGTGTGCGGTGGCGCTTTCGCGCCCCGGTCGGGATGCTGTACGCCAGCGGCCATGCGATCGTCGTTGTCGCCGACGACGATCCAGGCTTCGTCATCACGACCTTCCCGGACGACTGACATGCGCGCCGACTACGACCGCAAGGCGAACGCCATTTCGATCACGCTGGTGCCGGAGGCCGGGCACGCCGAGCGTGCGGACCGGGTCCACGAGCGCGCGATCGTCGCGTTGCACGACGGCTATCCGGTCGGGCTGCAAGTGCTCTACCCGAACCTCGGTGTCGAGGAGCCGATCGCGGCCGTGGTCGGTCGCTATGGCTTCGACAGGGGCGCGCTCGAAGCTGCGGCGCGCTCGGCGCTGGCCGCGCCGGATCGGGTCGTCGTGCTCGACGTGCTCGCGCCTGCGGCCTGAGTGCCGGTTCGCATGAGAGTGGCGGCCGCCGGCTGTACGCTGCTGCCGTGGATCCGGCAAGAGGCCCAGTCCCGGCGGATTGCGCGCCGGATGCCGATGGCGTCCGTGACCCGCTGGCGAATCCGGCGGCGGTGCTCGCCGCGCGGCAGCGCCCGATGGCTGAGCGGTTGGCGTTGGCGTTGAGCTGGAACAGACTCGCGTCGCAGCTTCGTACCGGCCTCGCTGAGGCGACGAGACGCCCGACCACGCGCCAGTGACCGAGCCGGCCGACTTCGACGCGCTGGAGCTCTTCCGCGCGCTCGGTCGTCATGACGTCGAGTACGTCACCGTGGGCGGCGTCGCAATCCAGGCGTACGGTGGCCAGCGGATGACGCAGGACCTCGACGTGACCATCTCTGCGTCGAAGGACAACATGCAGCGGCTCGCGGCGGCGCTCGTGGACGTTGACGGGCGCATCCTCGGCCCGGACGGGCAGCGGTCGAGATCTGTCCCGTCGGCGTCGCTGCTCTCGTCGGGCGACCAGTGGCATCTCATCACCGCGTACGGGCCGCTCGACGTGCTCACTCTGCCCACGCACCTCGGTTCGTTCGCCGACGTGCGCGCTCGCGCTCACGACGTGCAACTCGGCGGCGACCTCTCCATCCCCATCGCTCATCGCGACGACCTGCTCACGATGAAGCGCGCTGCCGGACGGCCGCAGGACCTCGCCGACGTGCGCCTGCTCGAATCGCTCGGCGACGAGCCCTGACCGACGGCTGCGGTCTCGCGATGGGCGACGCCGGCGTATGGGCAGCGCCCATCGGCGTACCACCATTCGGCATTTGTCAGTATTCCGGTCAAGGCGCGACCGCGCCCCTCGACGATGCGGCTCTTCATCAGCCATGCGCAAGCGGATGTGTATCTCGCTCAGGCGCTCCGGATTCGACTCGAAGAGCTCTCGCCAGAGATCTCCTGCTTCCTGTTGGCCGACGACGTGTTTGCTGGCGAGGACTGGGAGCAATGCATCCGCACGGCTGCCGCGCGTTGCGACGGCGTCGTGAGCATCGTCACCGAGAACTACGTCAACCGGCCGTGGTTCGTCGCAGAGTGGGCCGTGTTCTGGTTCCAGGAGAAGCCGTGGTACGTGCTGCTTCACGGCGTCGATCTCGCTGGGCTGTTCGAGCCGATGCGACGGCGGCAGGCGTTCCCTCTGAGCGACCGGCGGCTGATCCAGCGCTTCCTGCGGACCCTTGTAGGGCCGTCGTACACGGGGCCTCTCGACATCGTCGCCAATGAGCTCAAGCAGGCGATCCAACAGGCCGAACTGGCACAGGCTGAGGCGACCGCTGAGGCAAACCTCGCGCGACTCGCGGTTTCGCTCGAACGCGGCACCGTCGACGTGGATCGCACGGTCGTTGAGAGCATCCGACGTGCAAACCGCCTGACGGAGGCCATCGAGCTTGCAACTGGCACGGACAACTCCGTTGCGCTTCGACAGTTCGCGTGGTTCCTGGTCCAGCTGGACGAGATCGACGCCGCCGCGACTCTTGCCCGGCGGATCCCGAATCTCGCTGAGCGCCGCACGGTCGGCGTCGCGTGCCTCACGCGACTCGCCGACACGCCCCACGACGAACCAACCCGAAGCTTGCTGCTGGAGATCTACGAAACCGTTCGCAACCCGCAGCGCCGGGATCTGCGGCGCGCCGCTGATGAGCGGTCGGTTTCCGTGACCTGGCCCGATCTGCCCTCGATGCCCTGATTACGCCACGGCGAGAGGCGCACAGCCACGACGTGGTTTGCTCATTGCGTGGTGGGCGAGATGGACATCCGGTTCCTGCGGTTCGGAGGCCGGCGCGTCGCCTTTGCCGTGAGCCGTGAAGGGCCGCCGTTGGTCGCACCGGCGTGGTGGGTCAGCCATCTCGACCTCGACTGGTGCGTTCGGGCGTAAGCGACGCTGATCCCGCTCGCAGGAAGCCCGCGATCGTCGGCCGCTCGTGGCGGGACGAGCGCACCCGAGATCTCCCTGATCCGACGCCGGCCCTCGTCGCTCCGGTGCGGCGGCCGGGCTGGGGAGCGTCGGGGAGCGGACCGGGATGCCGGGATGCCCTCCGGACGCCGGCTCGGCGCGTCTTGCACGCCCGAGTCGGCGCAACTACAGTGGCGCGCCATGACCGCCCGGCGGACGATCTCAGCGCTGCTCGCCGCGCTCGCGTTGGGTCTTGCACCGGCGGCCGCCCGCGCCGATGGCTGGGTCACGGTGCGCTACACCGGCACGTTCGACCAGTCGTTCGTCTACCAGCCGAGCAACCCGTCGGTCTGGCAGTCGACGCTGCACTTCACCTGGGACGAGCGCGAGGTGTTCCATCTGACGACGCCGGACCGGATGAGATCGGAGGGCCTGCAGATCAGCATCGGCGGCAAGGAGACCTCGACGTACGCGCCGCCGAACACCGCGCAGGACTGCAGCTTCGGCATCGCGCCGCGCCCGAGAGCCCCGTCGCCGATCCTGCCGTCGTGGTCCGGGGGCCCGGTCGGCGCCATCGCGCTGATGCCGATCACCGGCACCTACGCGATGTCGGTCTCGCCGACGTCGCCGTCTCCCAGCTGCGCGATCCCGCCGACCGGCGGCGCCGGCGTGGGCGTCATCCCGCCGTCGGTGATGAAGGAGTACACGGCGGCGGAGGACCCGGGGATCAGCGCCGAGCTCGGCCGGCCGACCGTCACGCGCAGATTCGACGCCGACGGCAAGTCGGCCGACGGGCAGGACACCGCCAGCATCCACGCGACGATGACCGTCTCCAACAGCGCGCGCAAGCCGCCGGCCGGCGGAACGACGCCGCCGCCGGACGTCACGCCGGCTCGCAAGCGGGCGAAGCTCGCTGCGCTCGACGCGCTCAGAGACACGCTGCAGCGCGCGCTCTACCCCTGCGGCGTCGGCGCGGGCGTCGGCACGGCGCTGCTCGCGGCCGGACCGGTCGGCCTCGCGGTCGGCGGCACGATGACCGCGCTCGGCACGCCGCTGTGCCTCGCCTATCTGAAGACGATCAAGGACGAGGCCGACACCGTCGCCGACCCGCCGGTGCCCAGCTACCGCGTCGCGGCGCGCATCCAGCCGGTTCGCGCGGCCGCCGTCAAGCTGCCCGCGTGCACGCGCTCGCGGGGCGCCGGATCGCCCGGCGCCGTCTGCCGCCAGCTCCAGCCTGCCGTGCAGAAGCTGCTGCGCGCGACGCGCGAGACGGGCGCGTCAGCCGCTGCGATCGACACCACGATCGGACGCGAGACCGCCGCGCTCGCGGCGCACGACCGGACGGCGATCGCGCTCCAAGACCGCACGCTTGCCACGCTCGGCCGCAGCTTCTCCGCCCGCCGGCGGGCGGACACGACGGCCGCGCGGAAGGTGGCGGGGATCCTGCGCTCTGCCGGGCTCGACGTGCGCCTCGACGCCACGAAGGGCGCGACCGCGTTGAGCACGCTCCAGCGGCGGCTCGTCGCCGCCGGCCTGCCGGCCGCGAAGCTCAGGACCGCGCTCGGCGGCGCCCCGCAGGTGAGCGCGACCGATCTGCTGACGGCGCTCGACGGCTAGGTCCGGCGCGCCGGCGAGGCGCCCTACGAGTGCAGCACGTTCCTGCCGCCGCCGCCGAGCAGCAGATCGCTGCCGCTGCCGCCGGACAGCTTGTCGTTGCCGGCGCCGCCGGAGAGCGTGTCCTTGCCTGCGCCGCCGGAGAGCTTGTCGTTGCCGGCCTGGCCGTCGAGCACGTCGTTGCCGGCGCCGCCGGAGAGGGTGTCGTTGCCGTTGCCGCCCTCGATGCGATCGTTGCCGGCACCGCCCGTCACGACGTCGTTGCCGTCCCCCGCGCAGATGATGTCGTTGCCGCCCCCGCCGTCGATGCGGTCGTTGCCGCCGAGCCCGACGATCACGTCGGCCTTCTTCGTGCCCTTGAGCTTGTCCGACCGGTTCGTGCCGACGATCGTCGCCTTGTGACCGTCGCAGCGCGGGATCGCTCCGCCGGGCTTGGAGCTGCCGCCTGACCCGCCGGAGCCGCCCGCACCGCCTCTACCGCCGCTCCCTCCGCCGCCCGCGCTGATCGGGTTGTCGCCCTGCAGGCGCAGCAGCAGCAGGTCCGGGTTGCTCGTCCCGGACGCGTTCGCGCTGCCGGCGAGCACGATCCGCCCGTCGCCCTCGAGCGCCATCGCCTTGATTTGCTTTAGGTCGAGCCCGGGCACGGAGATCACGACGCTGCCGTTGTGGCCGAACGTCGTGTCGACGATCCCGCTCGGCTGGAGGCGGGTGACCACGGCCTGCGTCCCGCTGCTCGACGTGGTCGTTCCCGCCAGCAGGATCTTGCCGTCGGGCTGCAGCGCGACCGCGGTCGCGTTCTCGCTGCCGCCGAGATCGACCGTTGTCACGCCGTTCGTGCCGAAGGACGGGTCGCGGACGCTGCTGCCGGCGTTGAAGCGCACGGCGAGGAGGTCCAGGTCGCCGGAGAAGTTGTGCTCGAAACCGGCCACGACCATCTTGCCGTCGGGCTGCACGAGCACCGCGTTCGCCGCGGAGGCGGAGCCCAGCATGAGCGGCAACGCCGAACTGGTGCCCGGGATGTAGCGGTCGAACTCGAAGTGCGTCGGGGCGCCGACGGATGCGTACGTGTCCCCGACGACGACGACGCTGCCGTCCGGTGCGAGCGCGAGCCCCGCGCCTTGCGTGGGCGAGTCGTTCGCGGACGTGTCGAAGCCGCTGTCCCCGAACGTCGTGTCGAGCGTGCCGGCCGGCACGTTCAGCCGGACGGCCAGCGCCGTGGAGTTCGAACCCAGCGACTGGTATCCCGCGACGACGATCTTTCCGTTCGGCTCCAGCGCGACGGCCGACCCGAACTCGTTGGCGTGGAAGTCGAGCGCCGCGGATCCGCCGGAGCCGAACGACGGGTCGAGCGCGCCGTCGGTGTCGAAGCGGTCGACGAGCATGTCGGTGTTCGTGGGCGTGGTGGCGCGCGAGCCGCTGACGACGAGCTTGCCGTCGGGCTGGAGCACGAGCGCCTCGCCGTCGTCGGCGCTGCCGACCGCCTGGAAGCCGGCGCCTTGGCCGAAGCTCGGGTCGAGCGCGCCGGCGGCGGTGAAGCGCGCGGCCACCAGCGCGCTGTCGCTCGACCCCAGTCTGTTCTGCAGGCCGGCGACGTCGATCTTGCCGTCGCCTTGGATCGCCACGCCGTTCGCGAACTCGCGCTTGCCGAGGTCCAAGCGCACGGCGCCGCCTCTGCCGAACGTCGGATCGAGGTCGCCGGACGCGGCCTGCGCGACGCCGACGCCGGCGCTGGCGAGCAGACCGCCGACGAGGAGTCCGGTGACGAAGCGTCGCTTCCGCATGAGCGGCCACGTTACACAAGCTCGCGGAGGCTGACGTGGCCCTGCCACCGGCGAGTGCGCTCGTCACCCCGGCTCGAGCAAGCCGACCGCGTGCGCGGGCTGCACGGCTCGATCAGCAGACCTTGAGCGTCGTCGTGAGCGTCTTGGTCGGGCGCTTGCCGCCGCGCAACACCAGATAGGCCTTGGCGCGCAGCTTGAGCTTGCTGCCCGAGGCGGCCGTGTGCGGGACCGCGAGCCGCGTGCGGAACGGCGCGGACCGGTCGGTCTTGGTGGACTTGCCGATCGAGAAGACGACCTTCGCGAGCTTGCGCAGGGCGTCGCCCTTGACCTTCGCCTTGGCCTTGACGGTCTTGACGCTCAGCGTCGCCGTGAACGACGCGCCCTTGCGCACGCACGCGTGCGGCACGGTCGAGCCGAAGACGGCGCCGTAGCCCGACGACGTCACCGTCGTGGTCGCCGGCGCGCTCGCGGGTCTCGCGGTCACCGTGATCACGGCCGTCGACTGCACCTGTGCGAGCCCGTCGGAGACGGTCGCCACCGCGGTGTACTGCCCCGCCTTCGGATAAGCGTGCGACGTCGCCGCGCCGCTGCCGGTCGTGCCGTCGCCGAAGTTCCAGGTGGTCGTCAACGGATCCATGTTCGCGTCGGAGGCCGCGACGCCCAGCGCGACCGTCTGCCCGGCCACGACCGGGTTGGGCGCCGCTCTGACGGAGCCGACGTGCGGCGCGACGTTGCCGGCCGTGAGCCCCAGGTCGTTGCCGTCGCCGCCCTCGTAGCTCACCGCGAGCGGGACGCCGGCGGAGGTGCTCAGCAGCGCACCCGTCGGGACGCCGGCGAACTGCCCGCCGATGGCATCGGATCCGTCGTTGTCGATCAGCACGAGCTTGGAGCCGTGCGGCATCGCGACCCCCGGTGCCACGACGAGGTTCAGCGCGGCGCTCGGGTCGATCGCGGCGGCCCCGGTCACGAAGACCGACGGGATCGCCGCGGGCGCGAGCGACGTGAGCGTCGCGTCGAGCTTGCCGGTCGGCCCGACGCTCAGTGCGCCCGTGTGCAGGCCGGGCGCCACGGGGGCGAGGACGCCGGCGACGGTCGTCGCGCCGACCGTCCCAGACCCGGCCAGCGTGCCGTTCGGGCCGACCGAGAACGGGCCGGGCTGGCTGCCGTCGGCCACGAGCGTGCCCGCGGAGACGGTCGTCGTGCCGGTGTACGTGCTGGTGCCGCTCGTCAGGAGCGTCCCGGTCCCCGCCTTCGTGACGCTGTGCGACCCGCCCGTCTCGCTGATCGGGCCCGTCACGCGCAGCTCCGGCGCGGCGCCGGGGGTGACCGTGACCGTCGGGCTGGCGTTGAGCAGCAGTCTCGACGCGAGCGTCGCGGGGCCGGCGGGCGAGGACGTCGCCTGGACGTCGCCGGAGAGATCGAGCAGCCCGGGTCCGCTGACGGTGCCGCCGGTCATGCTCAGCGAGCTCGCCGTGACGATGTTGGCGATCGAGACCGCCCCGCCGTTCATCACGAGCGGCCCGGCCATCTGCAGGGTCGCCCCGAGCACGCTCCCGCCGTCGACCGTCAGGCTCGCGGCGCTGTCGCTGAAGCCGTTGAAGTCGAACGTCCCGTCGCTCTTGACCGTGACGGGCGTGAGCGGGCTGATGTCGGAGGAGTTGTCGAGGACGAGCTGCGCAGCGGCCCCCATGCCGTCGCCGATCGTGAGCGACGAGCCGTCGATCACGTAGCCGATGGCGGTGGTGATGTGCAGCGCGCCCGAGACGATCGTGGTGGCTCCGGTGTATCTGTTCTCGCCGGTGAGCGAGAAGTCGCCTCCGCCGCCTGAGAAGACGAGGCCGACCGCCCCGCTGACGACTCCCGCGATCGTCAGCGTGCCGGCGTTCGACGCGGCCTCGACGGTCACTCTGGTGAGCGTGAGCGGGAGCGTCGCGTCGAGCGTGTTGCCTCCGGCATCGGACACGATGTTCTGGACGAGATTGCTGCCGTCGATCGCGAGCGCGGTCGTGCCGCTGATCGTGTTGTTCGCGCCGGTGAAGTGGATCTGGTCGACCGCGAGGCCGGCGATGTCCATCGTCGATCTCGTGCTAGCGCCGAATGCGACGATCGTGCCGCCGATCTCGCCGCTCGTCGGCACGCCGCCGGTCCAGTTGGCCGCGTTCGACCAGAGGCCGCCGGCGGGGCCTCTCCACGTGTGCGTCGCACCCAGCGCGGGCGCCGCGCCGAGGAAGGAGAGCGCGAGGAGCACGGCGAGCGTGCCCGAGCAACGGCGGATGGGGGTCATGTCGTGGCTTTCCTGATCGCGGGGCGCCGGGGAGGACTCGAGCGCGGGGCGCTCTCAATGTCGGTCGCAGACGACGGTTCCTTGACCGCGCGGCCGATCGGGCTCGCGGGGTAGGCTGGAGCCATGCCGACCGACGAGCAGATCCGCGAGCAGATCGACACGCTGGAGCAGGAGCGCCTGGCGCTGCGCGAGCGCGAGGGTGAGGGCGACCCCACGCAGGCCGCCGACATGGCGCGCCTGGAGGAGATCCGCGTCGAGCTGGACCGCCTGTGGGACTACCTGCGCCAGCGCACCGCGCTGCGCGACGCCGGGCTCGACCCGGAGGACGCGGCCGAGCGCTCGGCCGACGTGGTCGAGAAGTACAGACAGTAGGGAGCAGGCTCAGGCGGCCTGCGCCAGCAGCGCCTCGACCGGCAGCGGGCGGCCGAGGCGGTAGCCCTGCGCGAGCCGGATGCCGAGCGCATGCAGCGTCTCGACCTGCGCCGCGTCCTCCACGCCCTCCGCGACGACCTCGACGCCGACCTCGGCGCTGAACGACACGATCGCCGCCGCGAGCGCCCGCGCGACCGGGCTGTCGTCGAGCTGCCGCGTCAGCGACAGGTCGAGCTTGATCCAGTCCGGCGAGACGGCGAGCACCTGGCGGAGGCTCGCGTGGCCGGCGCCGAAGTCGTCGATCGCGACGCGCACGCCGGCGGCGCGCAGCGGCGCGAGCTTGCGCGCGAAGGCGTCGTCGTCGAGCCGGCGGCTCTCGGTGATCTCGACCACGATCCGCTCCGCGTCGTCGCCGAGCGCGTCGAGGAACGCCGGCGCGGCGACCGTCTCCGGCGAGGCGTTGACGCTCAGCGCCACGTCCGCCGGCAGGTGGGGGAGCGTGGCCAGCGCGGCGCGCACCGCCAGCAGCTCGAGCGAGACGCCGAGCTCGACGTGCCAGGCGTCGGCGAACCAGCGATCCGGCGTGTGGGCGGGGTCGCCGGGGAAGCGCGCGAGCGCCTCGTAGGCGACGACGCTGCCGTCCTCGAGGTCGACGATCGGCTGCAGCGCCGTGGCGATCGACTGCGCGCGCAGGACGTCGCCGACGCGCGCCGAGCATGCCTCGTAGCTCTCGCCGTCCGGATGCGGCGCGGCCTGGCGCGCCGGTCGCGTGCAGCAGACGATCTCTCGCACCTCGCTGTGCTCGTCGGCGACGACGCGCGTCGTCGTCTCGACGCATGCGTAGTCGCCGTCCTTGCGCCGCAGCCGGTAGACGACCGTCGCCGGCTCGCCGCCGAGCACGCTGCTGTGCGCGCCGCTGACCTTCGGCACGTCGTCCGGGTGGAAGAGGTCGTAGGCCCACGTCCCGACCAGCTCCTCGGGCTCGTAGCCGAGCAGCTCGCGCGCTGCGGCGGACACGTAGCGGTAGGTGCCGTCGGGCGCGTGCGCCGAGATCATGTCGCCGAGCTGGTCGGCGATGTCGCGGCGCTCGGCGGCGCGCAGGGGCGAGCGGCGGCGTTCGCTGCGCGGGGATGGGATGTGCGCGCTCATGGAGTCGGGATCGTGGGCGCTTCGTCGGCCCTCGTCAGAGATCGACCATAGCGAGGGGAGCCTTGAATACTCAGATTGTGCAGAGCATGTCAAGGCGCTGACATCGGCCTGGTGCGTCGGGCCTCTACAATCTCACGTTGACGTAAGGATTCGATTCGCGATCGCGAGGACGCCGGTGGGCACGACGGATACGAGGACGACACGACGCTCGGCGATCGGCCTGCGGGAGCGCGTCGGCGTCGCCGCCGACCACGAGCACTACAAGTGGTGGGCGCTCTCGTGCACGAGCCTCGGCATGCTGCTCGCGACGACGAACTCGGGCACGCTGATCATCGCCCTGCCCGACCTCGAGCGCTCGCTCGGCACGAGCCTGCTGGCGCTCGTGTGGGTGATCCTCGCCTACATGATCGCCTCGACGGTGCTCGTGCTGACGTGCGGGCGGCTGTCGGACCTGTTCGGGCGCAAGCGCGCCTACGTCGCCGGCTTCGTCGTGTTCGCGGCCGCTTCGCTGGGCGCGGGCTTCGCCGCCGACGGGACGCAGCTGATCCTCTGGCGGGTCCTGCAGGGCGTCGGCGCGGCGTTCCTGTTCGCCAACGCCTCCGCGCTCGTGACCGACGCCTTCCCGCGCGAGCAGCTCGGCGTCGCGATGGGCACGAACGTGATGGTCGCCGCCGTCGGGCTCGTGATCGGCCCGGTGCTCGGCGGCGCGCTCGTCGCGATCTCGTGGCACTGGGTCTTCTGGTTCAACGTGCCGTTCGCGCTCGCCGGCTCGCTGTGGGGCTGGCTGATCCTGCACGAGCTGGCCAGACCCGACACGGTGCGCGGCTTCGACCCGTTCGGCACGATCGCTTTCGTGCTCGGCCTCACCGGGCTCGTGCTCGGCATCTCGAAGGGCGGCCTGTCGGGCTGGAGCGACCCGGTCGTGATCGGCAGCCTCGCCGTCGCGGCGGTGCTGCTGCCGCTGTTCGTGCTGATCGAGCGCCGCGCCCGCGCGCCGATGCTCGACCTGTCGATCTTCCAGAACCGCCTGTTCGCGGCCGCGACCGGCGCCGCCTTCATCAACGGCCTCTCGCGCTTCGCGCTGATGTTCGTGTTCGTCTTCTACTTCCAGGGCGCGCAGGGCGACGACCCGATCACGGCCGGCGTCAAGCTCGCGCCGCTGGCGGTCGGGATGCTGATCAGCTCGCCGCTGGCCGGCGCCTGGGCGGACCGCCGCGGCTCGCGCACGCTCGCCGCGCTTGGGATGCTCGTCACCGCCGCCGGGCTCGCCGGCATGACGATGCTGCAGCAGGACTCCGCCTACTGGATCGCCGGCCTGTGGATGTTCGTCGTCGGGATCGGCTCGGGCATGTTCAACTCGCCCAACACGGCCGCGATGATGGGCACGGTCCCGCCCAACCGCCGCGGCGTCGCCGCGGGCGCGCGCATGATGCTGCAGAACACCGGCGCGATCCTGTCGATCGCGTTCGTGCTCGCCGTCATCACGGCGGCCGTGCCGAGAGACGTGCTGTTCAAGATCTTCTCCGGGCTCGCGTCCGGGCTCACCTCCGCCCAGCTCGCGCCGTTCATCTCCAACATGCACACGGCGTTGTGGGTGCTGGCGGTCGTCTCGCTGGTCGGCGCCGGCGTGTCGCTGATGCGTCCGCGGCAGGGGGCGAGCGCATGAGCGCGCAGGCGACGCTGCTGCGGATCGGCGACGTCGCGCGTCTCGTCGGCACGACGCCGCGCACGATCCGCTATTACGAGGAGAAGGGGCTGCTGCCGGCGGGCGAGGACCGCGCCGCCGGCAAGCACCGCCTCTACGACGAGCAGGACGTCGAGCGGCTGCGCGAGCTGCTGCGGATGCGCAACCTGCTCGGCGTGCCGCTGGAGGAGCTGCGCGAGCTGGTCGCGGTCGACGACGAGCGCGCCGCGCTGCGCGGCGCGCTGCACCGCACCGAGGCGCCCGCCGAGCGCGAGCGCATCCTGCGCCGCCTCGACGCGCTCGCCCAGCGCCAGCTCGCCGCGGTCGAGCGCCGCACGCAGGAGCTGGAGGTGCTGCGCGAGGAGATCCAGGCGCGCCGCGCGCGGATCGCGGAGCTGCTCGGGGACCTGTGAGCGTCGGCGCAGGCCCGCGGGTGGGGCGCCGAGGCTAGGATCCTACATCCGATGCGGATCCTGCT